>Ga0233428_1004738_pt1 | contig 10367 bp, 7 predicted proteins | sample SI_118_April2016_4_FD_179890 | JGI IMG/M metagenome (GOLD analysis project Ga0233428, IMG submission 179890) | Seawater microbial communities from Saanich Inlet, British Columbia, Canada - SI_118_April2016_120_MG | ecosystem: Environmental > Aquatic > Marine > Inlet | place: Canada: British... | reverse complement strand
TCGCGCCGTAACCCCGGATGTGATGGCCGCTTTGAGTATGCCGGTACCCGCCGCAATCACCCGCGTCGGCCTGTTTGTCGATGCGTCATTTGATGAAATTGCCGCCGCCGTCGCCACCGGCAGTCTCGATATGCTGCAACTTCACGGGGCCGAGACGCCGGGCATGGTGGCCCAGATCAAGGAACGTTTCAAACTGCCGGTGATGAAGGCGGTGGCCATTGCCAGCGACGAAGATATTGCGACAGCCAGGCTTTATGAAATCACTGCTGACAGGTTGTTGTTTGATGCCAAACCGCCACCGGGGGCGGATCGTCCGGGCGGCAATGCGCTTTCGTTTGACTGGCGACTGATTGCCGATCAGGAATGGTTATTGCCGTGGATGCTGGCCGGTGGCCTGGAGGCTTCAAATCTGGCCGAGGCGATCACCACCAGTGGTGCGACGGCTGTCGATGTATCGAGCGGCGTCGAAGACGAGCCTGGCGTTAAAAACCCTGAAAAAATAAAAGAATTGCTGGCCTTGGCGGGAACTCTTTGATCTCGCCCCACTTTATGGTTTATTACGCGGCTTATGACGATGAACACACTCAACACATTCCGGGCCGGACCCGATGAAGACGGACGTTTTGGCATTTATGGCGGACGCTTTGTCGCCGAAACCCTGATGCCGCTCATTCTCGAGCTTGAGCAAGCTTATGAGACGGCCAAGGACGATCCCGAATTCGCCAGCCAGATGGACTATTACTTCGCCCAGTACGTTGGCCGACCGAGCCCGCTCTATTTTGCCGAACGCCTGACCAGGCAGCTTGGCGGCGCCAAAGTGTACTTCAAGCGCGAGGACCTCAATCACACCGGCGCCCACAAGATCAACAACTGCATCGGCCAGATCCTGCTGGCCAAGCGTATGGGCAAAACCCGCATCATCGCCGAAACCGGCGCCGGTCAGCACGGCGTTGCGACAGCGACGGTCTGCGCCCTGTTCGACCTTCCTTGCGTTGTTTACATGGGGGCCAAGGACATTGAACGTCAGGCACCTAATGTGTTTCGTATGCAAATGCTGGGGGCCGAGGTCAGGCCCGTCACCGCCGGTTCAAAAAGCCTGAAAGACGCCCTCAACGAAGCCCTGCGTGACTGGGTCGCCAACGTGGATGATACTTTTTACATTATTGGAACCGTCGCCGGTCCACACCCGTTTCCGGCCATGGTCCGGGATTTCCAGTCGGTTATAGGCGAGGAAACCCGCGAACAGATTCTCGCAAGCGAAGGCAAACTTCCCGATACCCTGGTCGCCTGTATCGGTGGCGGCTCAAACGCCATGGGATTGTTCTTCCCGTTCCTTGATGACAAGGACGTGGAAATCATCGCTGTCGAGGCGGCTGGCAAGGGCATCGAAACCGGCGCGCACGCGGCTTCGCTTAGCGCTGGCAGGGCCGGTGTATTACACGGCAACCGCACCTACCTGTTGCAGGACGATGACGGGCAAATTACCGAAGCCCACTCCATTTCCGCAGGCCTTGATTACCCCGGCATCGGACCGGAGCATTCCTGGCTGCATGACATCGGACGGGCCCAGTATGTCTCGATCACTGACGACGAGGCGATTGAGGCCTTTCAATTGTGCACCCGCCTTGAAGGTATCATCCCGGCCCTGGAATCCGCGCACGCCATCGCCCATGTCATGAAAATCGCCGCAAGTTACCCGTCCGATCACGTTATCGTCATGAATATGAGTGGCCGCGGTGACAAGGATCTCAACACGGTGGCCAGCGCCACCGGCATGACCTTCGGGGTCGAATGATGGAAGAAAGAATCGCTAAACGCTTCGCCAAATTGGCCGAAGAGGGTCGCGGCGGACTTGTCACATTTTCAAGCGCCGGTGATCCCGATTATGACACATCCCTGGAACTTCTGATGGGTATCGGTAAGGCCGGGGCCGACTTGATTGAACTGGGGATGCCCTTCAGCGACCCCATGGCCGACGGCCCGGCAATTCAGTTGGGTTCAAATCGCGCCTTGAAGGGTGGCCATACCATGGAGCGGACTCTCGACATGGTGCGCGCCTTCCGCAGCGAAGACGATGAGACGCCGATTATTCTGATGGGCTACTACAACCCTATTTATATTTACGGGGTCGATAAATTTCTTAAAGACGCCAAAGAGGCCGGTGTCGATGGCCTGATTGTTGTTGATCTGCCGCCGGAAGAAGAAAGCGAATTGTGCGTGCCTGCACTGGCCGCCGGTATTAATTTCATTTTCCTGACAGCGCCGACAACCGATGACGTACGCCTGCCGCGGGTTATGGAAAAGGCCAGCGGATTTGTCTATTACGTCTCCATCACCGGTATCACCGGCACCGCCTCGGCTTCCGCCGCTGACATCGCGACCGCTTACAAGAGATTGAAATCACACACTGATTTACCAATTGCCGTAGGCTTTGGCATCAACACACCTGAACAAGCCGCCGCCGTTGCCGAAATTGCCGACGCCGCCGTTGTCGGTTCCGCACTGGTCAACGTCATCGCCGCCAGTCTGGATCATGATGGCAAGGCGCAAGCCGGGCTGGTTGACAAGGCGCTGGGATTTGTCCGCGATCTGGCGCAAGGTGTCAGAAAAGGATCGCCTATATGAACTGGTTGAAAAATATTGTTCGCCCGAAGCTCAAACGGCTGGTCGGCGGTCAGAAAGAAATTCCCGACAATCTTTGGCACAAGTGCCCCAGTTGTGAAGAAATGATCTTTCACCGTGATCTGGAACAAAATTTACGGGTTTGCCCGCATTGTGGTCACCATATGCGCTTAAGCGCCGAGGCGCGCCTGAAAATCCTGTTTGATGATGGCAAATATCAAAGCATCGAACTGGCCGATGCCATTGCCGATCCGCTGAAATTCCGTGACCGGCGCAAATATACCGACCGCCTGAAAGAAGCACAGGCCAAAACCACCCTTAAGGATGCGTTGATTGTCGCCCACGGACGGATGGGCGGACTTAATGTCGTTATTGCCGCCCTCGATTTTTCGTTCATGGGTGGCTCCATGGGTGTTGCCGTCGGTGAAGGGTTGGTCTCCGCCGCCCGTCTTGCCGTGGTTCAGGATGCATCGTTGATCGTGGTGCCGTCGTCCGGCGGTGCGCGTATGCAGGAAGGCATCTTGTCGCTGATGCAAATGGCCAGAACGACCATTGCCGTCGAGGAAGTCAAGGAAGCAGGGCTTCCCTACATTGTGGTTTTGACTGACCCGACCACGGGCGGTGTCTCAGCCTCCTTCGCCATGCTTGGCGATGTGGCGATTGCCGAAACCGGGGCTGTTATCGGTTTTGCGGGCGCCCGTGTTATTGAACAGACAATCCGCGAAAAATTACCCGAAGGGTTCCAGCGCGCCGAATATCTTCTCGATCATGGCATGGTCGATATGGTGGTCCGCCGCCAGGATTTACGCGACACCCTTGTCCGGGTGATTGGCCTGCTCATCAATACCGGCCCGGCAGGTGACGTGCTTGCAATTCCACCGGTTGTTGCTGACGTCCCGGCGTTGGAGAGCCCCGCTGATTGACGGCGACGCCATTTTAGACCGTTTGATGGATCTACATCCCAAGGTTATCGATCTGACTTTGGGTCGGGTTGAAACCTTGCTTGCGCGTCTGGGCCATCCCGAACGGCAGTTGCCGCCGGTCGTTCATGTCGCCGGGACCAACGCCAAGGGATCGCTGATCGCGTTCATGCGGGCGATGCTGGAAGCCGCCGGTTACAAGGTCCATGTCTATTCCTCGCCACATCTTGTGCGCTTTAACGAGCGAATCCGGCTTGCAGGCTCACTGATTGAAGATGACCATCTGGCGAGCGTTCTTGAAGAGTGTGAAAACGTCAACGCCGGTGATCCGATTACCTATTTTGAAATCACCACGGCGGCTGCTTATTTGGCGTTCTCTAAAACCCCTGCCGATGTGGTGTTGCTGGAAACCGGGCTTGGGGGCAGGTTGGATGCGACCAATGTTATCGACAAACCGGCCCTGACAGTCATCACCCCGGTGTCCATGGATCATCAGCAATACCTGGGTGAGACCCTGCTTGAAATCATCACCGAAAAGGCCGGTATTGTGAAGCCGGGTGTTCCTTGCCTTTCGGCCAAGCAGGAACGCAAGGTGGAAAAGAAATTCCGTACACTGGTTGAAGATGCCGGAGCGCCTTTATCAATTGAAGGCAAGGACTGGCATGTGCGCAAATCGACAGGCGGCATGGTCTTTGAAAGCACCCGCGACGGTGAAAAGACGAGCCGCGAATTTTGCAGGCCTGCTCTTGCAGGTTCACACCAGCTCAGGAACGCCGGTCTTGCCATTGCCGCACTGGACCGTCTTGAAGGCTTTACTGTTCCCGACAGCTCCATCGCCTTAGGCTTAAGAAGTGTCGACTGGCCGGCCCGCCTGCAACGCCTGAAAAGTGGTCCCCTGGTTGATATGTTGCCCGAAGGCTGGGAATTGTGGCTCGACGGCGGCCATAACGCGGCGGCCGCAAAAACCATTGCTTCCCATGCACGCGGGTGGCGCGACGAACCGCTACATATGATTTTCGGGATGCTCAACTCGAAAGATCCGAGTGACTTCCTGACCAGTCTGGAAGGCCGTCTGGGTCAGTTTCGCGGCGTCACCATACCGGGTGAGGAAAATAGCCTAAGCGCCGAGGAAGTCTCCAGCACGGCCTTAACTTGGCGCATGGAGGCGGCCCCGGCAGAAAGTGTGGCGGCGGCCCTCGCGGATATCATCAAGCAGGGGCAACCAGCCCGCGTACTGATCGCGGGATCACTTTATCTGGCTGGAACTGTATTGAAAGACAACGCCTGAGCGTTACCCGGCAAACAGAATACTCTGTGCCACCGGCACGGCCTTGCCTTTGATGATGTCCACGCCCATGTCGCCAAGGGTGCCTTCCATGGCGCTTAAAGCCAGGATGACGTGTGCCGGGGTTGAACTGTCGCCCATAAGACCTATACGCCAGACCTTGCCAGCCAGGCTGCCCAGACCAGCGCCGATTTCCAGATCATAGTTTTCAAGCAGGCGGCGACGAACCTCGGGCTTGTCGACGCCTTCGGGAACCTTGACGGACGTTAGCTGCGGCAGGTGCTCTTTCTCATCGACCAACAGTTCCAGACCAAGGCCTGTAAAACCGGCGCGCAAGGCGTCGCTGTTCTTGCGGTGGCGTGTCCAGGCCGCTTCGATGCCTTCTTCGCGCAGCATAACCAGTGATTCGTGAAGGCCATACAGGGCATTTACCGGGGCCGTGTGGTGGTAGGTGCGCGGCGCATCGTCGCCTTCGCTCCAGTAATTCATGACCAGCGACAGATCCAAAAACCAGCTTTGTACCGGGGTATTGCGGTCCCTGATGACCTGGACAGCCTTGTCGCTGAAGGTTACCGGGGAGATTCCCGGCGCGCAAGACAGGCATTTCTGCGAACCCGAATAAACCGCGTCCGCACCCCACTGATCAACCAGAACAGGGCAACCGCCTAGTGAAGTAACTGCGTCGACGATGGACAGAGCACCATGTTCGGCGGCCAGGGCGCACAGTACCGCCGCGTCGGACAGCACGCCTGTTGACGTTTCGGCGTGGACAAAGGCCAGCGCCTTGGCTCCCGGGTTGGCTTTCAGGGCGTCTTCGACTTTGCTCACATCAACGGCCTTGCCCCATTGATCTTCGACCATCACCGCCTTTGCACCCATTCGTTCGACGTTTTCCTTCATGCGGCCACCAAAGACGCCGTTCTGGCAAACGATAACAGTGTCGCCGGGTGAAATCAGATTGACGAAGCAGGTTTCCATGCCAGCGGACCCGGGTGCCGATACGGGCAGGGTCAGATCATTCTCGGTTTGAAAGGCGTAGCGAAGTAATTCCTTGATTTCCTCCATCATGGTGACGAAGGCCGGGTCAAGGTGGCCGATGGTCGGTCGCGCCATGGCTTGCAGCACCCGTGGATGAACATCGGAAGGGCCGGGGCCCATCAGGACACGCCTGGGCGGATTAAAGGATGTAATGGCCATGGCAGGGGTTCTCTCACGGTTGTTGTTTGTATCGCGAGAGATATAGTCAGCGTTTGGACCTAGGGCCATACCACTTTCCGTATGGTGAGATGCACGCCCAAAAGACCCACCCGTTAGGGCGGTTTTGGCCTTACTTGAGGCTTAAAAGTTAAAAATCAGATGACCGACTGAACCCACTCGACCAGTTTCCCTTTTGGCAGAGCGCCAATTTTTGTCGCCGCGACCTGGCCGTCCTTAAATAACATCAACGTTGGAATGCCGCGCACACCATACTGCGAGGGAACGGTCGGGTTTTCGTCAATATTGAGCTTGGCAACGGTCACTTTGCCTTCCATTTCGGCGGCGATTTCTTCCAGGGCCGGGGCGATCTGTTTGCAGGGGCCGCACCATTCCGCCCAAAAATCAACGATAACCGGCAAGGAAGAATTCTTAACGTCGGCTTCAAACGAATCATCGGTGACGGCTATCTGCATCTACTGGGTCCTATCAAAATCTTTAAAATAAGCTGATCTGTTGATCAGAAGAATCTTACCTGAATCTAGGCAGCCGTTTCCCCTTCGTCAAGGTGCGTACTGATCAAGAATGTCATCGGGCAAAGACATCAGGCGCGGACCATCGGTCCAGGCCAGAATACAGCTGACAGAGCGGCCCGGATAGATCAGTCGTAACAACGACCGATAGAGCGCCATTTGCCCCAAATAGGCTGGTGCAACGTCATCAGGGTTGGCCGGTGGCGGCCTGTTGGTCTTGTAATCGATGATCGTGATGTTGTTATCGCCGATAGTCAGCCGGTCGATGCGGGCTGATACTGTTCGCCCCTTAATCAAGCCGCTTATGGGCACTTCAGCCAGGGAACCCGGTCCAAACAGGGCGGCGAATTCAGGATTTTCAAGAACCGCCATGACCTCACCCGTGATGGCGCCTTGCTGGTCGGGCTCAAGGTTATGCACGGGCCGGGACAGGTATGTCGCCGCCGCTGTCCGCCAGTTGCCCGGCGAGATCGACGGCAGGCTTTCAAGCAGGCGGTGGATCAGGGTGCCGCGTTTGAAGCGTGCCCCGTCATCGCCATCAAAGGGCGAACGCACAGCGGGTTCTGTATCTTCTGACAGGCGTGACGGGCTTAAGGGCGTCGCCGGTTCGGGTTCCCCAGCCGGTGGCTGCAAGGCCCAATCCGGCAGGGTGACAGGATCGCCGGGACCTGCGACATCGCTCTCAGGTTTGCCATCAGGTTCTGCGTCTTGCTGATTTGATACCCTGAGGACGGTTTCGCCGCCGGGCAGGGTGACGTTTTCAGCGACACCTTCAAAGGCGGTTTCAATCAAATTGTACCAGCAATCCTCGTGCGGTTTGTTCCTGCCTTCCCAGCCGCCGATATAGAGCCTGTCCCGGGCCCGGGTCATGGCTACATATAACAGGCGGCGGTATTCCTGGGCCCGTTTGTCGGCGGCGTCTTCGGAAAGGGCGGCTGTCAGGCTTTCTTCCTGATCCTTATGGGGGGCCCACAGCAGCGCTTTTTCGGGATCACGAACCCAGCGCAATTTTGATTCATGTCGCGCCGTCGGCACCGAACAGGTATCAGGCAAAAAGACAATATTGCCCTGTAATCCTTTTGATCCATGCACGGTCATGACACGGACTTTCCCCTGACCCGTTTCAAGATCGCGTTTGATCTGGGTTCGACCGGCTTCGATCCAGCTTAAGAATCCCTGCAACGAGGGCACATGTTCACGCTCGTAATCCAGCGCCAACCCTAAAAACTCATCAATCGGATCATCGGCTTCCGTGCCCAGGCGGGCAAGCAACTGGCGTCTGCCACCTTCGGGCCCGAGCACCTGAGCATAAAACTCAAAGGGCGGCATAAAATCGGCCCGGGCCAGAAATTCCGACAGGCGGTCTGTCGCCTCGGCGTATTTGGGATTGTCGGCAGCGGCTGCTTTGAGCGCCGTCCAAAGGGTGCCGGTGCGCTTATGGCAAAGGGGGAACAGGTCTTCGTTATCGTTAAAGCCGAACAGTGGCCCTTTCAGGACAACGGCCAGGGTCAGATCGTCTTCGGGCAATAACAAAAAACGCCCCAACGCCAGCAAATCCATGACCGCCAGTTGTTCGCTCAAGACCATACGGTCGGCCCCGGCGACAGGGATGCCGCGCCCTTTTAGGGTATTGACCATTTTTTCGGCGAAGCTGCCGCGCTGGCGAACCAAAATCATAATATCGCTCTCGCGAATGGATCGTCCCGCCGATAGCAATTCCTCGCCGCTTTCGCGCCAGCCGGCGATGGTGTCAGCGATACGAACGGCCATGCGGTCTTCCGGGCTATCGACGGCGACCCGATCAAGCGGTGCGTCCCAGGGCTTAACTTCGATGGCCTCGCCCGGTTTCATGGTCGGCCACAGTTCGACCAATCCGGCCTGACCGTCCCGCGCCCAGTGATGGGTAATCGGCTTGTTATCGAATGTCAGCCCTTGGCGCGCGGTGTCATGGCTGAAAACATCATCAACGGTCCTCAATACCGATTTGGTCGAACGATAGGATCTTTCCAACTCCACCGGCGAGAAGATTTTTCCGGCGTCGCTGGCGAGGTTTTTGAAATACTCACTCATGTGGCCAAACATGAACGGGTCGGCGCCCTGGAAGCTGTAGATCGATTGCTTTTCGTCACCGACGGCAAAGACCGTGCGTTCTCCTTCGCGGGCTCCGGCACCCGCAAAAAAGTCCCCGGCCAACGCCTTGATCACATCCCACTGTTCGGGGCTGGTGTCCTGGGCTTCATCGACCAGAATGTGGTCGAGGCCACCATCGAGCTTGTAATGGACCCATGAGGCACCGCCTTCGGCTTGCAACAGGTCGCGGGCTTTGAGGATCAAATCGTCGTAGTCGAGCAGGGCGCGCGCTTCTTTCAGGTTCTCGAATGTATCAAGCAGGCGGTGGCCGATGTGAATAAGGGCTTCGCTGGCCTGAAAAACTCTTGCCGCCCGGATGCGGGCATTGATTGCCATCAGACGGGCCTGTTCATCGAGCATGGCCTGAAGGCTGTCAGGATGAGCGTCAGCAACTTTTTTGGTCATCAGGGTTTTGCGTTCGGTATTGGTTTTTGTCAGAAAAACAAGCTGATAGATATCTTCAAACTGTTGACAGCGGGTGCCGGTGTCACTTATTAGCCAGGCTTGAAAAGCAGCGGCCTGTTTCTGTTCTTTCGCGGTGCCTTGCAAAAGCGCTTCCGCCGCTCCCGTCAGGGCCTGCTTGTCGAAGCTGACATCTTTGCAAGCGTCTTCGATGATCGTTTGCGGGCTCTCCCCTTGTTCCAGACCCATGGCCCGCCGTGCCGCCTCGATGACGCCTTGGCCTGAACCATAGCGAACAAACAAACCACGCAAATGCGACCGCTTGGACGACAGATCGGTCATCAGGCGGGTGAAACTTTCTTCATTCAGCAAGCTCGCCATAAGTCTTAAGGCGGCCGCGACATTGCCGGATTCTTCCTGCACGGCCTGTCCCAGTAGATGGTTGCGGGCCTCCGCCATCAATTCGGCGGCGGTGCGTTCGTCAATCACGGAGAAATGCGGCGCGATACCCGCCTCGACAGGGAAGCGGCCAAGCAGGGATTCGCAAAACGCGTGGATGGTGCGGATTTTCAGGCCGCCGGGTACATCGAGGGTTTCGGCGAACAGCCTGCGGGCCGGGGCCAGTAAATCATCTTCAGGGGGTTTGCCGAGAAGTGCGGAAATTTCGGCCCTCAGATCACTTTCCCGGGCCACCGCCCAAGCGCCCAGGCGCTCGGAGAGGCGGGTCGCCATTTCGGCGGCGGCGGCTTTGGTGAACGTCAAGCACAAGATACGCTCCGGGCGAACCCCTTCGAGCAAAAGCCGGGTGATGCGATCAGTCAGGACCTGGGTTTTGCCGGTCCCGGCATTGGCTGATACCCAGACCGATACTTGTGGGTCAGCCGCTGTTACCTGGGGGCCAGTGCGGGTTTGCGGGGCGTTCATCGTTCGTCCTCCCCGTCGTCTCCGGCCATCCATTCCTTGACCCGGGCGAGATGGTCATAGTCACCGAAACGGCTGGAAAACATCGGGATGGGGCGCGACAGGTAGGGGGTGCTTTCGTCATCGAAATCGGCGACCCGTTTTTGCAATCCCTGCAGGGCGTCGCCAGCCAGGGTTTCGACATCTTCGGATACACCGCTTTCCTTGCCGGGTTCGCGTCCACCCGAAAGCTGCATATAGACAAGTTCGGCAACATCCTGGGCGGTGACGCCGCCAAAATTACCCGCCGCGGCCATTGCCGCTTCCAGAGTCAATTGCGGGGTCAGGCCGCTGAGCATTTGTTTTTTGGAAGGCACGCCA
>Ga0233428_1004734_pt1 | contig 10375 bp, 9 predicted proteins | sample SI_118_April2016_4_FD_179890 | JGI IMG/M metagenome (GOLD analysis project Ga0233428, IMG submission 179890) | Seawater microbial communities from Saanich Inlet, British Columbia, Canada - SI_118_April2016_120_MG | ecosystem: Environmental > Aquatic > Marine > Inlet | place: Canada: British... | reverse complement strand
GCTTGGATCGAACGAAAATACTTATATTACGGGTCAGGTTCTATCTATTTCTGGTGGCGAGTAGTAAGTAGCTATTTTTTAATTAAATTGATGAATATGAAGAAATTACGAGTTGGAATTGTGGGCTATGGCGTTGTTGGAAGGCGTAGAAAAGAGTGTGTGATACAACATCCTGACATGGAGCTTGTTGCTGTTTGTGATAAAAACTTACCTAGTAATGAAAAAACTAATGAAAAAATTAATTTTTATCGATCATATAAAGAATTATTGAATGAAAGGCTAGATGTTCTTATTGTATGTTTGACTAATGATATTGCTCCAAAAGTGACAATTTTAGGATTGGAAAAAGGATTTCATGTTTTTTGTGAAAAGCCACCAGGTAAAAATGTCACAGATATACATGAAGTAATAAATGTAGAAAGGAAAAATCCCGGCTTAAAATTAATGTATGGATTTAATCATCGTTATCACGACTCTGTTATAGAGGCCCTTAGTATAATAAAATCCAACAAATTAGGTAAAGTTGTAAATTTACGAGGTGTTTATGGAAAATCTCAGCTCATTACATTTAATCAGTCAGATTGGCGTACGAGAAGGGAGGCATCTGGTGGTGGGGTTTTATTAGACCAGGGGATTCATATGGTTGATTTGATGAGACTTTTTTCCGGTGAATTCACTAAAGTTTATAGTTTCATTGAAAATAGTTTTTGGAATTATAATGTAGAAGATAATGCTTATGCATTAATGCGCACAGATGATGGCAAGGTGGCAATGTTAAATTCATCTGCAACACAATGGAGGCATCGTTTTTACTTAGATGTTAATCTTGAAAAAGGTAGTTTAATTCTAGGAGGGATATTGTCAGGATCAAAAAGCTATGGAGCGGAGACTCTAACAGTTGTTTCGGCAAACCCTGAGGGTGACAAAGGTGACCCTAAAGAAGTAACAACGAGATATAATACAGATCCATCATGGTATGCTGAAATTAAAGAGTTTGTAGATTGTATTCTTAAGAATAGAAAGGTAATTAATGGGAGTTCAAATGATGCTCTCCAGACAATGAAACTAGTCTATAAAATATACTATGCAGATAAAAAATGGCGACAGGCCTATGATATTAAAGACCCAGACACTGAATGAATAAAATTGACAAATTCTATACAGAAGATATAGAAAATTTTTCTAAAGCTTATTTTTTATATCTTAAGGAAATTTTTGATAAAGTTAGCTTGCTAGAAATAAAATCATTTATTGAAGTATTATTGGCCGCTCGCGAGAGTGGCTCTACTATATTTTTTATTGGAAATGGCGGTAGTGCTGCAACAGCAAGTCACTTTGCTAATGATTTGGCATTTGGTACAAATGAATATAAAAAGCCATTTAAAGTAATGAGTATTGTAGACAATATTACTGTATTAACCGCACTGGGTAATGATTATGGGTATGACAGTATATTTGTTAGGCAGCTAAAAGTTTATGGAAAAAAGCAAGATGTTTTAGTGGGTATATCTGCATCAGGAAATTCAAAAAACATAATCAATGCTTTTGAATATGCGTCTACCATAGGAATTAAAACAGTCGCCTTAACTGCATTTGATGGAGGTAAATTGCGAAAAATTACTGACTATAGTGTACATATTCCAACAGGAGATAAAGAATACGGCCCTGCTGAAGATCTCCATATGATCTTAGATCATCTTGTGGGCAATTATTTAATGAGATTGGTTAAAGAGTAGTTATTGTGTCAGTAGAACAATTAAAAGACAAGGTGGCTTTAGTGACCGGAGGTACCCGGGGAATTGGCGCTGCAATAGCGAAAGAGTTGTATGATTTACATGCAACCGTAATTATTACAGGTACGAAAGCTGACTATATTCCGTTAGAGGGTTATCAGTATATGTGCACAGATTTTTCCAATAAAAATAATTTAAATAAATTTGTAAATAAAATACGAGATAAAAAAATAGATATTCTTATTAATAATGCAGGTATTAATAAAATTGGTCCAATATCAGACTTATCTATAAGTGAGTTTGAGTCTGTTCAGCAAGTTAATGTTACAGCACCATTTATGCTTTGCCAGGTTGTATTGGTAGGAATGAGGGAAAGAAGATGGGGGAGAATTGTCAACATAAGTTCGATTTGGGGGAAGATTAGCAAAGCTTACCGCGCTCCATATTCAGTAAGTAAATTCGCTATTGATGGTTTGACTGCAGCTATTTCTGCTGAAGTTGCAAGTGACGGCGTGTTAGTAAATAGTGTTGCTCCAGGTTTCATAGATACAGAGTTAACAAGGGGCACTCTAGGGGTAGATGGTATGACTGCACTAGCATTGCAAACACCTATTAAAAGAGTGGGAACTGTCAAAGAGGTGGCTAAATTTGTCACTTGGCTAGCTGGAACGGATAATAGCTACATATCAGGTCAAAATATTGCAATTGATGGAGGGTTTACTCGTGTCTAAAGAATTGATGACTATTAGGTCCCATAAAGGTGAATATAGTGTGACTTTCTGTGAAAATAGTGTTGAATATTTGATTGGAAATTTACCTGATAAGAATTATCATATTATTATAGATAGAAGGGTTTCTAAACTGTACAGTAAAGAGCTTCAGTCAGTGTTAACCCACAATTCTGTTTTGAAAATAGATGCTCTTGAAAGTAATAAGTCTTTGGAGTTAATGCCAAGCTATGTAACACATCTAGTAAGTAAGCAAATCAGAAGGGATGATGTTCTGGTTGCTATAGGTGGTGGAATTATTCAAGACATAACCTGCTTCTTATCGGCAACAATATTAAGAGGAGTAGATTGGTATTTTTACCCAACCACTCTTTTGGCGCAAGCAGATAGTTGTATCGGCTCAAAGAGCTCTATTAATTGTGGAAATTCTAAAAACTTGCTTGGAACATTTACCCCACCAAATAGAGTGATTATTGGCAGTAATTTTTTAAAAACTCTAGATAATAGGGATATTAGGTCTGGTGTCGGAGAGATGTTAAAAGTGCATGGAATTGCTGGAAAGGAAGCTTTTGATGGTATTGCAAAAAAGTATAGTGATTTGTTTACAGATCCTAGTGTGATGCAAGCTTTTATTCATAAATCTTTAGAGATTAAGAAAAAATATATTGAGGTTGATGAATTCGATAAAGGACCAAGAAATATATTTAACTATGGTCATAGCTTTGGACATGCAATAGAAGCTGCAACCAATTTTTCCATTCCACATGGAATTGCAATATCTATAGGACTAGATATGGCAAATTGGTTGTCGTCACAAATAGGCGAAGGTGATATGTGTCACTACAACAGGATGCATGGTGTTTTATTTAATAATTATGACGGCTTTAAAGATATTCACATTCCAATTGATTTGTTTATGAAAGCACTTTCAAAAGATAAGAAAAATATCGGTCAAAATGAGGTAACTTTAATTCTTCCAAATGGTAATGCTGAAATTTGTAAAGGACGCTATAAAAATGATGAAAAATTAAAAAGCCTTTGTTATAAATATTTAACTGAAGTGAGGCTTGGGTGATAAATACAGAGTCTAAATTAGCAGTAACAAGCAGGTCATTTTCAAAAAATAAAATTCTTCGTAAGGAGCTTTTACAGCAATATAAAAATGTTAAATTTAATGATGATGGCTTAAAATTACAAGGGAATTCTCTAATTGATTTTCTCCAGGGATGTCATAAAGCAATTACAGCTCTAGAGGTTATAGATGATGACTTACTGACCAAGCTGCCTGACTTAGAATTAATTAGTAAGTATGGCGTTGGTTTGGATATGATTGATATGCAGGCCATGCATAAACATAATGTTAAGCTTGGATGGACTGGTGGGGTTAATCGACGATCTGTTTCAGAGTTGGTCATATCTTTTGCTATCTCTTTGTTACGTCATGTGTCCGAAAGTCATAGAGAGGTATTATCCGGGACATGGAGGCAGCATATAGGTGGGCATCTTAGCGGTCGAACTGTAGGGATTATTGGGTGTGGCTTTGTTGGTCAAGATTTAGTTAAGATGCTTCAACCATTTCAATGCACTATATTGGCCAATGATATTAAAAAACATGAGGATTTTTATAAAAAATACAATATTAAGGCGGTAGAAAAGGAAGAATTGCTTGCTAATTCAGATGTAGTAACTTTGCATACTCCACTGGATGATTCTACAAAAAACATGTTAACGGCTGATAGAATGTCACTAATGAAGCCTAGTGCAATTTTAATCAATGTAGCACGCGGCGGTCTTTTAGATGAGAATGCATTAAAAAAAATGTTAATAGATGGAAGGTTGGGCGGTGCAGCGTTAGATGTGTTCTCAATAGAGCCACCAGAGGATGAGGAACTACTAAAGTTGGCAAATTTTATCGTTACCCCACATATTGGTGGTAGTGCAAATGAGGCAATTATGGCAATGGGTAGATCAGCCATCGAAGGACTGGATGCTGATAAATGATTAATATGGGAAAAGAGATCATTTAATTATGAGTAATAATAAAGTTTTCGTCGCAGGTCATCGAGGGATGGTAGGATCAGCAATAATTCGACAGTTGAAAAATCAATCAATTGATTTCCAGTTGCTTACTCGTACTCATCAAGAGCTTGACCTAACTAATCAGCAACAAGTTGAAAGCTTTATTGCAAAAGAAAAGCCTAGTCAGATATATTTGGCAGCAGCCAAAGTTGGCGGAATAGGTGCTAACAATACTTTTCCAGCAGATTTTATCTATCAAAATTTAATGATTCAGGCGAATGTTATTCACTCTGCGCATAAAAACAATGTTCAGAAGCTGCTTTTCCTTGGATCTAGCTGTATTTACCCTAAAAATATAAAACAACCTATGAGTGAAAGCTCTCTTTTAACTAACACTTTAGAGCCTACAAATGAGCCGTATGCAATAGCAAAAATTGCTGGAATTAAGCTTTGTGAATCATTTAATCGTCAATACGGTCGAGATTATCGTAGTGTAATGCCTACAAATTTATATGGACCAGGTGATAATTACCATATTCAGAATAGCCATGTAATTCCTGCGCTAATTAGAAAGTTTTATGAGGCAAATGACAAAAATATGTCAATAGTATCTATTTGGGGTTCGGGAAAACCAAAAAGAGAATTTCTTTATGTTGACGATATGGCCGAAGCCTGTGTGTTTGTTATGAATCTAAATAAGGAAGTTTATCAAAAACATACTGAAACCATGTTAAGTCATATAAATATAGGCACAGGTCAAGATTTAACTATAAGGCAGTTAGCGGAAACGATAGCAGAAATATCAGGTTTCAAGGGTAAAATAAAATTTAATACCACAAAGCCAGATGGTCCAAAAAGAAAGCTAATGAACAGTGCACGTATAAATAATTTAGGCTGGAATTCTAAGATAGATTTAAAACAAGGATTAAAAAGAACATATGAAGATTATAGTTCACTCAAAAAACAATAGAGAATATGGTGAAAGATAGAAAAATAGCTCTAATAACTGGTATTACAGGCCAAGATGGAGCTTATTTGGCTGAATTTCTTTTAAAAAAGAACTATGAAGTGCATGGTATAAAGCGACGTTCAAGCTCTTTCAACACTGAAAGAATTGATCACTTGTACACTGATCAACATGATATGCATTTAAATGCGCCTTGTTTAACACTCCATTATGGTGATTTATCTGATTCTATGAGTTTGGTTCGTATTATTCAGAAAATTAAACCTGATGAAATTTATAACCTTGGTGCCCAGTCTCATGTGGCTGTTTCATTTGAGAGTCCGGAGTATACTGCAGACACTGTAGGATTGGGAGCCTTAAGAATTCTTGAGGCTATACGCATATCTGGCTTAGAGGATAAAACTAGATTTTATCAAGCCTCCACTTCAGAGCTATTTGGAAAGGTTCAAGAGACTCCACAAAGAGAGGATACTCCATTTTATCCAAGAAGTCCATATGCTGCAGCTAAACTTTACGCATACTGGATAACTATTAATTATCGCGAAGCGTATGGAATATATGCTTGTAATGGCATACTTTTTAATCATGAAAGCCCTATTCGTGGAGAAACATTTGTCACTAGAAAGATTACTCGTGCACTGGCAAGAATAAAGTTAGGATTGCAAGATTGTTTGTATCTTGGAAATATGGATGCAAAAAGAGATTGGGGGCATGCCAAGGATTATGTGGAAATGCAATGGTTAATGTTGCAGCAAGAAAAACCCGAAGATTTTACAATATCTACTGGGGAGCAGCATACGGTTAGAGAATTTGTAGAAGTGGCTGCAAAAGAACTGGGAATGCATATTGAATGGAACGGAAAGGATGAGAATGAAAAAGGGTTTTGGAATGAAAAAGTGATTGTTTCAGTTGATGAGCGCTATTTTAGGCCTACTGAAGTAGAGACGCTGTTGGGAGACTCCTCTAAAGCTAAAGAAAAGCTTGGATGGAGTCCAAAAATTACATTTTTAGAGCTAGTTAAAGAAATGGTTGGGTTTGACTTAAAGGAAGCAGAGCGCGATCATTTGTGTCAAACAAAAGGATTTTCTACTTACAATTACCATGAGTGAGTCTTCTTCTAGAAAAGTGAGTTTAATAATAGAATTTAGAGCACGTATCAAACTCTCCTTAAAAATATTTAGAGATGAATCTCTAAAGTTATCTTGATCTAAAATAAATTGAAATTATTAAAAGAGTTTCAGGCAATATTTTTGGATTTTGACGGAGTTATTAAAGACTCTGTTGAAATTAAATCTAATGCTTTTGAGCAGTTATTTTTACCTTTTGGGGATATTGTGGCCAATAGGGTTAGGATGCATCATGAGGATCATACTGGAATGTCTCGTTTTGATAAGCTACCCATTTATCTTCAGTGGGCAGGATTACCGATATCAACAAGTTTAATGGATGAATTTTCAAATAATTTCTCATTACTAGTTAAGCGGAATGTCATTAACTCTCCTTGGGTAGATGGGTTATTAAATTTTTTAAATTACCCTCACGATGGGCAGTTATTTTTTTTAGTTACTGCAACCCCACAATTAGAAATAGAAGAAATTTTATTTGAATTAGATATATACGATCACTTTGAGCAAATAATTGGGTCACCAACTGTAAAAGGCGAATCAATTAAGATGTTACTTGACAAGTATAAGGTTGACATTAAGAGGGCGGTGATGGTTGGCGATTCTAAAAGTGACTATGAAGCGGCTATATTAAATAATATACAGTTTGTATTGCGAAAAACTGAATTAAACAAATCTTTACAAAGTTGGTTAAATTGTCAAATGATTGATAATTTTCTTTAAGAATCATTTTTTTACGATCTCCATATGAAAAAAATAATAATAAAAGAGTGTTCAGAGGATAGTAGGATAATTTTTGAGTATTTGAAAAGCAAAAAAAAACTAACACCTATTAATAGCCCCACGTGGATTGAAATACTATACCAAACTTATAGAGTAAATAAAGTTTACTTCGTCGCTTATGACAACGGTAGTGCCTGTGGAATTTTGTCTGGGTATGTAATTAAAAGCTTAAAATTTAAAAATATATTGCATACATTGAAAGATGGCTTAGTAGCAGATTCTGATTTAATTTATTCTAAGTTACTGAATTATGCCGATAGTTTTTGTCAAAAAAATACAATACACTCATTTTTAATATCTACTGGCGAGTATCAGTTGAAGAGAGAATGTTACAAAGTTATTGTGAAAAAATTTTTAAAGATAGAGGTGCCAAAAACAGAAGACGAATGTTGGAATTCTTTTAGTAAGAATAGAAGAAAAAACTTGAAAAAAATTTTGAGACAGGGTTTTTATGTAGATAATGACAAAGGTAACTTAAAGTCTTTTTATAAAATTTACGCAAATAGTATGATTGAAAAAAATGTACCAATACATTCTTTTAATTTTTTTAAAAAATTATTTTCTGATTTTTCTGATTTTTCTGAATTAATAACATTAAAAAAGAATGATATTGTTATAGGGGGAATTGTACTAATAAAATCTAAGGATTACGTGTATTGTTCATATCAGTCTAGTGATAAATTTTTTTCTAAATACGAATTGAATAATCTGCTTATATGGGAGTCAATAAAACGCTGTATTAGTTTGAAAATTACATGCTTGCATATGGGTGAGGCTAGTATAGGGGGAGGTGTGTATAATTTTAAAATTCGTGTTGGCGCCGAACCTTATAATTCCTATTATTATACTAATAAGGTAAACTTCTTAGCGAATTATAAGGGTGATGAAAAAAATGGTGGCAAGGAATCTCCAGATAATATAAAAAGTTTTTTTGTTAAAAATTTACCTATGTTTTTGCTGCGACCCTTATTTATTTTTTTAAAAAAACGATCAAAAATGCTTTAATTATTATGAGGATAGAGTTGCTAGGTTTGAGTGGCATTGGAAAAACTGAGATAGTTAAAAACTGCCTTGTAAAAGATTATATGAATTCTAAAGGCAATATTGACTTGGTTAAATTGCCAAAGCCTAGATTTTTATTAATTATTATTGAAGCGCTAATTTTGGCGCTTAAAGTTTCCTTTGTTTCTATAAAATCTGCAAAATATTTGCTAACTTCAAAAGCTGGCTTAAAGTTATTATTAAGCCTTGGTGCTAGAAAAAACTCTATTGATAAATTTTCAACCCTTAACGATACCCTGCTTGTTGATTCAGGACTGTTAATGCCATTTGTTGAATCGGTCATGGTGGATGACTTATTGTGGAGTGAGGGGTTATTGACATCTATCTTTTCAGTGCTACCAATGCCAAATGCGGTGTTTTATATTTACACTAATGAAGAGTTGGCATATGATAGGTTTTTAAATAGAACCCATACTAGATACTCATTTTCTGGAATGATGGATAATGTTCAAATAAATCGTTCTAAATATAGTAATGCTAATAGCTGTTTGACTTTTATTGTGAAATCTTTAGAAGAAAGCTCTATAAAAATTATTAATTATAATAATAAAAATAAGATTGATTGCAATATTGTAAGATCAAAAATACTTAACTTAACTAATTTGAGGGTTAATAGTGAATGAATGCAGTGTAAAGTTCTCTGAAAAATATTTGAACTATGGATGGAATAAAAGAAGAATAGGCAAGAATATAGTTTGGTATAAAGGTTCTTTCTGCAAGGGTAGTATTGATGATTTTGCAAAATCAATATCATTAATTTTTTCAAAATATGGAAATAATTACAAAGCACAATTAGATATTTTTTTAAAGAAAATGACAGGAGGTTTTGCGTTTATCTTTGAAAGTGAAAGTGTTACAATTGCTGTCGTAGATAACATTTCATCAATACCTATTTATTATAGTCGAAATGATAATAAATTTATCCTATCAGACTCCCCTAAAGTTTTAAAAGAAAATGATCTTTTAGATGAAGATTCAGTCATCCCTTTAATTATGTCTGGATACACTATTGGAAGTAGAACTTTGTATTCAAGTATTAAAAAATTAACTCCATTTGAATACATCAGTTCTTTTAAGGGCTTAATTTATTTTGGCCGCTATTCTAATTATCTTCCTGTTAATAGTACAAATGAAAAGCAATTGATTGATAGCTATTACGACTGCTTGATGACAGTTATAAAAGATATGTATGATAATATCAAGGATAAGCATATAGTGGTATTGCTAAGTGGTGGCAGTGACTCAAGGCTTATAGCATCTTCATTGAAGCATATTGGTGCAAAAAATATCACATGTATGACATATGGGATAGAGTCAAGTGAAGAGGTTAGAGTTAGTAAAGAGGTTGCAAAAAATCTTGGGTTTGATCATGTCTTTATTTCGCTTAATAAGAATATGGCTAAAGAGTATTTCTTATCCGAAGAGTTTGATGATTATTTTACAAGTATGGATTCATACTCATCGGTTCCGTATATAAGTGAAATTTATCAAATTCGAAAATATCTAGATATCTGTAAATTTCCCTCGAGCGAGGTTGTTTTTATTAATGGAAATACTGGTGATTTTTTAAATGGCTCACATATTCCTGATACATCTAAGAATTGGGAGAGTATAGGGGATGTGATAGATTATGTTTATAACAAGCATTATTCAATGTGGGGGTATATGAAAAATGATGCCAATAAGTTGGCAGTATCAAGAATGTTGCTAGACGACTTGTACAGTACAATTCCTAAAAATTTTTTAAATAATATTAGCTATGAATCAATATATGAAATTATTGAATATTATGGAAGACAAAGTCACTTAATAGTGACAAATCAAAGAATATATGATTTTTTTGGCTGTGATTGGAAGATGCCCTTTTGGGATTCTAGGTATGTGGAGTTTTGGGAATCAGTGGGTATTGATAATAAAGTTGAGCATAAGCTTTATTCACAGGCAATAAACGAATGGAAT
>Ga0233428_1004729_pt1 | contig 10384 bp, 9 predicted proteins | sample SI_118_April2016_4_FD_179890 | JGI IMG/M metagenome (GOLD analysis project Ga0233428, IMG submission 179890) | Seawater microbial communities from Saanich Inlet, British Columbia, Canada - SI_118_April2016_120_MG | ecosystem: Environmental > Aquatic > Marine > Inlet | place: Canada: British... | reverse complement strand
TGTGTCTTCCTTTTTTTATGCAATAAAATATCTATATCAAATATTTATAAAAAGTAAAACGGTGTTTTACCGTATTCAAACACACTATATAAATATTTAGGAAAGTACAGAGGTGTTCCACCTACTTTTATACCAAGAGTAATAATTCTCATATTATCATCTTTTTCTTGTTTGAAGTTAACATTACATAACATGTTATGTGATGTTAATATCTTATGTGGGTATAAAATACTAATAAGTTTCCGGCGGAAACATTAATCATAAATAGTTCTATTTTAAATTCTTTTTTTAAGCTTGTGGATTATGCGAGAGTGTATTTTTATATGAATGGTGTGATATGGCATGTAAGTGTGAAGGTCAAAAGTGAGACATGGTGCAGGGAGAGGAAATATGATATCCATTTTCTAATTATATTTATTTAATGTCGTTTTTATTATTAAAAGATGAGAACGCAACCGGCAAATTAATCACAAATGTTGTTCCTTTACCCACTTCACTATCTACACCTATTGTCCCTTTAAGATTTTCAATAATTTTATATGAAATGGATAGTCCCAGGCCTGTCCCACGGCCTTCTTTCTTGGTGGTGAAGAACGTGTCAAATATCCTATTCAAGTCATCCTTCTCAATACCACATCCCGAGTCTGAAAAGGAGATTTCCAGGCAATCGCCCTTGATTTCTATGCGCTGAGCTCGTTGTCTGCAAGTTACACATTCTGCTAGCTGAACTTTCCGTGTCTTCACTGTAAGTATGCCGCCATTAGGCATGCTATCTCTAGCATTAGTTATAAGATTTAGAAATACCTGCCTTAATTCATCGCCGCTTACTGTTATAGTTGGTAAAGCAAATTCAAACTTCCTGACAATATCTATTTTATCCAGCTTCATTTCAGGTTCAATTATAGATATTGTTCTCTCTAATATATTGTTTACATCAACTTCCTGAACTTCTAGTTCTTCATTTCTTGAAAATCTCAATAAGCCATCCGTTATCTTTATAATACGCTGAATTTCTTCCTGGATTGACTTCAAATCTGCTTCTGCCTTTGAATCTTTCCCTGCCTCCATCAATAATAATTGGATATGGGATGAAATAATGTTTACTGGGTTCAATATCTCGTGAAACACACTTGCCGTTAGTTCTCCAAGAGACGACATCTTGTGTGACTCTCTCAGCTTCTTTTCCATCTCCTTTCTATCAGAAATGTCTCTTATAATCGCTAGTGCATGCCATTCCCCCCTCAGCAGTACTGTGGAAAGAGATAGTTCAATAGGGAATTCGATCCCGCCTTTTCTGATAGCGGTAAATTCAAGAGTTCTTCCTATAGCAGTGCCACGGTTTGTGCCTTTAAGCCTATCAATACCTTTTGAATAATCTTCATGGTATGTGACGGGAATAACGGTTTCTTGTAATGTCCTCCCTAATATTTCCTCTTCTGGATAACCAAAAATCCTTTCCGCAGCTTTATTCCAATATAATATTTTACTACTACCATCCGACATGATAATAGCGTCATTAGCACTATTGCTTATGGCTTTATATTTTTCTTCTGATTCTTGCTTCTCAATGGCCCTCTGAATCATTAGGATAAGTTGTTCAATATCATATGGCTTTGTCACATAACCATATGCACCAATATTGACTGCATCTACAGCCGATTTTTGTGAGGCATACCCTGTGATCAAAATGCATTCAATAACAGTCGGCCGCTCTTTTATCTTCCTGATAAGATCGAGACCCGTCATGTCTTCAAGCTCAAGATCGACCAAGGCAACACCATAGAACTCAGCATTTAATTGTTTAATGGCTCCTCTCCCGGTTGACACCACTATAGGTATATAACCATTTATAGTAAGAATATCACAGAGGGAGTCTCTGAACAGAACATCGTCATCTACAATTAAAATTTTATTACCTTTGGACATGATTTTACTCTTTGACGAACAGTGTGATTAACCTTAAGACTTCATCAATATTTAATGGTTTTTGCAGTATACAAAGAGCCTATTCTTTATAACTGTCTAATTCACGAGATGGCTACTGGTATGCAATTATGCCTTTTACACTCCACTATCTACACCAAACAATACATTTATATGTTCCATCAGCTCTAGGTGTTTAAAAGGTTTGCGAAGAATGAAGTCTACATTTAAATCTTCACTTACTATGTTTTTGCTATTTTCGTTCCAGCCTGTAATTATCCCTATCTTCGGTTTTCTTGTTAAACCGTTAAGAACGTTCACCAAATCATTTCCAGAGACATTCGGCATAGCAAGATCAGATAACACAAGGTCAAAGTCTTCGATTTCTATCATATTTATAGCTTCAGCACCATTATCAGCCATTTTAACATTGTGCCCACTTCTGGAAAGGAATTGATTTAGTATATATCGTATATCCTCTACATCATCTACCACCAGGATACGTAGGCTTTTTACGTTTGTTTTGTGTCCAGTATTAGGAGTCTCTATTAGACAGGCACTTCTATCGCTAGCCGGAAATTGCAAGGTAAATGCAGTGCCCCTTCCCTGCTCACTATCTATCTCTATTCTGCCACCATGCCTGGTCACAATACCGTAAACCATACTCATGCCTAATCCGTTACCGTCAACTCCCTTCGTAGAAAAGAATGGGTCAAATACGTTTTTCTTCACTCCCTCAGACATACCTTCTCCGTTATCAGAGACTTTTACAAACACTGTATCATCAACATTCCATGTACTGAACATAACATTACCGCCACCAGGCATTGCATCAAGTGAGTTGTTAATTAAGTTGATAAATATTTCTCTCATTTCAGAATGCTTACACATAATAGACGGAATGCTCTTCATACCTTCTGTTTCCATTTTGTAGCATATGCCTTTCATCTGAGCCTCATTCTTCCATCTGGGTTTTGTAAAGCCAATTGAATGTTTTATCAACTCTCTGATATCAGAAGGTACATGTTCTTTAGTGTCTTGATATGTACCAGTAAATTTAAGCATATTGCTGGCTATTTCAGCCCCATCATTGGTGGCGTTCATAATGGTGTGAAGTGCACCAGTCAAGACTTTATCATCTTTATAGACTCCCTCCAGTAGCTGTACATTACCTGAGATGATTGCGAGAAGGTTGTTGAACTCATGGGATATTCCAGCTGTTATTGTTCCAATTGACTTTAGCTTTTCTGACTGTATGAGTGCCTCTTCCATCTTCTTTCGCTCGGTGATGTCGTGCACCAATGCAACAAAGTAATCTACTGAGCTGTCAGCTTTACGCACTGCATTTGCCGAGATCGCAGCATAAAGAATGCTGCCATCACTGTGTATAAAACGTTTCTGCATTGAATAGCCATCTATCTCTCCGGCAAGTACTCGATTAAACTGCGCCAGATCTGACTCAAGATCCCCAGGATGGGTCAACTCTATCCAGGTCAGCCTGGAGAAATCATCTCGCGAATAGCCGAACATGTTGCAAAGTGTATCGTTAAACTCAACCCAGCCTTTTTCCAGTGAAGTTATTGCCATACCAATCAGGCCAAGATCGAAGTACTGTCGAAAGCGTTGCTCACTCTGCGCCAACGCCTCCTCTGTCCTTTTGCGTACGGTTATGTCATCTTTAACAGCAATGTAATTCGTAATAACACCTTTATCATCTTTAACAGGTGAAATAGACACTGCTTCCCAATAGAGATCCCCATTTTTCTTTTTATTGCAAAATTCCCCGCTCCATTCTCTACCGGATGTAATAGTCTTCCATAACTCTTTGTACACTTCATCGGATGTCTCTCCTGATTTTAGAATTCGTGGATTTTCCCCTATCGCATCCTCGTGGCTATAGCCAGTAAGTTGTGTAAACATTGGATTAACATACTCTATATTGCCTCCGGTACCCGTAATTACAACCGTAGCAGAACAGTATTCCATTGCATGAGATAATTTGTAAAGCTTCTCTTCTGCTCTCTTGCGTTCTGTAATATCATGATAGTGTTCTATGCGACCGCCTGCGTATAACCCTGACTTAATCGGCATGCTTTGGTATACCAACCATCTTTCATCCCGATCTCCTTCTTGCAATACGTGGCACTCAAATTCCTCCAGGTATATGTTGGCCTCATATGATGAGAATACTTTATTGGCAAAGGTTTCCGAATCTTCAAATATATGCCGAATTTCATCACGAATAGCCTGCCTTTTATCCTTTCCTATTATTATATCCCGACTCAGGCCAAAATACTTTTCTATGGTCTTATTCACCCAGGCAATCTGTAAATTTGCATCCAGTATAAAGATACCAACTGAAGAATTATCCACAACCTCATCAACTAACAACCGGAGTCGGTCTTCAGATTCATGCTGTTCACTCTTCCCTGCTTCTCGAATGGCAAATACATCTTTCCTTATTTGATTTTTCTTCTTCATTGTAATATGCCTGTAGTAGATTTTCAGTAATCAGCACTTTGCGTATTTTTACAAGCTGATAAATCTTGCAATATAGCGTATCATAGTACAAAACAATTACTATCGGCGTAAGAGGATTTATTTGTAGAACTAAAGAAGTTTTTTTGTAAGTAATTACCTACAAAGTGCAAAAAGGAGAGTGTATGGATTCAGCAGTGAAGTGTGTTAGGTTTTGATAGAAGGCAATGTAAGCACATTATGATTTATAAAAATCATATATTAACCTGTGAAATTATTTTTAATAGCATACTTAACTAGATCTGTATTGTTTTGGAGGTCAAGCTTTTGAAGGATACGTGATCTGTATGTACTCACCGTTTTTGGGCTAAGCACCAATCTTCCAGCAATGTTTTTAATGCCTTCTCCTTCAACAAGCATACGCATTACTTGGAATTCACGACTGGAAAGTTTTTCATGAAACTTAATTATTTGATTATCTCCCAGAGAATGGGCTAATCTTAGAGCAAGAGATGGACTAATAAATTTTTCTCCTCGAAAAACTTGTTTAATAGCCTGTAATAGCTCTGCCGGAGCGCTCTTCTTTGCTACATATCCATCAGCACCAAGCTTCATAGATATAATGGCATATTGATCTTCAGGGTATAAACTTAAGATAAGAACTGGAAGCTTAGGATACTTTCTCTTTATTTCAACTAAGGCATCAAGACCTATCATGTCTGGCAAGCTAACATCCAACAAAAGTATGTCGTATAGGTTATTGTTCAGCAGATCAAGCAGGGACCTACATGTTTCAACAGAGTCTACAATAATATCAGGGTTTTCATCTGTTATTATAAATTTTAACCCCTGCACAACAATAGGATGATCATCTGCAATAAGTATCTTCTTCATGTTTTTTCAGCTTAACAGTGTATAGGAATAATCACAGTTACTATTGTTCCCTTACCAGGAGTACCGGTAAACTTAACATTACCATTACTATGAGAAACACGCTCCTTAATACCAAGTATGCCAATAGATTTGACATTGGAAACTTCATCCGCCGTAATACCTCTTCCATTGTCAGTAATAACAAGTATTACATTTTCATTTTTAATCTCAAAATCTATATTTACTCTTGTTGCCATTGAATGTCTAGCAACGTTTATTAATAATTCCTGAAAGATTCTGAAAATATTTGTTGCTAGATGCTCGTCATTCAATTTGAAACACGGTTTGCATACTAATTGACATTCAATCCCAGCTTTTGTTTGAAATTCTGTAGCCTTACATTCAATTGCCGCTCTGAATCCAAGATTATCGAGGATTGTCGGCCTCAGTTCCATAGAAATCTCCTGAATCTCGTCTAGTATTGTTTCAACATTTATTAATGAATCACTTGCGAGATTAGTAATTGCATTATGTTCCTTCTCAGACATTTTTATTATTCTTACTAAGTCAAAGCTAAGAACGGTTAACATTTGACCTAAATGATCGTGAATGTTTCGTGCAATCATTTTTCTTTCATCTTCTCTTGCGCTCAATATACGTTGCATATATTCCTTCTGTGAGATTTCCTGATAGTTATTCTCTTTCATTAATATACGCACCATTTTTTTTGATTTATTTGTATCCATTGATCATTTTAATTTTCTAATATTAACTTTCCGGATGAAAATTAAAGTTAATAAAATTGCACTATAGCAAAATCTTTTCGCTATGACAAGATATGAGATTCTCATTTTTATCGATCTTCATTTCAGGTCCTATTATAGATATTATTCTTTCGAATATGTCCTCTGGCGAATAACAAGAAATCCTTTTTGCAGCTTTATTCCAAGTAGGATTTGCATTACAAAAAAGATCCCCTGTCCCTACAGATAAATCCTCTCGCACTGACAGTCATCAATTTTGTGATATGATAATATACAAACAGAATAGTAATGAAATTGACCAAGTAAGTAAGGCTGTTCACTAGATGGACAAGGTTACATAGCAAAATACTGCTAATGCTGAGGAAACTGCGTCTGCGACTGAAGAGATGTCGGCACAGGCGATGCATATGAAAGATCAGATAGGTATACTGTCAGCGCAGGTTGGTGAACAGAAATATATTATTTATATGATTTGTTAACTCAGGCAAATCAAAAGGTTTCTTGATAATAAAGTCTACCTGTTTCATAGCCCTGTATCTTTCACCACACCCTGTAATTATACCCACTTTTGGCCTCCTATCCAGCTTATCCAACGATCTTATAACATCATATCCGGTTACTTCCGGCATGATCAAATCACTTAGCAGAAGGTCAAACCTTTCGCACCTTAGTAATTCAATAGCCTCAGCCCCACTACTAACACTCTTAACGTTATGGCCCTCTTCTGAGAGCAATTGATCTATGAGAAGGCCCATGTTTTGATTATCATCCACTACCAAGATGTTTAGCCCCTTTACTTTTGTCTGTTTGGCAGTTTTCTCAGTTTCTGCCGGACTAGCTTCTCCCTTTGAAAATGGAAACTTCAAGGTAAATATACTTCCCTTTCCAATCTTACTTTCAATATCTATACTACCACCATGACTGGTTACTATTCCGTAAGAAGCGCTCATGCCAAGACCAGTTCTTCCAGGCCTTCTTGTCGTAAAAAATGGATCGAATACCTTCTTCTGTACTTCTTCAGGCATACCTTCACCATTATCAGAAATGCTTACAAATACATTTCTATCTTTCTTCCACGCACAAAAAACAATTTTACCACCCTCTGGCATTGTATCCAGTGCATTGTTTATTATGCTTATCAACACCTCTTTCAGCTTACAAGGATCACCCTGCATGCCTAATCCTTTTATTAACTCCTTCTTGTATATCTGGTATGTTACGCCTTTTTCTTGTGCCAGGTTTTTCCACCTCGGCATTGTGAAATCAATTGAGGCTTCCACTAAATCTTTAATATCTATTTGTATAAATTGCAGGCCATCCTCTTTAGTCTTCGTATATTCATACATCCGCTTCAGGATACTGGAACCATCATTAACGGCATTAGAAATATTGCTAATCCCCTCCATTGATTCTTTGTTTTCTATATGGCGCCTCTGCAACAACTGTGCATTTCCTGAAATAACGCCAAGGATATTATTTAACTCGTGCGCAACACCATATGCTACCTCTTCAAGCACTTTCATCTTTTCGCTTTTTAAGAATGCCTCTTCCGTATGCTTACGCCTTGTGATATCACGTGCTATTCCAACGACTCCAATTATATTTTCATCCCTATCGCGCAGAGGCTGGTTTTTATATTCACATAATACATCAGTATCTTTAAAACGCAGTTCGAATTCGGGACATTCTCCATTCAATGTCCTTCTGTATACACCCAGTGCCATTTCCAGGTTTTTACCGTCAAAAAGCGGTGAAAAGGATCTTGATTCGAACTCTTCTAACTTATAACCAGTCATTATCTCAAATACTTTATTAACGTATAAAATGTTACCATTCGTATCGCATATATATGCTAAGTCAGATATATGATCAAGTAACGTTTTATATCTCATCAGTGCTTCATTTGTCATATTTTCGCAACTCACATTTTTCTCCTAAAAAACAATATATTACAAAATTTAGCTTAGAATTTATTTGTTCAATTATTTTTATTAGATAAAGAAATCTATATGGAAATTTTGAATTATTTAAAGTTGAAAGACAGTGAAGTGATCTCCCATTAGTAGGCCCCTGCCAAGCGTAAAAAGCTGCCCTTGTTATGAGAAAAAAGAAGTTTTCTTCCTGTTATCAATTTTGATGATAACAGGATTACATTTCTCCACTTGCCAAACCTTACTATAGCTTAGTCTTTAACTTTTTGTTTTTTTAAGGATGGTTACAACTTAATCCAGCCCCGCCTAATATCCATCTTCATGGAACAAGATGTTATTATTCGAGAACAGCTTTATTTGGTAAGAAAGTTCATCTGTTTACTTCCCTGTAAAAAACAAACTTTATTTAAGGCAACTTATTCACCTCATCCGAGGTAGTAAGGTTTTGTATTTTAAGAATTGAATAGGCAGGGATAATAATGTTATATAATGTTGAAGTCAAGAAAAAAGAAAGGCTATATCACCTCAGGTTGCCTATCTGATTACGCTTAATACGTGAATAATTATTTTTTTAAATGGGACGTGTTTTGTCCAAATAAGACTCTCTTGATTCTTAATCAAAAACCAAAGAGAAAATGCAGAAAAACAGTGTATTCAGATTGTAATTAAAACGTAGTCAACTCCAGCGCAAACAGCGGAACTCAACAGGAAACAACAGAAAGGGAGCCAAATCTTAAGCCATTGTCAGTTAGTATGATAGCAACATAACAGACACTAAATCAGGCAGTTAGGAAAATTGTTAAAAATACCCTTTTTCATAATGGGGTTCAGGAGGAGTGATAACAAACTGGACTTTTGTCGGTGTTTGTCATCAGATGGGAATGTTTAAAAAAATCCAATATTTATTTCGACATAGCATGCTTTATTGTGTCCGCTACCAGATTATCAGTAATGTGCGATGGCATTTTAGCACCTTTTACTCTCTGGCCAATAAGATCTACAATGCTCTCTCTATGGTAGTACGCTATTAACAACACGGACACTATAACAATATAAGTAAAATATTTTCCAATCGTCATTGTTCTCCTCCATTATAATTTTTATATTCTTTTATGTCCAAAGCAGAATGCAGCAGAAAAAAACAAGTACATTTCCTTGTTGCATTAATCGAGAATCAGTCTGTTGCTCACCTAATTATTTATAAATCCTATTATAGGATTCATCTTCATGCTCAGAGTCAAGCTTTCTTAATATTGCATACTGTTTTAATGCAGAACCAGAGGAGGTCAAGAGGAATTCCTAAAGAACTATTCTTTTAAGATAACTGAATAATGGAGACGAAAATTTTCCCGTCTCCACTATTCAGCCTTGTTATATTCTTAGTTAGGGTAGAATCTAACTTGTAGCAATTTTAGTCCATTATTGTCTATATCCCAGAAATATTGTGCAAAGTCAGCTATATTGAAGACCCATTCACTTTCATAATGTTTGCAGGATGAGGTCATTTCCACAAAATCTTCGTATATGCCATCACCGTCAAGGTCTTTGTCAGTACACAAGTCAAGTTCATCCACTGTACCACTTAAATCCGTGTCCTGTCTTTCCTCACAAATATCGGTTAAACCGTCGCCATCAATATCAGTACAGCAAAGAAGTTTCTCAAAGCATGGGTTTTGAGGGTCATCAGGACAATCTCCAACATCCAAATAACAGACGTCTCCCGTAAACTCAAAAAGAGATGTAATATCGGTAGCAATAGACTTTCCTTTTGTTCTCGTAAATGTATTATCCGGATTTGAATCAACCCAACCATCACCAAAAGTACCGGCAAAGAACAGAGTATTCCCATCACCGTCTTCAACGTAATTCAAGCCTACGTTTTCTATAGTAAGAGATGGATCGTCAGTTGGTTTTCCAAGTGCCCTCACATAAACGCTGTAACCGTTATCGTTCGGTGGTAACTGGAATGAAGCAGCATCATTATCAAAGTCAGCGGTACATGGATCAATTACTTTTAATACATCTGCCAGTGAAGTATTTTTCTTTCCTCTTCCGTCCTTTTTACCTGATTCCATCTGAATCTTAATTTCTTTCTTTGCATCTGATTCCGGTATAAAGAGTGATAGCTACATAACAGGCACTAAATCAGGCTGTTATAGAAACTGTTAGAAATGGTCTTTTTGGTTCAAGTGGAGTGCTTGCTTCGTTTATGCTACTTGTCTCTCTACTTCTTCAAACTTGACAGATATCTTCTTTGAAACTCCAGCCTCTTCCATGGTAACGCCATAAAGGACATCTGCAACAGTCATAGTCTGCTTACTATGTGTTATAACTACAAATTGGGAGTCCATTGCAAATTCCTTGAGTATCTGAATAAAACGCTTAATATTATTTTCGTCCAGAGCAGCGTCAACC
>Ga0233428_1004726_pt1 | contig 10387 bp, 8 predicted proteins | sample SI_118_April2016_4_FD_179890 | JGI IMG/M metagenome (GOLD analysis project Ga0233428, IMG submission 179890) | Seawater microbial communities from Saanich Inlet, British Columbia, Canada - SI_118_April2016_120_MG | ecosystem: Environmental > Aquatic > Marine > Inlet | place: Canada: British... | reverse complement strand
CCAATCACTATATTGTTTATCCCAATCTTGAATTGTATTATAACCATTCTCTAACCAAGTTCGTAATTCTTCCATTCCATTCTTTGTTATAAATTGTGCAACTCCACTAACACTACAACCAATCCGTCTGTTTCTTAACATAACACGATTAGTTTCAGGCCAATGTGTTCTACCTAATGTTACGGTCTTGGCATACAGATAAGCATACTTGAGTGTTCTTTGATAATCTTCTAATGAATCATGATTAGATGGAAATGTTTCTACAAGACAACATAACTCATATGATTCTAATGATTGTTCTAAACAAGGATTTCCGCCAGCAACTCTGTGGTCTTTATTATCCCCACCATTTTGCATACGAGAGAACTTTCTCATATTATCTAACCAAGCAAAACCAGGCTCACCATTATCCACGATTCGTTTGCATACATCAGAATAATCCATGCCGAGTTCAGCAAAGATACTATTATTACTTGTCCATCCATATTCTTCCCTTTCTGGGTTAACTTTATAATTTTTTAAATCTAAATATTCATCATCATCAGGCTCACCAAATACAATTTCAGCTGTTCTGCGTACATTTCCTGCCACTACACACTTGCCTATTAAATTCATTATATCTACAATAGCAGTTACTGTTATTGGCTCACCAACATTTACATTTAATACTTTTCTTATTTCTTTATGAATTTCTTTTAGTGGTTCATGACCACTTGATACACCACCAAAGCCTTTGATTGCGGCACCAGCTGGTCTGATTAGGCTGTAGTCAAATTGGATTTCTGCTGTCCCATGAAAATAACTTTCTAATAATAATCGTAATGACTCTACCCAACCTTCTCTTGTGTCGGGTATCACATATTCTTCAATACCTCTATTTGGATTAGGTAATTTAATCATAACCTCACCTGCACCTTTGGTATCGAAACCAACACCAACACCTAACATACTGGCATCCATTAAGAAACAGAATGGTTTTGAGTAATCGTCCTTTAGTGTTTTAGTAGATACAAATGCACAATTGTTTAGGGCGGCGTACAATTTTCGTTCTTCGGTTATAATTGTCCCCATAGCCCAAAGACCTCGACCGGGTGGTAAAAACTTCATATTGAAGATACGCTCATACATCTCTTGTGCTGACCTTTGAGCTTGCCACGGATTCCACCCCAATTGATATGAATCAATGTGATTCTTTTGCATAGAGTAAGTTCCCTCTACGACTCGTTGTACGGTTTCCCACCAACGTTCATTTTTCCCATTTGCTTTGATTCGCGAATATGTTCTCATATAAACTAACTCACCCAAGCCGTTAAAACCAAATGGGGGCTTTTTCCTTTTAAATTTATTTATAAAATTTTCTGATAACGTAAATTTTTCCATCGTAACTCCTTAGTAACATATTTCCAACAATCATAAATATCATATATACAATCTATTTTTACTCAAAACCACCCATATCTTTGTATTTTTGAGATAAAGTTTTTCGTAAATACTCTTCTGAATTATTCATCTTTCCCTGTGCTTGCTGACCACCAACTGTTGAAGCTTCATGTACTTGTATTAAACCTGTATTTGTATTAATACTAGCTGGAAATGTAATTCCATCAATACCAAATCTATTTTTAATTACATGAAATCTTCCTGTATTTGCAATCTTATCTTCTACCTTACGACTTACTGACATAACAAAGTCAGCCGTCATAACCTTACTGTAATCTTCTGCAACCTTACTAGCATCAATCACTTCTTCTTCTAATGAACTTCTATTTGCCTGTGATGCTGTCCATACTGGAATATCAAACTCGCCAGCCATACCACGAAGATTCTCATAAGTTTCACCCGTTGAGTGTCTCTTCTCTTTATAGAATGTAGTTGGTTTTAATATATCAGCATAATCCACAATAACCACATCGGGTTTAATCTCCTGTATTTCCATCTGTTTAAGATGAGCTGCTATAGTATTTACTGTAGCAGACCGAGTAGGATAATACTTAATAATCAATTTGCCAGTAAGTGTATCTATAACCTTTTGAACATCTTCTTGATAAAACTTAATATTAGAAGTTGTGATACCACTAAATACCGTATCATATCTCAAACCAACATAGTTAGCATTTAATTCCAATGTATAATGGGCTACTGTCTTACCTTGTCTAACCAAATGAGCACCTAATGATTGTAGACACCAACTCTTACCTATACCAGCAGGCGCTACCAATACACCCAATTCACCACCACCCAATCCACCATCCATAACATTAGTTACAGCATCCCACGGAGTAGGTAACGTATTTCTAACTGAATCTGTAAGCCTATCTTCCAATGAAATAATATAATCATGACCCAAATCTCTTTCACTACCAGCTTTCATAGCAGCATCAATTATGACTTTAATTTCATCATACTTTTTCTGTTCTAATAAATTAACAGATTGCATAATTGATTCTTTAATAACCTGATTTTTACAGAAACCCAATGTCTCTTGTTTCACAAACTCTAAATCAGTAGCCTCTATATTTCTCCAGGCTTCTTTGAGATTTTCAATGATTGATACTTTAAGTACATCATCATCCATTTGAGTAATTTTTATTTTCAATACTTCCAACGTGGGAGCTTTCCTAAACTCCATAAAGTATTTAGCAATTTCTTTTGTCAACCACTTATTAGCATCCGAATCAAAGTATGCTGGTTCTAATATATCACTTATAGTTTGTATAAATTTATTGTCTGATAATAGAGATGATATAACCTTTGATTGAAATGTTGGTCCGAACTGATTAAAATTCTCACTCACCATATAGTTCCCTTCTTTGCCTTTCTTTTATTTCCATTTGTTTTTTTCTACGATAACGAGCTCTAGCTTTTGCTTGAAGAACTGCTCTATTCCTATGGTAATATTCCATAGACCACCTACGCTGAGCAGCTTTCCTATCTGCTTTTGAACTATACTTTCTCTTTCTTCCCATGTGTTTTCTCAGCCATTTGATTGAGCTTGGCAAAGCATTGAACTAACCAACTTTCCATATTTGGTAATGTCGCAAATAACCTATCCTCAATAAATCTCTTTTGGAATTGCATTTTATTTAACCTATTTATTGGTTCTCTAATTTTATCTAAGATTTTAGTTTTAGCAGAAGCGCTGATGTCTACTTCATCCAACTGCATCAACATATAGTTTCGTTTCAATACCTCTTCACTTTCTTTAAGCTTTTCATCTTCTTTAATAATGTCGTCTATATTAAGTATCTTATCTTCGAGCAAAAGTGGAATCTTTTTTTGAATAGTTTTCAATCCCCAACCACGAACACCACCGATGTTATCAGATTTATCTCCATCGATTGCTCTGTATACAGCAAAGTTATGAGATGGTATCCCATAGTCCTCTAACACCTTTGGTGGATCGTACATTTTCTTCTTTGTAGGAGACCAAACTGAAACTCTGGAATTTACTAACTGAAGAAAGTCTTTATCTGTAGACATCAAAACTATCTTAGATGTTTTCATAACCTGTTTGGTAACATAAGCCATTGTATCATCAGCTTCTATGTTCTCAATCGTAATCGTTGTGATGGGAAGATAATCTAAGTAATCAATCACTCTGGTTAATTGCATCTTCATAGATTGATGCTCATCATCCTTGTCATTGAAATCGTAAGCACGATTAAGTCGTTCAGACATTTTCCTACCAGCCTTATACTCTGGAAATAATTTCTTTCGGCGGTTAGACCCACCCTTCCCATCAAATACTATGACAGTCCGAGTAGGTCTAATTGTTCGTATTGCATAACCGATTGACCTTAGAAAACCAACTATTCCCCCAACATGAGCTCCGTCATCATTGAGAGTTGGTATAGCGCTGAAACATCTTATGAATGTATTCAAACCATCTATAATCAATACCTTATCATCAGGTTCACCTGCGTCTAAATTACCGCCTTTTTTCTTTATTTCTTCAAGTATTGAAAGGTATCTAGCATTAGTCACCTAACACCTCTTCTGTAATCTCCACGTCATCAATACCTAAATCAGCTTTAGTATATTTTAAGATAACCTTATCACAAATCATATCATAACAATATTTTCTAAACTCATCTTTCTCTAACATTTTTGACCATTCTTTAGATTGAAATTTGAGTACCTCATCTCCATATTTCAATGTATACCAAGCACCACCAACTTTTACTAAGTTGTGCTCTTTCATCACCTGCAACCAACTACCATCATCGTCAACACCACTTTCAAAGTAGAGTGGAAACTCAGCTTTTCTCAATGGAGGACCCAAACGATTTTTGACTACTTGCGCCAGAATAGTCATACCAATTACATTCTTCTTAGTATCCTTAATCTGACCTTTATTCTTCAAACGAATTCTAGTAGATGCGTGAAATGGAAGAGCCTTGCCACCTGATGTGGTATAAGGATCTCCGAACATAGCGCCTAACTTTACTCTTAATTGATTAGTGAATACTAAAGCAACTCTTTGTCTACCAATCATTTGAGTAATTTTTCTCAAAGCCTTTGATATGATAATTGCTTTTGATGTAGCCCAACCATCTTTATCAAAGTCAGCATTTAACTCAACCTTTGTGGTAGCAGCTGCTAATGAATCTACTAAGATAGTTACTAACCTATCTTTATCTGATTCTCTTACTGTTGTTACAATTTCTTCAATGGCTTCAAAAATATCTTCAGCGGTTTCTAAATGTAGATATAACATTTTATTCAGATTCACACCTATTACGCCTAAGAACTCTTCACTTACTGCTGTCTCTGTATCTATATAAACAGCGACTCCACCCCTCTTTTGAGTTTCTGCAAGTAGATGAGCACCTACTAATGATTTACCACTACTTTCTAACCCATTCAACTCTGTAATCCTACCAACTGCAATACCACCATTAGGGCGATTTGAAATTGCTAAGTCTAGCATTGTTGAACCTGTTGAAATAAACTCTTTTATATCTGTTGGTGTCGGTTGAGCACCATCTAAGAAATATGCAACTTTGTAGTCTTTAAACTTTTTATTTAAGGAGTCTGCGAGAACTCCAGCCAAGTCATCTTTAACTGACATATGATTCTCCTAATTAAATAGTGGGTGTGCCCGGCTTTGTAAAGAATCCTTCACACACACTCGGTTTTATTAGTGTTGGCTTCAACACCCACTACACTTTATTTACTTATTGAATAACTCGTCAAAAGCAGCACTAGCATCTTCAACAGTCTTTGTTGATTCAGCCGCGACAACTGATGCTGGCGCTTTTTCTACTTTCGTTTCTTCTGAAGCCTCTGGATTCAACCATTGGTTCAGAACTTCTGTGAGTTCTTCATACGAGAGTTCCTGATACAATTCAGTTATGTCTTTTTGATTCTCTAAGAAGTTTTCCAACTGCGCCTTATCTTCCACGATTGGTGTCTGATTAGGTTTAACACGGATTGTAGTCTTAGGAAACGAAGCACCACTTTCTTCAGCAGTAATAAACTCTACTGATACATCACGACCATTAACGGCTTCTGTGATATCACCATAGTCTGGATCTGCAATTACAGAAAGTAATTCTTGATAGACAGTCTTACCAAATCCCCAAAAACGTACACCTTGAGTTTCTTCACCACGAACGATAACTGGAGCAAAGGTTCTCATCTTAGCTTCCAACTTACGAGCCATTTGATATTCCTCACGATTGCCACTCGTTTTAAGTTTTTGAGCAAACTCTTCGATTGGATCTGGACGACCAAATGTGATTGGTGATAGATAGGTTTTATTATTCAAACCAAAATGAAAAAACAACTCAATAAATGGGTTATCCTTATTGTGCTTGTAAGGTAAGACACGGATGACCTGTTTGCCGGGTTGTGGTTTCCAAAGATTTGAAGTCCTATTGTTTGTGGTTTGTAATTGATTAAGACGCTTACGAATAGAATTAATATCCATTTTTTATTCTCCTCTGTTATTATTTATTTAGCATTTTTTAGTTACACCGTTGTAACCATTTAATAATAAGTATCTGGCCTTTCAGCGAAATACAAATATTTTTTAATCTTTCGTGTTAATAATTCTATGTATTTTAGTAGGTATTTTATTGAGACCCACATCATTAGTTAGCAGTAAAGAGTTCTGATAATTTTCCCACGGAATAGGAAATCTCTTATCTAACACTCCACCATTAAGTTCTCTGATAACTTCGTTAAGTGCGTTGATCGTATATAATGTGTTACTCTGCTTTTTTCTGTGAAGTGAAATAGTATTTGGTATATCTTCTGAAACGTGGTCATCATCATACTCAACATTGTATGTGCAAATCAACTGCGAATTATCTTTTATATTCACGAATACATAGATTTTATCATAGAGTATATCATTACATTCTTTGATGAGTTCTATTATGACATCAAGCTGATTTTTTTGAGTGAATGTGCAGAGTAGTTGAGTTTTCATTATACCCTTTTCTCTTCATTATGAAATCTACCAGATCCTGGATTTCTGCTTCTACCATCAAGTGAAAATCCTACATTAAATTCTGGTTTTGGATATGCTAATATACTAACTCCATCAGATGAATCTATATCTATACGGCGCTCTCTTTCTTGTGTTTTAGTTTGAGAACTAACACTTTCATTAGAAAAATCCTGCACATCTACGTTTTGATTGTATGCTTGATGAGAAAGCATCTGATAAGTGTAATAACTGCGTAATCTTTGCCTAAGTTTTTCTTCTGTATCTTCATCTACTGGTAATCCAGCTACCTTCCTTTCTTTCATTATGAGCTTCAAAGCATTTTCAACCTTACCAGTTGAGCTCTCTGCATCTTTTCTTATCTGTTCTATATATTCTTCAGAAACACCAACCTTACGTGCTCTATCTTCCATGTTCATTCTATACGAATTTTGATAATCTAAATGACTTTGAAGATCTTCTTCATCCAAATCCATGCCATAAATAGCATCATGCGCTTTAGACATTTTTACAACTTCTTCTTTAATTTCTTCCCTAGATAAATCACCGACTGATTTAAATATAGATTTTTCAACTTTAGAAGTTAATGCACTTGCACCGCCTACACCTTTTTTTACACTAACACCATCCAAAGTAACAATTTTTCTTTCACCTTCACCACTAGTAGATATAACAATAGTATCAACTGTTTCTAATGTTGTACTTTCCGGCAACAAAACACAAGCCCCATTTTCAGTACCCCTTCCATTATCATGCATATCTCTTACAGCAGTATAAACCTCCGCGTAATTTGCCCAGCCTTCAGTAAGTACCTCATGATTTGAAAGCCTAGACATTAAAGCATCAAAATCTTTCTTCCATTGTCCCGCATCTTCATTTGGATCTCTCTTAGCAAATTCTTCTAAGTCATCTAAAATTTGTTGCGCTTTATTATCCAAAAGTGGTGCTGGTTGTCCAGCAATAGGTTCTCCAGCTAATTTTCTCATTTGCTTAACCATACCACTTATAGCACCCTTTATAACTGTAACTCTATTTTCTGGTGAATCTGGCGTAACTCCTTCATCCATATCAATAAAATCTAATGTACCACCCTCAATAGCTTTTGCATACTCATTTAAATTTCTATTATGCCTTCTTCTACGTTTTGCTTCTTTTTTAGAAATGCCAAGCTCCTTATCATCTTGTCGTTTTATCACTTGATTTCCAATTGTAATAGATGTTGGTGGAGAATCTGGTGTATCTCTTTGTACAGTAGCAGCAGGGTTATCTTCCGAACCTAAAAGTCTCGTAGATCCATCTTCATTTGTAAATGTCTGATTAGCAGTAGTTTTCTTTCCTCCAAAAGTTGAAGTTCGCTGTGTCGCAATCCCATTTTGCTGCATCCAACCATGAAATTGCTTAGCATCTTTTCCTGTAGAGGGACTTTTCGGAATTTTTTCAGCCCTCGGAGCTGCTTTTCTACTAAAGTTTCCTTCTTCTCGTGCAACATAAAATTTATACTTCGGATTTTTAGATCCCTCTGTTGGTTCTACAACTCTAATCCAATTCGACAAAAACTTCTTTTCACCATCACTTAAAGAATTTCCATTCCAAAGTTTATTCATGAGTTCTTTAACTTCTTTATGTTCAGGAACATCTGAATTACTTAAAAAATTATATGTTTCGTCTTTATATTTAGTTGTTGTTCTAGTTTCTTCAGGAACTTCAATACCTTCTTCACCATCTGGTTCTTTATCACCCTTTGCTTTATCTAAATCTTTTTCAGAAGCATCTTTCTTTATAACATCATGTTTCTCATCATTTACATTTTTAACAAGATAAACAGCACCAGATTCTTTATTCTTAACTAAAGTCTTTTCAACCAAATTATTCAATAACTCAGCTCTCGCTTCTACAGACCAACCATAATTCTTTAATATACCTTCAAGCAAAATCTGGTGAGCCATACTCTTAGGATTAGGTAAACCATCCTTAGTACGAAAAGCCCATTCAGTTAATATTTCATTTATGCTTGTAATCATTTAAATTTCCTCGTTATATCCTTCATTTCGTGATAGTTTGAACCTTTAGCAACTTTCACAGGATATTTACCTTTACATTCAACTATACCCTTAACCTTATTAATAAAATCTAACCCATCATCCACATGAAAATCAAACAAAAATGAATCATAGCTATACAAAATCAATTTACTTTTATACCCACTTATCTTTGGTATTAGCTTTGTAAGCATCCTCATATTGTTTTCGGTTTCCATCAGCTGAATAAGATAGTTAAATACTTTGTTCTTATTCATATCTGATAGATTTTTTCTATATATCTTCTTATTATAAATATTAGATTCTATGAAATTATTAGATTTATAGTCATTCCAAATTTCATTAATATATACTTGAACTTTAGCAAAAAATGGATTACTCTTTAAAATATCATCAGGTATATAACCATACAAATATTGAAATGATAATGACTTAGCATCATCATAATCAACACCATATAGTTTCGCCATATACTTATGGACAGATCCTTTGGGAAATTTATAATCTACCACATCAGCAATCAATCTCAAGTGATAAGCATCATAGTCCATCTCAACCAACATACCATCTTTACCATATCTACTTACGAATTGTTTACGACTACCATCTGATTTATTGAGAGCCGCAAAGTTAATACCACCGAATCTATTAGATGGGCGGCCCGTAGCAGTATAGGGATTGTATTCACTAAAAACCATACCGTTTAGTGATTGTAATCCACTCTTTTCTATATAATGTAGTGATTCAATAACATCCCTATTGTAAATTTCACTCACACCTTCATTTTCTTTTTTTCCAACCAATGCCCCAATCTTCAATCTCTCAACCATTTCTCTGCACCATTCTATATGTTTCATTATCGGAATAGCACAATTTATATTCTTTATCTTATAATGTGTTCTGTAAAAGTATTCGTGCGCATTGGTTGTTACTTCATCTATAGACAATGGTTCATTTTTAGTTATATAATAATCCATCTGGATATCATAAATATTTTCCCACTCAACAAAATGTAATAATTTCTTCTTATCATAAGTGAACACATCTCTCGGTGTTCTAAGCTCTATAATATATTTGAATGATAAATTGATAGCATCAGAATGACGAAATGGTAGGATATATTCTTCAAGATCCCCATCCAACATCTTAATATAGAAAAGACATAATTCTGTAGCCATTGGGTGTGAGTTTGGATCACATTGAATGGGAATAACAATAGAGTTATTCTTTTCAAACGCTGATATAAAACTTGTCCATTCCTTTTTAGATTCTACTATTACCAATACAAATCACTCCAAATTTTAGTCGTCTTTGGATAAATATCAATCATTAATTCTTTCATCACTTTGGCATATTGTTGTATTTCCCATTGTGATGTTGTTTCATCTCGTAACTCTATGAAGTTTACGATAGCTTGAAATGATGCCGTCCAGTATACTTCTGTGTATTGACTTAGTGGTAATATACAACGTGCTTGTTCTTTAGCAACTCCCCTTCTTAACAAACCATCATAAAATATCTTAGCGTGTTCTATTGAATCATTCCAAGTTCGTAAACATTCTTCTTGTAGTTCAACCTCACCTTCACTTGCTTGTTTGTTATCGTCTGATTGAGCTCTGAATACTGTAGGTATGTAATAATCTTCAACTGGAACATAACGTCCTGATATCTCATTCCAAGCATGGTCTTTGGTTGAGCTATTGGATGTTGTTTCTATTCCAACTACGTGTTTATACCATTGTCGCATTACAAACTCTGGTGCTTTTATATGGAATTGAACTTGTAGGTGACGAAAGGGTGAGAAGTGTTTATGTTTAGCCAGATACCTTACCAAATGTTCATCCGACTTATCCCACTCAAATTTCCGCTTACCAAATGATACTCTTGCTGAATT
>Ga0233428_1004718_pt1 | contig 10401 bp, 6 predicted proteins | sample SI_118_April2016_4_FD_179890 | JGI IMG/M metagenome (GOLD analysis project Ga0233428, IMG submission 179890) | Seawater microbial communities from Saanich Inlet, British Columbia, Canada - SI_118_April2016_120_MG | ecosystem: Environmental > Aquatic > Marine > Inlet | place: Canada: British... | reverse complement strand
TCTGTAACTGTCATATCACCGGTCGCAGGATCAACCTTCACATCCATGGCCGCACCTTTATCTATTGAAACAGTACCGGCGTTCGTTACCAATGCAACAGAACCACTCTCTGAGGATATTGAAGTCTCAGCCTTATCCGTATCAACGGAGACCGAGACCTTCTCGTCCTTCTCCACAATAGCTATCCCTATACCGGTCGCAATCTCCAGTGCGCCATCTTTCGCAGACACAGTTACTGTTCCGGCCTCTGGGGAGGAAACATCCAGTGAAGTCCCAGGAGTTATATCGAAGCCAACCTCATTCCCGGTACTGGCAAACCCCAACAACCCCTCGAACAGACTGATAGATGTTATCCCCACAATATAACTGATATCCAGTTTAGTACCCCTGACGGAAGCTACACCGGTTGGTGTCTCAAACTCAGTCAATACTGACTTGCTCGGCGTTATACTTGCCAGCAACTTACCCATTTTAACATTGATGTTCCTGACCATACTCTGCTGCGCGATGGAAGCTTTTTTAGTAAATTTTCTCTCAGCCCTGTCTCTGTCAGTTACCGTTATTGTATCAATCGAAATGCTTGACTCTTCGCTAATCTCAACAGTGGTGTTGTCATTAAACACGAGGTTAGCCGTTGAAGCAGATTTTGTGATGACTGTATCTTTACTGTAAACGGCGGAGTTCCTGATCCTGTTGCCGATCGATGTTACTGGTTTCTCCATCAGGTTGTGTCTGACATTTACCTTGCCGGTATACTTCGACACAACAGCCAGTCTATCATCCTCTTGTGACAAAATAGTCTGGTGGATGGAAAGTGAAAGCACGATAAGAATAGCAGCCGGAATATAGTATCTCTGAAACATAGAATTGTAGCTAAAATTAATTGTTTGTCTAAATGACGTTATTCTAGGGATATTATCGGCAGAATACAGGAATACAACAGTATTTTGAAGATTGAAGAAAGGCACTCACCGCAGAGGCGCAGAGAACGCAGAGAAGAACAGAAGCAAGAGGTAAGATTTATGAATAAAGACTAGATCGGTCTTTATCCTGTTAATCCTGTCAAAAGAAGTTTCTACCCTTGCGCCTTCCTGTCCTCGGCGCCTTTTGTCCGGGGAGCGGTAAATAGCCTTTTGTCTGTGTAAGTCTGTGGCTAAATTTCCTCTTGATTTTACTATTTACTAAAGTATTATACCGCTAGTAACTTACGACTTACCAATTTGATATACCATCATATGATGGATATGCTTTTCAAAAATCAGGCTTTTAAAAAAACAACTAAGTCTGGAAAAAATCATCTGCTTTAAATGTCACGCAGACAAAACTGACTATATCTGTACCTAATTAAGAACTTGTTATGAATAGAATTATCAAAGGAATATTTTATTATTCTGGCTTTGAATATATTTATAGGAAGGCAAAGCCGGTTACAGGACTACCAACCCTGCCTCTTTGGTTAATTGGTATTTACATAGCGTTCTTTGGAATAGCTTCCCAGAGATATGAAAATAAGATTGATATTATTGAGAACAGGTCAAATTTAATCTTTGCACAGTTAGGCACAGATGCAAGGAAATCAGCATTAGGCAGAATACCAGATGTCCAAAACTATCCCTGTCCGGTCAAACCAATGATTCTTAATCCTGCATCTGTTCTTCGTTCTATATTCACAAAAGACACTGTATATACCGAAATGGTCAAACTATTACGAGAAACCATTGAAGATTGGAAAAAAGAACTTAATGGTGTCAAACTTAGGAATGCAAATCTTGAGGGAGCAGACCTTAGGGAAGCCAATCTTAAGGGCGCCACGCTTCAAAATGCAAACCTTCAGAAAGCCTACCTTATGGGAGCCAATCTTGATGATGCTAACCTTGAGGGAGCAGACCTTAGGGATGCCAGGCTTGATGAGGCAAGCCTAAAGAGTGCCGACCTTAGGAGTGCAGACCTTAGAGGAGCACGCCTTAGGGGAGCCAATCTTGAGGAAGCCAAACTTATGATAGCCGATCTCGAGGGAGCAAATTTTGAAAGGACCAACCTTCAGAATGCCAAACTTATGATGGCAGAGCTTAAGTGGACAAACTTTGAGAGTGCCAGCCTTTATGGAGTTGACTTGCGGGGAGCAAAAAATTTAACTGTTCAGCAACTTTCGAGGCTAGAAACATTGTATAGAGTTGAGTATATAGACCCTGAGCTTAAGAAAAAGGTAGAGAAAGAATGCCCTCAGATTTTGAGAGGGGCATCATGGAAGCAATGGAAGCCAATAAGACGTGAATAGGTCTTTGAGAAAGATAAAAAATAATTATACCTACAATCGCTGTTCCTATTTTTTACAGAGATAAGTGTGAGGGAGGTGAAGCTATGGCAATTTATGCTTTTGATGGTACGACATGCACGCCACGCAATCTATCCAATGTGTTTCGTATGTATGATGCATACAAAAGCAGGCACAAATTTTACGCAACCGGTCCGGGAAGCCGTGGAACCTGGTTAAGTAAAGTAATCGAATCTATGACAGGTCATGGTGGAAAAGACCGTATCTATGACGCATTTGAAATATGGAAATATTGGCAAACAAGAGAGAGCAGGGAGACAATAATTATCGGTTTTTCTCGTGGAGCCGTAATCGCCCGCGAATTGGCTAATAAAATTTGCGAGGAAGATGGGAAAGTTGATTTTTTAGGACTATATGATTCTGTAGGTTCATTTGGAAACCCATTTAATATGATTGATATTGGTTATAGAAAATCAATACCGAGCGGAGTTGCCTATTGCGCACAGGCACTATCAATCCATGAAGAACGTTTTACCTTTAGAGTAATTCGCGCGAATTTAGCAAAAGAAAATACTGAGACAACCGTTCAGGAGTGTTGGTTTCCCGGAGTACATTCAGATGTTGGAGGAACCTTAAAGAAAGGCCTGGGCGCAGCATCACTGAATTGGATGTTTGAACAAGCTATTAATGCCAATACTAATCAATGGGATAAAGAAGCTCTCGATGAGGCTGAGAAGAGTGTAGATTGTGATGAAGAACCTTCTGAAAACAAAATATCTCTACCTGTTTGTTTTTTAAGAAGCTTAAGAACCAGAAAAATCATGGAAGGCGATTCAAGATGCTGTCCCGATAATCCGCAACTTGCAACTCGTACCACAAGTTAATTGTCATTAGTAAGTAGCTAGTAGTCATTACTCTTTTTACTAATAGTTTATAAATTAAAAAAACAATGAAGCGAAATTGGTTGCCACAAGCCGTTGCAGGTGGAATGCTTTTATGGGCACTGTATCCCGGCAATCCATCTGGTTATTATACCCTGCTTCACTGGGTTTGCTGCGGAACACTCATCTTCCAGGCCTATCAAGCCGTAAGTCAAAAAAGACATTCATGGTCATGGATATTAGGTATCATGGCCCTGGTTTACAACCCAATATTTAGATTACACTTTAACAGGGAGCTATGGTCTGCCATTAATATTATCACTGCTGTAATAGTAGTTGTGTCAATTTTTACCTTAAAGAGTAGAGAGAAAGAATGAAAAAGGCACTCACACAGAGCCACAGAGAAAAACAAAAAATTTAGTCACCTGTCCTTAGTCATTAATCATCTAAAGACATGATCCAGTAAGTGTTCTTTATATGCGTTAATGGAAAGTTACTATGAAAATTATTGAAGCCAAAATCACAAACTTTAGAGCCCTTGAGAGTGTTTGCGTACAACTGAATCAGTTCAGTGTTATTATAGGTGAAAATGATGTAGGCAAGACATCATTATTATTTGCTCTAGAAAAGTTTTTTACTCAGAAAAAATTATCTGACCCAAAGGATTGGTATAAAAGGCAAATAGAAAATCCTATTAGGATGGTACTCATTTTCACAGAACTCCCGGTTGATGTAGACTTGCAACCGTTTATTAGAGCGGATGGGAGCATGGTCATTAGTGGAGTATTTGCCATTGAGTCTCCTCCAGAATACAATGTCATATTAGCAGATCAAGCACCCGCAAGAATTTCTAAAGTATTACTAAAAAAATGGTTTTCCTTGGATTCATTTCACTTTATACCAGTACGGCGAGATTTATTAGTTCAATTCTCAATGAACAAAACAGCATTATTGGGCAAGTTGTTAAGAGCAAAAATGAATCAAGCGCTTAAAGATGCAAGTGCCAGTACGTCTATAGGTGAAATTAAAGAAATACTTACGAATGCTATAAGTGAACCTCGTGAAAAGATGGAAAGATTCTTAAGAGAGCAGCTAAACAACAACTCCATAGAATTAGGTTTTGATGATCTGGAGATTGATCCAACTGAAGGAGTAAGCTTTTCCGTTAGGCTATCAGACGATAGAGTTAGGGGCATAGAAATTTCAAATAGAGGCGCAGGTACTCAAAACAATCTGATCATTGCGCTCTTTAGACTTATAGCAGAATCAAACCTTGATGGCAGTTTTATATTTGCCATGGAGGAACCAGAAAACAGCTTACACCCTAAAGCACAGAGGCAGCTTTTGAGTATTATTCAAGAAATTAGTGAGTCTACACAGGTTCTTGTAACAACTCACTCACCAGTATTTATCGACAGAAGTAAGTTTGAGAATAACATTTTGCTTACGCGAACTTTAAATGGTAACACAGTAGCTAAGATTTTTGACCAGAGTACCCTCTCAACCATTAGAGCAGATTTAGGCATTAAGGCTTCTGATGCTTTACTTAAAGGAGGAGGCAATTGTGCAATCTTAGTTGAAGGCAAAACTGAAGAGGATGGATTCCCTGTGTTTATGGAGATGTTAGGATTAAGCGAGTTTGAGCTTGGCACTGCTATTATTAATATGGGAGGAAGCGACTTTGTAAGAGCAAGAAATATTGTTCAACTATTAAAAGGTTACGAGATCCCTTGTGTTATGGTATTGGATAGGGATGCTGAAAAAACAGAGGATGATTTAATGCGTATGATGGATACAACACTAAATAATCTAAAACATGTCTTCCGTTTACAAGAGGGAACAATTGAAGACTATTATCCAACAGAAATAATTATAGAAGTTATAAATGAAGATTTTTCGCCTAGCTCTCCTATAACGATATCTGAAATCGATGAATCTCTGAGTGGAAAGCAAAACTTGGATCAATATCAAAAGCTTATGCACAAACATGATGCAGGTAGTTCCATAGAATATTTAAAGCGTGCCCTAGGTGGTAAAGGTACCAGGCTATTAAAAGAGAAAGGGCTTCCTGTGCATGATGAAATAAAAGCCATTCTAGAAGCGGTTAGACAAGTTGCTAGTGAGAGCTGAAGCAAGATGGGTAAGGTCAAATCTTTACAACTGACAACAGAGATATTGTATGCAAAAGCAAAATAAGATTAAGGAATCCATGCAAGAAGTGTTTCAATGTACTGGGTGCGCTCTCTTTGCAGCTCAATTAATGGAAAAAGAACTAGCATTTCTACTTTTAATACCAGAAATAAAAACAAAACTAAAATTACCATCTGAAGAAAATATACAAAATGCTATAGAAAAACTTAATAAAATGACTTTCGGTACCCTAATAAGGAAGCTTAAAGGAGAAGCTGCTGCTGTAATAGATACTGCATCAGAAAGTTTGCTTCAAGAAGCTTTAGATGAAAGGAATTTCCTAGCACATCATTTTTTTGATGCGTATCAAGGAAAGCTTGATGACTTAAAAATACATGAAATTATGCGAGAAAGACTATCAAATATGAGAGAAATCTTCGAAGAAATATTCGATGGCTTACATAAAGAGAATTTTAAAATTATGAAAGCAATGGGTATCTGCGATGAAGAAGGAGAACTTCTACCTGATTGATTGCAAAATAAACTTTACAAGTAGGAACGCAGGGGTCACATCTCGCCACTTGACTAATATTAACCAAGTTTGAAGTGACTAAAGTTAAAGTTTTATTTTGGTCAATCATCATTTGCAACTTGCAACTCGTATCTCGTCAAATTCCAAATCGTAAATCTTGCCTCTTACTTTTGTCCCCCTTTCGACTTTGTGTGAGTTAGTCTTTTAAATCCCTAAAGCCTTAAATTCCTTCTCTTTACACCTCTTTTTTGATAAACTAACTGACTTTAAAAAGCATTCACCGCAAAGGCGCTAAGGGCGCAAAGTAAGGCAAAGTAAGGCAAAGTAAGGCAAAGTAAGGCATAAAAAGGGGTTTATCTTATTATGGCAAAGGCCATTATGGTACAGGGGACGGGATCGGATGTCGGTAAGAGCATACTGGTGTGTGCGTTATGCCGTATATTCCGGCAGGAGGGCTTGAAGGTTGCACCTTTCAAGGCTCAGAATATGTCCAACAACTCTTACGTGACGGCGGACGGTCGAGAGATGGGCAGGGCTCAGGTTGCGCAGGCGGAAGCGGCAGGGATCCTTCCTGAAGCGGAGATGAACCCGATCCTCTTAAAACCTTCCGGAAATAACGGCTCTCAGATAATAACGATGGGCAGACCGCTCAGGCATATGACTGCTCATGAATATTATGAGAATAAGGATTCGATGCTGGAGATAGCAAAGGAAGCATATGAATCATTAAGCAACGAATACGACGTTATCGTCATCGAAGGTGCAGGAAGTCCGGCTGAGATTAATATCAAGGATAATGATATTGTAAATATGAAGATTGCAGAAATTGCAGATGCTCCGGTAATACTCGTTACAGATATCGAGAGGGGGGGGTCGTTTGCATGGATAGTGGGAACACTTGAACTGCTGAACAGTGACGAAAAAGATAGAGTTATGGGAATTATCATCAACAAATTCAGAGGCGATCTCTCAATATTAGAGTCCGGTATTGATATGCTGGAAGAGAGAATTAAGAAACCTGTTCTGGGTGTATTGCCATACTTCACGAACATAGATGTTGATGATGAAGACTCTATGAGCCTGGATAAGAGAAACAGGGTGTCAGAGACATCTGAGTCTCAGATTGAAATTGTTGTCATAAGATTACCGAGGATCTCTAATTTTACAGATTTTGACATTCTTTTAAAAGAGAAGAGTCTAAGCGTCAGGTTTGTTGAGGACGCACAGTCAATTGGGAATCCGGACCTGATTATACTGCCGGGTACCAAGAACACAATTGGCGATCTGGAATCTATAAAAGAGAACGGTATTGCCGATGCCGTTATAAAACTTGCAAAAACTGGCACTATGGTTATCGGGATCTGCGGAGGATATCAAATGCTTGGCAAAGTGATCCTTGACCCTGAGAATGCAGAATCTGGAATATTAGAGACAAATGGGCTTGGACTTATAGATGTGAGTACGCTATTCAGGATGCAGAAAAGTACACATCAGGTAAAGGCGAGGCTTCATGACAGAGACTCAGATATCTTTAAGGGTTTGAATAGAGATAGTGAAATAACCGGTTATGAGATTCACATGGGTGAAACAGTGTTACTTAACGGAACAGCGCCATTCTTAAAGATTATAGAGAGATCTGATAAGGAGGTGTGCATGGATGATGGTGCCGTCTCAAATGATGAGAACGTAATAGGGTCGTACCTCCACGGTATTTTTGATAACGATGAGTTCAGGTTAGGACTTATTAACCATTTAAGAGAAAACAAAGGCCTTTCTCCTATGTTGGCTGAAGAGCTGAACAGTGTGGATAAGGAGAGACAGTATGACAAACTTGCGGATTGGTTCCGGGAACATATAAATATGGATTTGATTTTTGAGATGATTAAAGAACATTCACCGCAAAGACGCTAAGAGCGCAAAGAATGAAATTTAGATAAAAAACGAAAAACAAAAGACGAGCTCACACAAAGCCACAGAGAGCACAGAGTAATAAAACAAAAAAAAGATTAAAGAATTAAAGAAATAACTTTCGCGAAGGCGCTAAGGACGCAAAGAAAAACAGAAACAAGAAGTAAGAGACAAGATTGAAAAATTGAAATTAAAAAAAACAAAAAATAATAGTTTTTACCCTTTGCGCTCTTTGCGCCTCTGCGGTGAGGAATTTTTATGAATGATTATTTGCCGGTACAAATTGGTATTGCTTTTCTTCTGGACATAATGATAGGGGATCCGAGGTGGTTTCCGCATCCGGTCAGGATGATTGGGGTGTGCATAGAGTATGTAGAGAAGATGTTGCGTCGGCTTGTCCCTTCGGAACAGTTAGCGGGTATGTTACTTGCCTTCATTATTGTTGTCGGTACGTACCTGGTCACTTATCAGCTACTGGTCTTCTTTTATGAAATACGATGGTCTCTCGGGATTCTTGTCAGTATTATTATTATCTTCTTTTCACTCTCCACACGAGATCTGTTAAGAGAGACGGGGAATGTATTGAGTGCACTCAAGTCAGGCGACTTGAAACAGGCACGTAAGAATCTTGCAAGGATTGTCGGCAGGGACACGCACAACCTCAATGAACAGCAGGTTGCAGTGGGCTGTATTGAGACATCAGCAGAAAACATCGTTGACGGCATAATCGCTCCACTGTTTTACGCTTTCATAGGCGGGCCGGCACTTGCAATGGCGTATAAGTCAATCAATACACTAGATTCCATGGTTGGGTATAAGAACGAGAAGTATCTTAATTTCGGATGGGCATCGGCCAAGCTTGACGATATTGTAAATTTTATCCCGGCCAGGATTGCGGCCGTAGTACTCCCCATAGCTTCATATCTCTGCGGTGCGAATTATTCAAATTCAGTGAAAATATTAAAGAGAGACGGACATAAACATCCAAGTCCTAACAGCGGAATACCGGAGGCGGCTATCGCCGGTGCGTTAGGGATCAGGCTGGGGGGGCCGAGTGTATACAATGATATCCGTTCCGATAAACCCTTTATCGGAGATCCGCAGAGAAACGTCAGTTTTGATGACATCAGCAGTACCTCAAAGATCGTAGTCGTATCTGCAATTATTTCAGTTGTTGTCGGTATTGCATTCGTGATGGTTGAAGGCTATCTATCGATGAGTGGAAATGAGTTAATGCTTGGGACATTTGACTCGTCATCTCCAAGGATATTTTACAAAATACCATCTTTCTGATTATTCACCGCTCCCCGGACAAAAGGCGCCGAGGACAAGAAGAAAAGATAATAGGACACGGATTTACATAGATAAACACAGATAAAAAATAAGTTTAAAATAAAGAATAATAGTTTTTACCCTTTGCGCTCTTAGCGTCTTTGCGGTGAAATTCTAAATATTATGAATAGACTGCCAAGAATTATGATTGCCGGTACGAATAGTGGAGTGGGTAAGACTACTGTAACCCTAGGCATTATGTCTGCCCTGGTGCAGAAGGGGATTAAAGTACAGGGGTTTAAGGCTGGGCCGGATTATATCGACCCGTCTCATCACACTTTTGTTACAGGAAATGCGTCCAGGAATCTGGATACCTGGATGATGGGTGAGAACGCCTGCCGTGAACTCTTTGAACGATCTGCGCTTAACGCCGATGTATCCGTTATAGAGGGCGTGATGGGTCTGTATGATGGCAGCATTGACTCTTCCGGTCATGGCAGCAGTGCGCACCTTGCAAAGATCCTGAATACGCCTGTCATCCTGGTAGTAAATGCCAAAGGTGTTGCACAGAGCGCGGGAGCAATTGTAATGGGTTTCAGGGAGTTTGACAGAGAGGTTAATCTCGCCGGTATTGTTATTAATAATGTTGCGAGTCAGAATCATTATGACATTATCAAAAAGGCTATCGAAGAGTCATGTTCGGTTGCCGTCCTGGGGTACTTGAAAAAGGAGAGTGATATTACTATTCCGGAAAGGCATCTGGGGCTGATCCCTTCTGAGGAGAAGAAGATCAATTCTGCTCTCTATGATAAACTTGGTCAGATGGTACTTGAGACGATAGATATAGATAAATTACAAGAGATAGCCGGTTCGGCTGCTGTTTTCCCGGATTACAACAGATCGATCTTCATAGAGAGAAACAGTTCGTTGGATGTGACACTGGCGGTTGCCAGAGACAGTGCGTTCTGTTTCTATTATCAGGATGATATTGATCTATTTGAAGCACTGGGTGCAAAGATAATAGAGTTCAGTCCTCTCGCCGACAAATCGCTTCCGGATGGTATAGACGGTATATTTATTGGGGGAGGGTTTCCTGAACTGTTTGCAGATAGACTAATGAAAAATGAAAGTATGAGAAATTCTATATTAGAAGCACATAAACAGGGGACTGTAATATATGGTGAATGCGGTGGGATGATGTACTTATTGGAAAAATTAATTGACTGTGAGGGCAGATCATTTAAAATGAGTGGAGTACTGATCGGTACATCAAGGATGGAAAACAGAAGACAAGGGCTTGGATATGTAATTACCGATGTGACATGTGACAATATTATCTGCAAGAGTGCAGACACATTTCGCGCCCATGAATTTCACTGGTCTAAGTTGCAGGATGTCCCGGA
>Ga0233428_1004712_pt1 | contig 10413 bp, 11 predicted proteins | sample SI_118_April2016_4_FD_179890 | JGI IMG/M metagenome (GOLD analysis project Ga0233428, IMG submission 179890) | Seawater microbial communities from Saanich Inlet, British Columbia, Canada - SI_118_April2016_120_MG | ecosystem: Environmental > Aquatic > Marine > Inlet | place: Canada: British... | reverse complement strand
TTTCACGACGTTTTTCATCCATATTCCGGATAAGTAAATTTGATAGTTGGTTGGCTTGGTAGCTCAGTCGGTAGAGCAGAGGACTGAAAATCCTTGTGTCGGCAGTTCGATTCTGTCCCGAGCCACACTAAATTATTAGGTAATCCATCGTCGATTCGGGAGATCTCAGCGGATTTTAGAATCGCAATGCGATTCTTATCCTCTACCAACTAAGAAGCATATATGTAGCACCAAGTAGAAATGGAGCTACCATGTCAAGTCTTTACAAAAATAATAATACCTACTATTTATCCGTTCAATTAGATAAAAAAAGGGTTACTCGTAGCATTCACACAGATGACTATAAGGTGGCTAGGGCTCTGAAACCTGAATTTGAAAAGAAGTTGTTACTTGAACTCATCAATGGTGATAAGCCAAAAGAAACACCATTGAAAGAATTAATAGAATTGTATTTAAATGCTGATCATAATTGGCGACCAAATACATTAATCTTAAATAGACGATTGCTTCATGGTTATTTGAAGAAAGGTTTCCCAAAACATCCAACGACTAAATCAATGGTAATTAGGGTGTTAAATGCATGCAATAACTGGGGATTTAAAAAGAAGCTAATTCCTAGATATGAATCAATTCCAGGCGGCAACAAGTATGAAGCAAGGACACGAGTTTACACTAGAGAAGAATTAGACCTCATGTTTGAAAAAATCACCCCAAAACACTTCAATTTATTTGTTCAATTTGCCTACTACAGTGGTGCCAGGAGTGGCGAAATACGTCGAATATCGAAGGAAAATATCTTTTCCGACTATATAGTCGTATTTGGTAAGGCAGGAAGACGGTTACTAAAGTTAAATAAGCAGGCGAGAGAAATAATTAAAGATGTTGAGCTATGGGATTATTCTGTCAACTATGTACAGTTAACTTGGTCACGCAACAGAAAAAAACTCGGATTGAAAGATGCCAGATTACATGATTTGCGCAGAACTTTTGGCTACAATTTGATTAAGCAGGGAAGACCAATTTATGAAGTAAGTAAACTATTAGGGCATTCATCTGTTACCACTACTGAAAGGCATTATGCTCCTCTTATGGTAACAGATATAGATAATTTTGTACTTTAGGACCCACGCAAAAAAAGATTAATGCTAATATTACATCCATACATTAATAAGCATGGGTACTAATGTATACCTCATCATATGCTTTCAAAATAGTTTCTGTGGATTGCATATCGTTAAATAAATGAAAATCTGATATTTGATATCTTTCGTTAATTAAAGCCTCAAAATAAGAACGCATATCTAGAATATTATCTGGGCTTGTTAATTTTTCTTTAAATAATATTTCAAATAGATATTTCAGTTTTTCTTTGTCGATTACATCATTATCATCGGCAATCTCTAACCAATGCCTTTTTCCTTGGGAAACATTTGTGAAAATGCTATTTGTAAATTTTTTCAACTTACTTGTTCTAGCCATCATATAATCTGCTGGATTCTTTCTCTTTTCAAACGCATGTATAACTTTAAAATCAATAAGATTATTTTTGACTAAACGAGCCATTGATTTTTTGATTATTTTATAATAATTATCACTTGTTATTCCTCCATCAAGTTGGAGATAACATTTATTTGAAAAAAAACGCAAACCCACTAGAGTAGTCAATAAAAGTTTGTCTTTTGGTTCTATTTTTTCTTTTTTTGATACATATTGTTTATCAATCTCAGTAATTAAATCATCAATAGTCGCTATTTTTTTATTTACTTCATACTCATATAGCCCATGTGCTGTCAAACTATACTTTGAGATTTCACTTGAGGTTTTTCTGATTAAGCCCTTTTTTTCCAGTGTGTTGATATATTTAAAATTGTATTTGCTCATATCAATATTTGACTGATCAAACCACTTGGTTGTTTTTGTTTTGTTGGAACTAAGTAATTTTTTTAATACTGATTTTGATGTGAAGTTGCTTTTTAATGACCTATAAATATCACCTAATATTTTGAGTTCTCTTGCCGATAGATTTTTTGACATATATTTACAATAGAGATGTAACCTTAAGGTCTTTTGCTACTGGTTTCACCAAAATTCCCAGAATAATTTTTTCTTCAATATAAAGGTCTTTCAATTTTTCTTTTATTGGTTGAATAGTTTTTTCATCCATATGAGATGTTTCATCAAGCAAAATAATATGCTTTTTATCAGGGTCCAATGATTCTAACCTGCTAATTAACGCTGCCTGTTGGGACTTTCCAGTACCAAAAACTTTAAACTTAATTTCTCTACCATCATCAGTAGTGAATTTCTGTTCAATATAATCAACTTCTTTTACTTGGTAATTAACACCATCATGCTCAATTGTAGGTATTTTTTTTGCTAAAAAAGTATTGATGGCTTTAGAAAACTCTTTTTGCTTATCTGGGTTTTCTAAGCGCTTTTTAATTATATCATTTATATTTATTTTGAAGTTTATCTCAACCTGTCTCCTCATTCCGCTAAAACTTTGATTTAATTTGTCAAGCGCTTCTTTTTTATTAGAATATTTACTTGATTTTTGATTTTTTAACTCATCCAACATACTTTCGCATATTGTAATTGAGGTTTTAATCTCCTTTTGTTCTTCTAAAGATTTGCGAAGAGAATCCTTTCTCTCCGTTAACAGGTTTTCAACTTTTGTTAAGCTAATTTCTGATAATTCATCATATTTATTTTTTATTTTAGCATAAAACATACTTTTTTCTTCATCCAAGAGACCAAATTCACTGAGATCATCCTTTAATTGTTTTTTATCTTTCCTATAATCACCTATTTGCTTCTTTAGAGATAACTTCCTTCCCTCGATTCCTATATCAGACATATTAATACTTTCTCCTTCATTGCCTGACCTTTGATATGCACCTGCTGTTTTTTCAATTAAGGGGTATATTTTTTCATCTATAACATCTATTATTCCTTTAAATGTTTGATCGTAGCTGTATTCGAGCTTATTCTTTTTTAGGTATAAATCAATTTCTTCCATAAAATTGTTAAACATATTGTTGAGTTCATTTTCATCCTTTTGAATCGGTCGTTGTTTTAATATGTCTTTTAATTGTTTTAAAAATTCCACCTGCGTACTTGCTTCATCATCTACAAGGTCCTCGCTAAGTTTCCACGTTAATTCATTTAAATCGGTAATTTTTTCGTATAATTCATCACCTTTATTATCAGAAAAATCTTTTACTCTGTTAACTTTTTTTACCTCACCAAAAATTGTTTTATAGGCATCTTCAGCAGCTATTTCCTCGACATATTGTTTAATTTGTTTGATTAGTTGGTCAAATTCAGTATCGAATGATTTAATAGTTGTTAGATCTTTAGTTTTTAATTTGGTGAAAAATTTTGATGTACTTGCTTTAGCTTTAAGGTTATCTAATTTGTTTTTAAGGTCCACAAGTTCATCTTCTATAAAATCAAGCTTATTAAGAATAAAATAATGTTTGTAATCTTTGTATATCTTCTCGCTTTTCTCGACCTTTAAATTGACTGTTTTTTCTTTCTCTGTTAGTGATTTTAACTCATTTTCTTTTTTCGTTTTTAAACTTGCGGGATCTTCACGCACTAGGTTTAGTATTTTTCCTAAATGAAGCTCAAATGGTGCTATTAGTTTCTGGTTTATTTCATCAAATCGTAATTTTGTATCGTTAAGAATATCACTTAACCTTTTTGTGGGATTTAGAGGTATATCATAGATCAAATCAAATTGATTTTCAAAATCTTCGAAGATTAGGTTCTCTCCATTATATTTACGGTTAATTTGTTGGGAATTACGCTCCTTGTTTATTTCTAATCGGTTACCTTGAAATTCAACTGTTAAATCAAAACCTATATCTTCTTTCCCATCTTCGCTCACCATTCCGCTGAACTCTGAAATAATACTTGGGCTAAATTTATTTTTATATTTTCTACTGAATTTTTTTCCATAAAAAGATAAAGCAATTACATTTAAAAGAGTGCTTTTCCCACAATCATTTGGTCCTTCAATAAAAACAATATTTTCAAGCGTCTCTAAATCAGGATTATTAGGTATTTTCTTTTTTTCGATTCCGTCATCTTCGATTAATATACTTTTATAATGAATTGCCATTATTTTTTCTGCTCTATATACTCGATAATTAAATCAAGAGTCTTCTCGTAATCGTTTGGATATTTGGCTAAAAGCTCAAATAATTTTTTCTGGAGCTCAGTTTCTAATTGCTCACAGATGAATTTTTCAAAATCATTCATTTATTTTATCTTCTTATAACTCCTGAAACAGCCATTGGGAATTTGATATATTTTATATTTCTTACACCATATATATCTGCTACAGCATAACCATCCTCTAAAGATTTCATTTCCTCTAATGTTACATTCATTCTTGAGGCAGTCGGTTTATTGGAATTGCGAAATACTATATGAGTATTTACTATATCTAAAATCCCTGAAGGAATTGTGCTGGAATCTTGAGAAGCAAACATTACTGAAACCTTTGTTTCTCTCCCAGTTCGACAAATTTCATCTAAATACTTCAGTGCTTCTGAAGTAGCTTGACCTTTCTTATGGAATTTATGTGCTTCATCAATAATTATAAGGACCGGTAAATCATATTCCTCTCTTTGTTTTGCTTCGAGTATCTTCGCTAAGATATGCCTTAAAAAAACCGAACCAAAATCGATCGCATTTGTTCCGCTAAGATCAATTGAAGAAAATTTTCCTGGTTCCAAGAAATCTGAAACATTCACTGGCGTAGCGTCTCCATCAAAAAATCTACTAGCATATGTTATTGCCCTTCTGATAACACCAACCGATCCACCAGGAAGGATTTCGTTTCTACGTACACCATTAACATCCTGAATGGCAAAATCATTACCTTGAGCATCAAAATGTTCGAGAAACTCATCAAAAATACCATTGGGATTATCTTCTTGCCACCGCCTAAATATATCTGGGAACCAACGCGCTGCAATATCAGTCATTTGTTCCCGTAATAAACCAAGCATGGCTTCTGGGTCAATTTCACTTGTTTGTAAAGTTATCCTCTCAGTAGTAGCTCCAATATTTCTATATCTTTCTCTTGGGTCTTCTGAGCCAGAGGGGCTATATATAACAAAGTTATTAATTCCTTCTGGTTCCAAATCTATAGCATCCCATTCTTTAATTATCTCATCGGTGGTTTTATTAGTAGGTTTTTCCATGTGCAATAAATCTGCACCTTTTACATTTAACGCGATAACACAACCAACTTCTTCCATATTATTGACAAAATGTTTTGCCAGATGTTTAATCGCAACCGTCTTTCCACTTCCTGTTTTACCCAATATCACTGTTTGATGCCAATACATTTCTTCATTCAGATGAACATTTACAAAGCCTTTATTATCTGTTTGAATAAGATTATTTTCGTTAGAAAATAATGTCGCTGGGAAGATTGTTGGACCGTTGTCCGCAGTATTTAATGCTAATTTGATTTCATCTTCATTTGAAAGTCTAACTTCAGACCTGGCAGGTATAAAATCATATTTACCATCATCTCTTTTTGGAATATGTTTTAGTCTACGAGCCAATATTTTATTATAGCATTTTACATCTTGTTCAAGCCCTCCAATGTCCATCTCAACTACCAGAGCTGTGGGCCCGAAAGGGTCAACTTGGTGAGTCTCTTCAACTCTCAGAATAACTTTTGAATCTTCAATCTCAACAGTCAAAAATGAGCCAACGGTGAGTATACCATCTTGACTCTCTTCTGATTTTTTAGATTTAAGTTCTATAAGACCTTTGCTTTGACGAACTACAATCCAGGACATTATAAACTCCTTCCAAAACGAGATTGATTCACTGTTGGGATTAAACCTGACATTCTGACTTGTCTATCAGGATTTGCAATTTTAATTATATCTTTTGCAAATAATTCAGCAATGCGAATTAATCTTACTTGAGGATTATTTTGATTCCCATCATCTAAAATAAGAAAGTAAAGCATGTCCATTACTTCTTTAACTAAATCTTTATTTTCATTATAAATAGTAGGGTAAAATGATATTCTTAAAGGACTAGCGTAAGCATAAGTCTTTAAATAACAAAATATTTCTGTATGACCAGCATTCAAATCTTTGTATTTAATAAAGCTAGACCGATGTCCTGAAGGCAAGTTCTTACTTGCCCAATCTAAATCTGAATGATATTTCTTTGGCGCGATTTCATTGCTAAGTAACATACTATCGCTATTTTTTGTTACAAAAAATGTCGCAACATTTCTTTCCTTTAAATCTTTGACTAATCTTATTGTTCGTGAAGAAAGTTGATTACCAATCAATGGCCCATCAATAATTAAAATGGTATTATCACTAACGTTAGTTTTAAGGAAATTCTTTCTTTCTTCAGAATAATTCTCATTGAATTTTGCTCCTGTAGAGGAATCTGCAGAAGCAAGTGAGAAGACTTCACTGTCACCTACGACTTCCTCTGATCGCGTAATATAATTTGCTGTTAATTCGCACATAGATACATAATCATCCGAATCTAGTCTTACTAAGGTATGACAAGTAAAGTACGCTGCTCCAGAAAGTGCGGCATATTTGTAGTAAGATTCGTCATAAGCCTCTAGTTGGTAACTTAACGCGACATCTTTGCCATTATGAGCATTAAGGTCATGTGAAATAGAATCTTTTTCAAGTATTTGTATTTTTTTCCCATCATCAGGTGGCAAACTGATATTTGTCTTTCCTGCAACAGGTTCTGAAATAAACAAAACCCTCTTTTTTTTCAACTCCCCAATAGTTTTGTTCCAGTTAGGATTTACTATGAGAGCGCTTTTCAGCGGTGTTTTATCTTTTGGTTTTTTCATAACACATACTGAGCATTGGAATCAAAATTTGGGCTTTTTCTTCTTTTTGATTTTATATTTATATATCCGTGTTTCCCTGGGTTAGATTTTAATCTTTCAGAAAAATAAATTAGTTCTTTTCTTTGTTTTCTACCATGAATCGAATAGCGAATTCCACTTTCATTTCTTTTTGAAAATTCGTACAACATTTTTATTGCATCACTTTTATCATAGGTCACAAGCCATTTGTGAGATTTGGTTATACTTCTTAACAATTCAGCTAGCTGCTGATGGTCATCATCTTGGAAATAGTGTAAATATAATTTTTTACCCATTTTATAGTATGGAGGATCGATAAAAAACATGAAACGTTGAGTCTGATTACTATATTTACCATTTAACATTTTATTTATCAATAATTTGTAATCTAAGTTGTACAGTTCAATTTTATCTTTCATCTGATGGATATTATTAATCTTTTTAATTAGTGAGTCTACATTCCATCTTGCATTAATTTTCCATTCTCCAGATTGTTTTTTACCTCCAATCGGGCCAGCTTTAAATATGCCACTTCTAGCTGTTCTATTTATATAAAAGAAAGAAAAGGCCATTTTAAGATTAGTCAATTCAATCCTATTTAATTGCTCAGAGATTACTTTTTTTGTTGTAATAAATTCGTCAACGGAGGGTTTGGTATATTTAATTAAATCGATTAGACCTTTAGGGTCAGTTAAGATTTCATCCCAAAACGCATGAATAAATGGGTCTGAGTCGTTTATATATAACTTTTTTATCAATTTATTATTTAATAAAGCTAGACCAAGTCCAGCTCCACCAGCAAATACCTCTACAAATGTGTCAATATTAGTATCTTTTTTTAAAATTGACTTTAAAAAACGCCAGTAACTGTGTTTACCTCCGGGGAATCTTAATGGACTGTAATAACTCATTACTTATAATTATTTAAATTAATTTTTTTGATACCTTGTTAGATTATTTGTCTTGTTAGATTATTTGTATTATAGTGAAACTTAACTTCAAAACATATCAGTATGCAACGTTGAGAGTTTAATTATTGGTGATATGAATTAAAGAAATTGTGGTCTTCCCATCGTAAAATATTTTTAGTGTCGATGCCAACCGCTTCAAGCTTGATTAAGTTATCATCAATTTGACGAGAGGATATTACTCTTATGGATTCAGACCAAAAGGGACCTGTTAATATGGAATCAATATCGAACATTGTACTGATAATGTAATAATTATTTTTGGATATATAATGAATGTAATTATGGGAAATGGGAATTTAGGATTTTTCCAATACCAGTTCCCCATTTTTCATTTTAATCAATTCCTGTTTAAATGCCTGCTTAATTAACCGATAAGCATGAGTTTTAGAGCATTTACCTGATTTAACCCAATTATCCACAAGATTATTCCGCTTAATTGATCCATTTTCCTGAATAAATTTTACCACAGCGTCTACTTCTTGTTTAGGTTTTTCAAACCAAAATGTATCTGGATTGAATACAATTTGTGAGTTCGGTGGTGTTTCCACGTGTCGCGTATCAAAAGATAAACCAAGGTGATCAGAACGACGACGGTCTATATAAATAGCGGAGTCATATTCTCCCATTATAACACTCGAGCCACGTGCACCTAAAGATGAGCGTTTCCCCGTGTGGTGGATTACAATCACTGAGATGCCCATATTTTCAATCAATTCACGGATTTTTCCCATAATTATACTCATTCCGGTAGATGAGTTTTCATCTTGTGTATGAAATCTGATTAAGGGGTCTATGATTAATACATTGATACCTCTTTGTTCAATCTGGGATTCTATACGCAAATAATCATCAGGGTTGTCAATTTTTATATTACAGGCCATATAAAAATGAGCCATTGCGAGGTCTTTTTCTGAAATTTCAGATGCCATTTTTTTAATACGATCTCTATTTTGGAAATATCCGCCTTCTGCCGATAATATCATTACCTTTTGTTTTGAGTTTATTTTAAAACCAGCAAAATCAATTCCTGAAGTCATCGCAGTTGCCATGTTGCAACTCAGAAATGACTTTCCGATTTTTTCTTTACCTACAATTAGAAGAAGAGTTTTTGATAATAAAATTCCTCCATCAATTATGGGTTCGGGTGGCTCGGTGTTATCGTTAACTAATTCCAAAAATGAATATATATTTTCCATGTTTTAATCCTTCTGTTTTTATTTAAATACATGGTTAAACGTGCGATGAATTCATTCTCACAGCTAAAACTAAGACTCTAGTAAAAAAATTAGTTTGAAGTGAGTTTATAGAGAATAGGAGGGAGACTAATTAATTAGTCTCAAGTCATTAATCAATAGCTGTTCCTTTGGGGTCAATCCAACCGAATCCATGATGTTTTTTTAATTCATCAACCGATACATTATATTTTTTCCGTGCTTTCCTCAAATATGCAGAAGGATTTTTCCATTTATCATCATCATTATTAAGCACGCGTTTCACTTCTTTCGGATCTGCATTTTTATCATGCCAAAACCCCAGAAACAGTTCAAAATATTCATCCTGTTTTGTTTTTGTTCGTTCACCGGGTAGTTTGGGAATAGAATAGCCGTTAGTTAAAAACCAATCGAAGTATTTTTGTATCCATCTTTCAACCAATTCCAATTGCGATTTAATGGATTCCGTTTCTAATTTTCTGCTATCATTTTCACTTTTTTTGTGACGGATTTTTTGGGTGTAATAATGTTCGTTAAGTGTTTCCAGCTCCCGCTTATTTAAATGAAATAATAAATCTTTTTCACTGTTTCCCTGCAAAACTTCTTTTAATTCATCAGCTAATATTTCGCTACTGGATTGAATTGTATATCCATCAGGGTCAAATGAGTTTAGGTTTTCATATCGGACGTCAAAATCCTGCTCAATAATTATATTTGGTTTTGCTTCCCAATATAGTTTTGGATTTAATTTCATGGAACAGGATCTTTAGTTAATAAATACAATTATCGCCATAACTTGGGCATAAACTTGTAAAAATTAGCTGTATTTTGAAACATATCTTTTTCATGTACCCTATCACCTATAAAAGGGTTTTTGATATTTAAAAAACCGTTGAAAACCATTTTTTCATAATCCCCAAAATCATCTATTTAATTCCCCGCCCACCCCAAATGATACTCAAAGTCATGGTTGGGTTACATGATTAGTTACCGTTCTATTAATTGATGATGCTTAATGGGATTTTATGGAGGCTGTTACAGGGAAGCTGCTACGGCGGTCACACAGAGTTTTAGAAACTTGCAGCCCCATAAATTTCAATCAATAGAACAAAATTAAAAGCCTCCTCACGGGGGCTTTTTTGTTTCAGGTAGCATATATGTAGTACTGGAACCACTGGCGCTATAAATTATTAGTACAGATAAAGAAAATTAACTAACAATAACGGTGCTATTTTAAGCTACTGAAAATCCTTGTGTCGCTGGTTCGATTCCGGCCCGAGCCACTTTTATTAAAATCTTTACCCTTCGTTAATAAACTGCATTAGGTCTTGAAAACCGGAAAAACAAT
>Ga0233428_1004699_pt1 | contig 10432 bp, 9 predicted proteins | sample SI_118_April2016_4_FD_179890 | JGI IMG/M metagenome (GOLD analysis project Ga0233428, IMG submission 179890) | Seawater microbial communities from Saanich Inlet, British Columbia, Canada - SI_118_April2016_120_MG | ecosystem: Environmental > Aquatic > Marine > Inlet | place: Canada: British... | reverse complement strand
ATCGATTCCTTCATCGCTGTTATAGTTTCCAGCCCAGAATTCTTCATCGGTCACTTCTTCATCCGGGAACAGGATAATGTAAAGGATCTTGGTCACATCCAGGATATTGATAATGCCGTCCCAGGTCACATCGCCCTTGGTGCCGTAGGTGGCTGTAAAGGGGTCTGAGAATTCCCCTGTATTATCATGGATATCCACACCGCGGATGGTAAACACCGCTGAATCTCCCAGGTCAAAGGTATCATCCGTAAACTCTGGTTCAGCTGTTTCCAGAAAGGAACTTCCGTTCCTGTATACATCATAGTGCAGAATATCAGGATTTATTTCATCTTCCCAGGATGCGGTCAGGGTTCCATCATCAAATGTGCCAGATAAAACATTCGGAGGCGTGGGTGGAATATTATCCACAGAGTAGCCGCTGTCCGGGTCTGAGACAAAGAAAATATTATCATCCGGTGTATGGGCCACCACCAGGTGCTTGGACCAGAAAATACCGTCCGCAGAAGAATCTGCCAGGGTAGCCGCACTATAGCCGTAATTTTCAAACCCCTGGGCGTCCATGGTGCCGATCTGTTCCCAGTAATTATCCCTGCTGGTAACAAAATAAGGGCCCTGTGGGAACGCGCTGATCTGGCTCCGAACGCCTGATCGCCCTACGTCCAGCTCCCGCCAGAAGGAGTAGCTGGTAATGTCATATCCCGTATGACCGTAATCAAAGATACTGGCGCTGTATTGGATCCCAACGGTTCCGCCCTGGTCAGCGGGCAGGTCCACAATATGGTCAATGACCGGCTCGCCATCTGGAATGGCTGTGCCGCCCCAGACGGTATTATTAGGGCCGCCGTAGGCGCCCATATCCGCAACAATGGTACCCAGACCAGGGGGCATATTAGCATCGTGCTGCCAGGGTGCAGCAGCATCCACGCAGGGTGAATTCGCGGACAGGGTCCCGGAAGAATCGGTAAAGACCGGGTTCGACTCAATACAACCAGCCCCCCAGACAAACTGACCATCATCGTAACCATTGATACCAAAACTGGATGATCCCTGAACATTGCTGTAGGTCGTGTTTACAATGCCATTGCTCAATGAAATTTGCTGGTGATCGTCATTATCATTATGCCAGAGAATGGAATTATCAATGGTTGAAAATTGATTACTCTCGAGTTGAATACCTTCTTCAGCATTATACGCGATCACAGCATAGTCCAGATCCAAAACCATTGAAGTGTATACACCCTGTGCTCCATTATTGGCTACATAAGAATTTTTGAGAGTTAAATTGCCATCATCTGCAAAGATGCCATATCCTCCACTGCCTTTCACATAGGAACCGGTCAGTGTGATATCACCGGATTTAGAATAGATTCCATATCCCCCGCTATTTGAAACACCTGTATTCGTAAGTATGATATTATCTTTAGAATAAATTCCATATCCAGAGTTATTAGAGATTGCTGTATTGGAGATATTCACTGTTTCATTTGATACTATAGCCCCTCCTGTCCCGATTGCTACATTGTCCCAATAGGCATCTGCATTGTCACGGTCATTATTTGTATTGTATATATTACTGAAAAATCTAAGTTCTACCTGATCGCCTAGACTGACAGATTCAGAAATATCAAATGAGTAGTATCGCCATGGGGTAGTATCATAACTATTCCCCCCCTCACTAAAAATTGCGACCCATTCATCACCATTTTTTCGCCAATATACTTCCACATAACAAAAAGGGTCTGTAGTAGTTCTCAGATTAAAGGATATTTTGCAAATTGATGAGACAGTTACTGCTTCTGATATGACATATGTATCTGATTCATACCCCCTTACAAACAAACAAGAATCGCTTCCGTTAGCACCATTATTTGCAATTTCCACCGATCCCGTAGCACCACCCGATGATTCTATAGTAGCATCCCAGACATCGTCCCAGAGCCCATCTTCAAAATCGTCAATAAATACTCTGTCATCTAAATTCTCTATTCTACAATGGGTCAAAACTGGAGCTGTTTCTGCTTCATCAAACGATATACTTCCCTGCGGTGTATCACCCGCCCCGTGAAAATAAATTTTGTTATCTGATGTTCCTACGCATGAGAGCGTTCCGTTTACCTGCAAGCAGTAATTACCATTAAACACAATCTCCACACCCGGCTCAATGGTCAGGGTTTGTCCTGATGAGACGGTTGTATTGCCCACAACATAATAGGGACTGTCATCAATACCCCAGGTGCCGCTTACCGTGCCGCTTATATCGGTGGCGAAGCCCATGGATGAAGCCAGGATCAGTGTTATCGTTATTTTTTTCATGTTAGTCTCCTTGGGTCTTTTTCAGTTAAGACCCTGTTATTAATTATTCAACATTGACAGTTCCATCTACCAGTTCATCGTATGGAATGACAACATTGTTTGCATTCCTGAGCGTTGTGGTGGCGCCATCGAATTCGATATCATGCTCACCAACAGCATCGGCCCTGAATTCCAGTACAGCAATCACGCCTGTACCGCTAAAATAATCATCTGTTTCGTCAAGAGTGGCAATATCCAGCTGCAGGGTTGTTAAACCTGCTGACTGAGATTCGGAATAAAAATAAAGTATCTGGTTGGGATATTGAGAAAAGAAAGGACCGGCATTAAGCGTATCCCCAGTTAAGGATAAACCGTCTGAAGGAAAAGAAATAGTGATACCCGCTCCGCTCAATGCATTGACTTCTTCAGCCATAATATCAACCGTAAATATGTCTGACACTGCTACTTCTGTGTACAAACGATGTATCCGCAGCGAAGAACCCTGGATGGCGTCAACGTTGAAAAGCAGTGTGTCGGGCCAATCTTCCACCGTACCGGACAGGTAACGGCTCTGGATCAGTGCGGTATGATTGCCTTCATCAAGGTTATTAAAGGTACCAAAGAAAACAGATGACCACTCCGACCAAGTTCCATCATCCAATTTAAACTGAAATTCCATATCAGGGTCATTGCCTTCCCAATATACGGTTACAGAATTTTCGTCTAACACACCGTCTATGAGACTAGGATTGGTATAAAGAATAGTGGTCTCAGGTGGTAGATAATCAGGATTATCCGGATCCAACACATTGTCCAGGACCAGTTCAGGTTCAGAACAACTGATGCAGAATAAAATAATAAAAAGAATTGATGACAGGGATTTCATACTAAAAATTCCAGCTCAGTTTTGTTTTGGCGCCTGGCTCACCTGCCAGAAACTGGGGTGAAACATTCATACTGAGACGCCTGCCCTTGTACTCTGCAGGAAAAAACAAAGCAGCATCAATGGCATTAAAGACCCAGATTCCTACCGTTAAACCTGTTACCAGCACTGCGGTACTGCGCTTGTCACTCATAATAGTGTGCTTGGCAGACATAATACTCTGAGTAGAAGAAACATCATTGATATCAACAGCGTTCTTATAGTCCAACTTGGCGACTTCATAGATATTTTTTGCCTTGGAAAAATCATTCCATAAATACCCGCTGCCCCCAACACAGGCCATGGTAGAAACAAAATAGGTCAGCCCCATCACGAACCTCCCGCGATTATCTGCATCCGAAGAATAGATCTGGCCTCTGCCTGGAATCAAGAATGATTTAAAAAATGCCTTACTAGGTCGTTTGGGTTTAAGGTTCACATCATAATCTGGAAATTCTCCCATAGCCACATCAAACCGCATATGATATTTTTCATAGCCCAGCTTATTGATATCCAACTCGTAAGATCCTTCAAGAAATTTTTCATCTCTCATGGGTAAGCGCTCTTCAAATGTTTTCTCAAACCATCTGTTCGTTCCAAGATAGTTGAATTTACCTTTTACACCACGAAAGCTACAATTGAGGGTAAGCCTGCCTGGATTAGTACGTATCCAATAATCTTCCACCATTTCTGGGATACTAACCATGATATCATCTGTCATTTCATCTTTGCGTGGCTTAAACCTGCTGTTGTATTGATCAATAGCTTCATTATATTTATTAATGACTGGCCTTGTCTCATTCATGATATCATTATATTCTTCAGTTTTCATATCATCATTCTTGTATTTCTCTTCAGCGTTTTCTGCCTTTGATAGAGCACGCTTAAATACATTCGATTTTTCAGGCGGTCTTTCTTTCCATTCTTTGTGAGGAAAGTCATACCCATATTGTAACTCTAATTCATTTTTTGCAATATTCCTGAGAAAAATGGTAACAGTAGTCACTTTTGGATAATATTCTACGGATACAAAGCACAACCGTTCAACGCCTAATTTCTCACCTATCTGGATCTGGCATTCTTCATTACTACACAATGCAGCATCACGTTTGTAAGATTCAATGATTGGTTCAGTTAGCATTTCATCTGCTAGTTGGAAATCAGTTACGTCTGCAAATTCCGATCGAAAAACACTATTCATCCTTTTAAGGGTTTCTTCATTAAAAACGGATTGATCATTACCTACTGTAATTACTGCAATCTTCTCTTGTGTAACCTGTTTTATATCCAGAGTAAAAAGAACAGAATTTGCTCTACTGATTTCATTCAGCCGATTTTCGAAAGAAACCAGCTCAGATAGACGATCTTCACGCCACTCTTTCAGATCAATTTTCGCCCGTACTTGTTGTACTGATTTACGGGAAAGTATATTGGTAATCTTGGTACTTGCTTTCCCAGATGCCGCGCTCATAACCAAATTTTTAGAAAATAGAAGTTCACCACTTTCAATCGAAAAGAGTATTGGAATGTCAACAACATTCATATTTTTGTCAGCTTTAACGATGACTTTTAATGGTTTTCCAAGTGCATAGCCTGTCTGACCTGTTAGCTCAGTTTCTCCATCAGGCATTAAGCGTAGAGAGTTTAATATAGCAGAAATCTGGTTGGGGATTTCTGTCTTCAGGTTTTTTCCTTCAAACACTACCGGTACGCCGGCTACCTTGACCACATCTTCATAGGCCGGTATAAGATATTGTAATTGCTGTACAGGATCACTGGAAGGCATATAGGAAAACCCTTCATACTGTGCAATCGCAGAATTAACATATTTCTCCATATTCTCTGCGTGAACGGACTTTTTTAACCGCCATACAACCCAATAAGTTGTAGATGTTGTGTGGCTATCAAATAGTTCTGCACCTTGTATGTCTGCTATGGTAGATGTACTTGATTCACTTTCGAACTCATCAATAAATGCCCCATCTTCTTCAGTGGTTTTTTCCTTAAAACTGGATTGAGCCTGGCCCGATACGGTAGTACGGATTTGCATAGAGATGGTTTTTAAGGCCTGGGCATTGGCTTTATCCTTATACTCTTCTTCTGATAGGCCTCTAACCCCTACACTTTCCCGGGCGTAGTAATATTCAACATCCTTGGGCATTTCTTCCACCCAATCTGGCTGGCTCTGGGCAGAGAGCATAACAATGCTGCATAAAACTATAAAAATGGATCGAAAAAATGAATTAATCATTTTCTTACTTAAATATTCTTAAAACAGCATCTTCTTCTGTTTTAATGGTATTGTACTCTTTTGTTAAGGATGCTTTGTACTGATTATAGGCCTGTTCCTGCTGACGTTTGAACTCTTCAAAAGATTGCTGGGCGTAACTATACCACGTTAATATAAATAAGTATAAAATCAAACGAAAACTGAACATGGTTTAGAGTAGTATCTTATCAAAAAATAGGTGACTAAAATAACCGGTAACAGCAGCAAAATAATAAGGAAGACCTTCTGCCAAGGTCCCATCAAACACAAATAATGGCACCAGTACCAGCGGTAATGGCAATAGGATGGCAGTGATACGATAATGGGTCCAACCCCTGTGCTTGGCAAGAATTGGTAGTATTATAATCAGGCCAAAATATGCTGCTGCCTTAAAGTGCTGGAAATAGAAAATAAGAATTAGATCAGTAATAAAGAATATCGAATAAAATACTTTTTGCCCCAGGCCTTTAATATCAACATCGGGCCAAAGAGAGAACATAATGATAATGGCAGCATAAATAACAATCTCTATGGTATCCGGCACAAAGAAATAGTTAGCCATCACTGTTAAAAATATCCAGAGAAAAACTACGCCACCAACTATATGTCCTTTTCCTGATGCCATGGTGGATCGGAATTCAATTCCCGAGCTCCTCCCTATGTTTTTTTAATTCTTTTTCCAACTTCATCACTGCCTTCTTCTGTTCTTTTAGTACTTTATTTACAGTTTTACTGACCGTGTTTAATGAACGCTTGACATCTTTAGGCTCAGCATCATCAATCTTTTCCACCATACCCGCAACTGTCTTTTTATTCTTTTTTAGTGTTTTAGTTACAGTTTTACTGACTTTATTTAATGAGCGTTTGGCATCTTTGGGTACAGCATCATCAATCTTTTCAACCGTGCTGGCAACTACCTTTTTTACTTTATTTATATCCTTCTTCAAATCTTTTACTGTTGTTTGGGCAGTATCTATCAATGCTTTAGGATCTTCACCAGTATTTATGACGTAGACTGCCACAGCGACTACCAATAGAATGATATAAAGAACAGCTTTGAAAAGTTTCTTAAAGATAGCGAGTGATATAACTATAGCAGCAACAGCACCTATAGCAATAAACAAAGGATCTTTTAAAAGTATGTCTATAATATCAATGTCAACCTATAAATAAATGATGATAAAAATTTATCATCATTTATTTACTCATTTTCTGAATTAATATTTAAAGCTATCTTTATACTTTGTTAACTCATCCTCAAGTTTGTCTTGAGCTTTGCTGGCTTCAAAGGCTGTTCTTAAATCTTTATCTCTATTTATCTGAGCTAATAACTTTTTATCAGCTGCTCCTTGATCAATTGCTCCTAAAATATATGTTCTGTAAATAGTTTTTTTCTTACCTTGCTGATCTTGGGTATTTTCCACAACTGTCTGAGATTTGATTTCAACCCAACCATTAACAGCACCACCCCAAATTGTATTTTGAACATTATCAAATTTCTCCAGTAATTCGCTATCATCATCCGTTCCAGTTTCAGACGTAAAAAAACTAGTTCGACCTTCTGTTATTACTTTTGATTTTTGTGATAAATCATTTATCACATCATTTTTAGCTTTCATTCTAGATCCATCTTTACTTCTGGAAGCACCTGAACCTTTACCATATACATAGCCCTCTTTTTCTTCGGGTGTAGTCCACCATTCTGGTTCATTTGATATTACTTCAGCAACAGATTCTGAAAAAAGGCTTGCTCTACTACTTCCAGCTGCCTTATTTCCTGCACATCCGACGATGAACAATATTATTGCGCTAAAAGCAATTAAAATTATCCTTTTCATTTTTGTACTCCTTTTTTTGTTATTCTAAAAATCTTCATATATCTGTATTATTTAAATCACCCAATTAATTTATCGAGAAGTTAATGCTACTGTATAAGGAATATACGATTAGTTACACTACATTTTCAACAAATAAACTATCTGTAGATCTTTCCAATAAAAAGTATTGAAAGTTTTCATCTGTACTGGGGTCCCACCATAACATCACTGATGAACTTTGGAGAATATATTGAAAACCTGTAGGTGCAGGTATGTTTGATTCAAAGGCTCCTATGTCCGGGGCTGAACCACTATAATCAGTTATATCTTCAATTCCATCGTTATTTAGATCTGCCGTTCCAGCATCAATGCATACAGAATTTGACAATAGTGTGAAACCATCATCATCGGCAACTATCATATTGTCAGTGATAGCAAAAGAACCTTCGCCATATTCAACATTACCAGATGTTGTACCAACTGCAGAATAAAATAAATTTCCTAGAGCATAATTTCCGGCCATATCGTACATACGCAGGTCGGTACCATTATTTCCATGAATGAGTGAGTTTATAAATGTTGTAACAAACTCTCCCGGCTCTTGTGCAGAAAATCCACAGAAACCTCCACTACCTATGTTTTGGGTGATAGTGGTCTTATTTAAAATTAGATTACTAGAATGAGTAGAAATGCCAAAACTATTAGGTGCTGTACTAGAATTACCTGAGACTAATACTTTATCTAAAGTACCATCAGCGATCCAAAAAGCAATTCCTGCACCCAAAGGCTCAACATAACCATCAATTGAATTATTACTGATTATAGAGTTTTTTATTTGTGTGTTTGTTCCTATGCCTGTAAAAATACCTCCACCCTTACCTGCATGATTATTTGAAACAATTAGATTTTCAAGCACTGGAGTAGCGCTACTGAAATCTCCATGAGGAGAACCAATCAACACACCTCCCCCGCCAACACATAGTGCAGTTGTATGGTAACCACCAGTGATAGTAAGACTCTCAATTTTAATATTATCGCCATGATCTATAATAATAACCCTACTTTGCTTAACTATATCTGCTTCGGCGTCAACTATTGAATTTTCCCTATTATCACCGATCAAATGAACATTGTCTGGAAGGACAATTGGAAATATTTCACCATTTGTCGATGGTGAGTAAACACCGTCACGGACATAAATAGTGGTAGTGATTTCATCTAGATCTCTCACTAGTGTTAGAGCATGTCCAATTGTCAAAAAAGGATCAGTCTCTATTCCTATATTATTATCATCTCCATAAATGGATACATAAAATGAATTTCCTTCTATACAATTGCCGGAAATATCATTTTGAACATAATCTGCTTCATCATCTATTGATTTAAGCACATATTCATTTACACTATTTGCATCACAGTCAATATCCTCAAAGATACTATGGCTCACATCAATCGATCCTGCATAGCCATTAGAATAAAAATTCTGACCATTTCCGCTGCTATTATTCTCAAAATAATTATTCTGAATATTCATCTCTTCGGGTATGTCTCGGCTTGAATGATTATTTTGGCTTGAATTATTCACCCTGTCTTCATCAAACTCGATATCATCATCAGAAAAATGACTTATGGCTCCTCCTTCCGCAACACCTCCACCACCAACTCCAAAGTCGGTATAAAAACCATTATTGATGAACCGATTATAATTTATGATTGGATAGGCTTTATAGATCAAAATCGCTCCGCCAGATCGTTTTTGGTGTTGAGTACCGCATACCATTTCCAATATGGATGTCCCAATCCCATCCTGAAAGGTTAACCCAATAATTGTCGGCTCAATATTCCCATCACGGATAATAAGACAACTTCCATTATGATCACCACTGATAATGGTCCCAAGAATATTCTCATTATCCAGCCAATCGGATTCAAGGTCATCATTCTGTAGATCTAAGTTTTGATCTGATGTTGAGATTCTTGAATATCCGATTTTCATTATTGACTCCTTTCGGTTTAAAATAAATATCCCAAAAACACTAACACATATAGGTTGTGATACTTTATTTTTGGGACGGGTTATGAGACCGACCTAAGTCCACGAATGGGCTGTAAATCAAGAATTTACTTCATCTTGAAAAATATCTTCTATCAACATATCAAATAGCCGAGCAGCTTTGAAAGCAAGGGGCAAGCTTGGATCAAATTTTCCGGTCTCAATAGCATTGATTGTTTGTCTTGAAACATCTAGTTCCTCAGCCAACTTAGCCTGAGTCCAATCTCTTTCAGCCCGTAGTACTTTTAATCGATTTTTCATCTGTAATGCCTGTTACCGAGAAACAGACCGAACATGTAGGTTAAGGCCATCAACATTATTAGATGTGATATTTCAGGTTCGAAAGTTATTAATTTTACATCCTCGAGTAATTCATAGCTAAGTCCAACAACAACTCCAACTCCGAAAGCTAAACTAATAGCTTCAAGCTGGATTAGTCGCTGCAATTCATCCATCGCCAGTAAAAACCCTTTGAAAGTCCAAATCATCCCAAAGCCGATTGCCAGTTGTATTGCAATTCCTATGGAAGTAATCAAGGTTCCATAACCCCACAGTTCTGGTCCAAAGGTGGCTCCAGCGGTTGCCAATGTCCAAGCTAGACACCAATAGATAACCTTGGCTTCGGAAACTCGATCCCTTGAGTAGGCTTTGTTTGTTTTTGTTTCTGCGTTTGTTTTGTTCATCTATCTAGTTCCTTTGTCATAATGTAATGTTTACTTTACCTAAAATTAAGCTTAACAATTAATAGGTGTCAAGCATATTTTACATATTGTTTAGTAGACATTACATATTAAGTAGAGAAACTTCAAATAATCACCCATCGGGCTATGAGCCTCACGCAGCTTCTTCTATTTTAATTCGCTGGAGGACGATTGGGCGTCGATTTATCCCACAAACAAAAAAGTCCGCACCGCTCATTATTACACGGTAACTGTCTCAATCACCTGTTATTTACCGGACATTTTTATTTTCGAAATACCATGTCGCTGTATCTCACTATATATTAGGAGTTACGGGAGCGTGGAATGTAGGTCTTTTTCCTGTCAAGCCGGAGGTCGCGAGTTCGAGTCTCGTCGGTC
>Ga0233428_1004698_pt1 | contig 10432 bp, 4 predicted proteins | sample SI_118_April2016_4_FD_179890 | JGI IMG/M metagenome (GOLD analysis project Ga0233428, IMG submission 179890) | Seawater microbial communities from Saanich Inlet, British Columbia, Canada - SI_118_April2016_120_MG | ecosystem: Environmental > Aquatic > Marine > Inlet | place: Canada: British... | reverse complement strand
CCAGGCCTACCTTGCTATTGACCTGTATCTGATTTACACCCTCAAGACTGTACTCAACCGGATCTTCAACTGTTATTATCTTTAAGGTAGGTGATATTATCTCTTTTAATGAAGCGTAGAGTGTAGTGGTCTTACCGCTGCCGGTTGGGCCTGTCGCCAATATCATCCCCTCAGGCTTCCTTATAAGCCTTCTGATATCTTTAAGAACATCCTCGTTAAAGCCAAACGTGGACAAATCGAGGGAAATGCTTGACTTGTCTAATATACGAAGGACTATACACTCCCCATAAAGCATAGGTATAACAGATACTCTGAGATCTATATCCTTGCCGCCTACCTTGAGGCGTATTCTACCGTCCTGAGGCAGCCTTTTCTCGGCTATGTTCAGATTTGACATTATCTTGATCCTGTTGATAGTCGCAAAATAGACGTCACGAGTAGGTGGTGGATAGTCGATGAGGACACCATCAATTCTAAACCTGAGCTTTGGCTTATTCTCAAACATCTCAATATGTATGTCGCTCGCACCAATCTCCAGCGCTTTATTGAGAAAGTTATTGACCAGCCTCACAACCGGTGCTTCCAGGGCAAGATCTTTAAGTTTCTCTATATCATCAACGACATCATGATCAATAGAAAAGGCAGATTGCTCTTCCTCTGTGTCATCTTCATACGTCTCATCAATTGAGGTAATAATATCTTTTTCACAACCTACAAAGATATTCACCCGTCTATTTGTTGTAGATTCTATAACTTCCAGAAGTGATTCGTCAGAGGGGTCGCTGATGGCAATATCGAGATAACCGTCGTATTGTCTGATTGGTAAGATTCGGTTGGAGTGTAGAAAACTCTGCGGCAGGCAATCGACTACGGGAAGATCCTCTTCTTTCTTCTTTTTCCAGATTTTCAGATTGAATATATTGCCTAGCGCGTCCCGCAAGTCCTCTTCAGAGATGATTCCAAGGTTCAACAATATCCTGTCCGTCTTTTCGCGGGTTTTATCCCGTAGCTGTACAATCTTCTCTACATCTTCACTTGTTATCTTGCCCACTTCCAGCAGGACATCCAGAAGTCTCCTGTTTTTGTCTTTTAACTTTGACATGGCGTAGCGAGTTAATATTAATTCGGTGTATACTGGTAACCTGTAACGGAACGGCTCAAGCCTTCTGTTTATGCATTAAGACACGATAATGGAAACCTGAAGTTTTCCGCTACGTATTTATTCAATGACGTGGGGTACAAGGGTAAAGTGAATACACCTCTATTCCCAGCTGACTTGATCCGTATTTTCACCTGATCCACCCTCAGTTCCGTCTGCACCGTAAGAGAAGAGATCATAATCCCCATGTTCACCAGGAAATTTATATATATATTCAGTACCCCATGGATCTTTAGGGACTTTATTCTTCTTCATGTAAGGGCCCTTCCAGTTCTGAACATCACCCGGCTTGGAATTCAACGATTGAAGGCCTGTGTCCTGTGAAGGGTACTTCCCGGTGTCCAGCTTGTATACCTCAATTGCAGTGGAGAGTAATTCAATTTGCGCTTTTGCTGCTGTCAGTTTCGACTCGCCTACCCGTCCGATAAGCTTTGGTACGATAAACGCAGCAAGTAGTCCTATGATTACCATTACTATCAAAAGTTCAATTAACGTAAAACCTGAGATTGAATCTGTTCTCTTACTTGATGAATTACTCCTGTTAGGATTCCTCATTTTTTTATCCATTTCGTACAAGTTAAATGTGTAAAAATTAATAGGGTAATAACTTACGGATTATAATGAAGATGGGCATTTAAAATCAAGAGGAAAAAACAGAGCATTTTCACGTGTGCCCGCAGAGATTGCAGGTGAAGACTGAAGAACGATATAGGACGCATATAAACACGGATTGAAAGAAGATCTAAAACAAAACAGTTATCACACAAAGACACTAAGGTCACAGAGGGAACATATAAGATTTTGGAAATAGATAGATAAAAGAAGAGCTTCTCGCGAAGACGCTTCCCCGGACAAAAAACGCCGAGGACAAGAGGACGCAAATGGAAAATTATTTAAGAATTAAAAAGAGGAACTTGTACTCACTCGAAGGGCACAGAGGTGATTCATGTTGTGGGTTACGAGTTTCATGTTCAGCAATAACAAATGACAAGTGTCCAATGACAAATCTGCTAAAAGAATACAGTGAGTGATTAGTGCAAATTATCTGACTGTCGGTATGCAGGGTGTATGTAATAAGAGAATCTAGTATGCATAGACGGCATTATGGGTAATTTTAATACCCATTCCGTATACATAAAAGTCATGTTGCCAAATTGTATTCATTACATTATTGTAATACTTTAAAATATAGTAAGGGTGGGATAGGCATGGATGCCTCTCTATCAATCAGCAATAGTTTAAAAGCTCTACTGCCATGGATGGTATTAATTGCCGTCTCTCGCAGTAGAGCTTTTTTTGTTATATTAGCTCAGATATCCTTGGAAAGACAATAATTAGCGGCTGTTTCTTTGAGGACAACAATTATTTATCAAAGATGATTTCTTCAAACAATATTTATTTTAGATATTTTATGAAACGGAGGAAATAAGTGAAAAATTTTAAAAATTGTTATTTTTTAAGCATTGTAGCTGTATTATGTCTATTTAGTCTGGGTTCTATGCTGAATGCTCAAAAGACAGAAGCAGGTGTTACTTTTCGGCTTGAAGCTCAGGAAACAAATTCTTCAGGATCCTCCTGTCCATGGGTAGCACCTTGGGATGGCAGTGGATTTGTGCCTGACAATGATATCTATTCGGTCGCGCGTGGCGCAGCCAACAGGGCATATACTGACTACTACAAGCTTATGAGGCCCTTGGTATTAAAGGATGGGGTATATCCTGTTGAAGTGCAGGAGTTGGAAAAAGAGACATCTTTTACAGACTATGTTTCCCTGATCCTGTTAGATCATGCTCCCGGTGTAGAAGTTGCACCTGATGATAAGGGCAATTTTGTCGCTTATTCACCATCATCTCTAATATCACCGACAAGTGCTGTAGCTGGTGATGGTTCTGATGTACTTGGTTCTGTTTCTGTTAAGGATAATACGGGCTTTAAAGCCTACAGCGATGATACGGTAATTGTTAATTTTGGTAATATAGATGTTTCTCAGGGAGCAAGGCTTGTATTGAGGGCTATAGGATTCCTTACCGGGGAAGGTGACGATAAGCCTATGGTTGGTCCTCCTGCAGTAATAGTTGAGACGAAAGACGAGAACGGTGACTGGCAGGAGAGAGGACGCTGGAAAGCTCGATTCGCACATGCAGAAACTGCATTTGATCTCTCCTCATTTCTAACAACCGGTGATCCAGTAGAGGTTAGATTACGTTCCGTTTCTCATGGTGTTAAATATCATGAAATTGATTACGTTGCAATGGATACTGGTATACAACCACCATATAGTGTAACGGAACTTTCACCAGATGTTGCGACGTCGGCAGGAAGTGATATCCTTGGTACCGTAAAGACTGTTGATAGTAATTATTTTGAGATGGCTGAGGGTGAGAAGTTTTATATGGAGTTTCAGGAAATTCCTGTTGCAAGTGGTGAAATAAGAGAATTCATCTTTGTGTCAAGGGGTTACTACATTCCTGATGGTAATACTTATTATATATATACCTATAACGCAGGCTGGCAATCGCGAGGCAGTTACAGTTATCCATCATATGACTATACGAGAGACTTTGATCTATCAGCATATCTTCCGGATTCAAATGGAAACTATAGTGTGCGAGTATATAATAATGCTACGAGTTCGGCATATATTGATTATGTGGGTTTGAATGTGAATGGAACATGGAGACCACTCTCTTCAGCTACACGGGATAATTATGGTAACGTACTGAGCTTAGTAAATAGTTCTAATAATTCCTATAGTTCTGTACGTGGTTATAATAGTTATTACACTTTTTCTGTCAATAGCCCACCAACTGCGAATGCAGGGCCGAATCAGACTGTTAACGCAAATTCATCTTGCCTGGCATCGGTTACTTTGAATGGGTCTGGATCAAGCGATCCTGATGGTGATAATTTGACTTACTCATGGACATGGTCTGGAGGAAGTGCAACAGGAGTATCTCCTACTGTAACCTTGCCAAAAGGCGTGAGAAATGTCAACCTGGTAGTCAAAGATGGTACGGTAAATTCTGCTTCAGATACTGTTGTGATAACAGTGAATGACGCAACAGCGCCAAGTATTAGTGTACCTGCAGACGTAAGAGTAGAGTGTACTGGTGATACAAGCTCTGCGTCAACAGGTGTTGCGACAGGTTCAGATACTTGCGGTGGTGTTGCGATAACAGAGAGTGAAACGTCAGTAGCAGGTCCTGGTAGCACTGAAGTGATCACACGTACCTGGACGGCAACGGATGATAGCGGTAATACAGCAAGTGGTGATCAGATTATCACAGTTGCAGACGCAACAGCGCCAAGTATTAGTGTACCTGCAGACGTAAGAGTAGAGTGTACTGGTGATACAAGCTCTGCGTCAACAGGTGTTGCGACAGGTTCAGATACTTGCGGTGGTGTTGCGATAACAGAGAGTGAAACGTCAGTAGCAGGTCCTGGTAGCACTGAAGTGATCACACGTACCTGGACGGCAACGGATGATAGCGGTAATACAGCAAGTGGTGATCAGATTATCACAGTTGCAGACGCAACAGCACCAAGTATTAGTGTACCTGCAGACGTAAGAGTAGAGTGTACAGGTGATACAAGCTCTGCGTCAACAGGTGTTGCGACAGGTTCAGATACTTGCGGTGGTGTTGCGATAACAGAGAGTGAAACGTCAGTAGCAGGTCCTGGTAACACTGTAGTGATCACACGTACCTGGACGGCAACAGATGATAGCGGTAATACAGCAAGTGGTGATCAGATTATCACAGTTGCAGACGCAACAGCGCCAAGTATTAGTGTACCTGCAGACGTAAGAGTAGAGTGTACAGGTGATACAAGCTCTGCGTCAACAGGTGTAGCGACAGGTTCAGATACTTGCGGTGGTGTTGCGATAACAGAGAGTGAAACGTCAGTAGCAGGTCCTGGTAACACTGAAGTGATTACACGTACCTGGACGGCAACAGATGATAGCGGTAATACAGCAAGTGGTGATCAGATTATCACAGTTGCAGACGCAACAGCACCAAGTATTAGTGTACCTGCAGACGTAACTGTAGAGTGTACTGGTGATACAAGCTCTGCTTCAACAGGAGTGGCGACAGGATCAGATACTTGCGGTGGTGTTGCGATAACAGAGAGTGAAACGTCAGTAGCAGGTTCTGGTAACACAGAAGTGATTACACGTACCTGGACAGCAACAGATGAAAGTGGTAATACCGCAAGTGGAGTTCAGACTATCACAGTTGCTGATACAACTGATCCAAGTCTGACAGTACCAGAGGACGATAATATAACACCATCTGGTGGCCCAAGTTCATATACCATAGAATCTAGTGATACATGCGGTGGTGTGGTGCTGACAATGGATTATAGCTGTCAAAAGAGGAAGAAAGATGGCAGTTTAGTCAGTAAACCATGTGAAGAGGGTTCAGTAGTACTTGAGGATAATACTGTTACAGTTATCGAATCCGGTGGTGTTGGCAATATTATCACTGTAACAATAACGTCTACAGATGATAGTGGTAACTTTTCCACTGACTCTTTTGATGTCAATGTTCTGCGTGGTGATGAAGGTGTAGGAAATGGTTCAGAAGACCTAAATACACCGGGCCACGATAACAATGGTGGTAACGATGATCCTGAATTCGGACCGGGCAATCCTGGTGCGAAGCATAAACCGAAAGGTAAGAAGTAAATAGAAGTTAAGTTGATTTGGTTTTATAAGAGAGCAGATGGGTCTTGTGCCTGTCTGCTCTTTTTTTATGCGGCGAAGTAAATAATGATATAGGACACAGATAAACGCGGATTGAAAGCAGATATAAAGCAAAGCCGTTATCACACTAAGGCACTAAGTTCACAAAGAGGGAAACGCAGCTAATGAAAGTGTGAAATCCAGGTGGAGAGACAATAAAAGATCATTGTTGATTCTAATAAAATGTTGAATATAATGTGAGTTTGAATTGAAAACTTATCTTTTAAGTATTGTGATTTTCCTTATTTATGAAAGAGAAAAGAAAATACACACGTTTAGATAAACGTATAAAGGAAAAAAGACAACATATTCGTGTTGAAACAGAATGTGAATGCCCGATAGAAGTCCAGATAATGGGTGACATCTTTCTGGAAGTGTTGAATGCTAAAGATATTAGTACAACCGGTATTGGTGTTCACGTATCTCATGAGTTCAGAGGATATAACATAGAAGATGAAGTTAATCTCATTCTCACACTGTGTAATGAAATACCCTTTAATGCAAAAGGAGTAATAATACACAGTAATGTTACAGATAAAGGATATTTTAGTATTGAGTTCACAGGGATTTCTTCTGAAAATAAAAAAATGATTTACGACTATGTCTATTCAAGACTGTTCATGAAAAAATCTTCATCGCAATGATATAGCTGTTCTCACACGAAGGCACTGAGATCATGGGGGGGATTTCTAGTTGCATGTTACGAGTTCAGCAATAACAAATGTCAAGTGTCCAGTGACTAATGACAATTGACTAGAGCGGTACATACATAGAAAGAGATTTTTGTGTAAAGGAATCACTGGCTATATGTTTATCATTTCAAACAATATAATATTGACATAGCTGTTTTGATTTATTATAAGTAATCCAAGTACGTGATGCTGAGTAAGGATGGCAGTTGTTTAAGTTAATATTACACCGTATCAAATTGCAATATGGGTATTTTGCATACCCAAACAGTACCCATAAAAGCCCTATTGCCAAACTGTATTCATTACATTATAGTAGCACTATTAGAATATCGAAGGGGAGGGGCATGGATGCCTCTCTGTTGATCAGTAATAATTTAAAAGCTCTACTGCCATGGATGGTATTAATTGCCATCTTTTGCAGTAGGGCTTTTTTTATTTGTAGAGTTTTATTTAGTAATTTTATTTTCTTTGCCTTTTGAAACTTAAGGTGATGAAGGAGATAAAAGGTTCTGTCATAATGTTTTTTATATAAAAATTTAAATTTTCTAGTCAATAAGAGGAGGAGTTTTGAATGACAAAGTTAAAATTAAGTATATTGGTAGGATTTATTGCTTTGCTGTGCATGGTGAGTACAGCACAGGCACATTTGGTGTCTTTTGGCTGGACAGATAATGAAAATGGAACTGTTACCCTCTGGGGTGAACACTGGCATGGTGATCAATCGTATGCTTTTTCTCACAATGGAGGTATTACTGTATCTGGTAATGGTGTAACCCCATATAAGGCCGCATGGACTGGTGTCTTAAATAATCGTAACCGCGACGCCATGCGTTTAGATGGAATACTAACAGGGTATGATACTAACACTGGAAGCTCTGGCACGTACAATGATTGGTTTTATACGGAACCGCTAGTACTTGGTAATGGCACATGGACTTTCTTTACAGGGACTGGGGGCTGGATAGATCCGATGCAAAATCCAGTTACAGTGACACTAACTGGAATCTCTAGTGTCCCAGACGGAACCGGCCCAGGAGCATGTACACAACCTCAGAGCCTGACTATTCTTGGTGGTAGTGGTACACCAGGAGATATTGATCCTTATACTGAAGCGTCAGTAGATGGAGGCCCATGGCAGCCGGCTTACTTAGCAGAGTATGTATGGCATAATGGTAATTTGGTGGCACATCCCTGGGGGTTAATAACTGGGACTAATGCTTGGATTAACTATGACCCAGACCAAACTGTAGGTTTGAATACTTTGACTGATTATCGAATACGATTCAATGTACCTTCTGATTTTACAACAACATCGATGGCTTTTCAAATAAATCCAGATAATTATGCAAATATTTCCTTAAACGGAAATATTTTAGGTACAGGGATTCAAGGCGACTATGATTACAATGGAGGAATTACTACTATTAATGCTGATCCAGCTGATGTAATTCCTGGCTCGGTAAATGAAATTACACTTACATTGGATGACAAAGGCGGCTTAGTTGCCTTTAATTATCGCATTGATCTTGAAGGGACATCATGTTCGCCCCCAGAGCTTATACCAGTAGATATTGATGGAGATGGTGCTGACGCAACAGTGGATTGTAATGATGAAGATGCAACAATCTTTCCTGGCGCTCCAGAGTTATGTGATGGATTAGACAATGACTGTGACGGTTCTGTGCCTGCTAATGAGATTGATAATGATGGTGATGGGTACCGAGTGTGTGATAATGATTGTGATGATGGCAACAGCCTTGTTCATCCAGGCGCATCAGAAGTATGTGATGATATAGACAATGATTGCGACGGTGTTATTAATGAGGGTGACGCTGCGAAAGTCACGTATTACGAGGATTCTGATAATGACGGTTTTGGTAATCCTAATAGTGTTACTTCTGAATGTACACAACCGAGTGGGTATGTATTAGATGGAACAGACTGTAACGATAACAACGATTTTGTGAATCCGGATGCTACAGAGGTATGTGATGGAATAGACAACAACTGTGATGGTTCTATAGATGAAGGATTTGACGTTGATGGAGATGGGTATACATCGTGTGGTGGAGATTGTGACGATGGTGATGCTGCAATAAATCCTGCTGCTACAGAGGTCTGTGATGGAGTAGATAACGACTGTGACGGGCTGGTAGACGAAGGATTTGATGTAGATGGTGACGGATTTACCTCGTGCGCTGGCGACTGTGACGACGGTGATGCTACAGTATACCCCGGTGCCACAGAGATATGTGATGGCAAGGACAATGACTGTAGTAATGGGATACCAGCCAATGAGATCTTTAATGTATTTACGAAAAATCATACTGTTGAACTTAACGCGTCAGGAATGGCTACAATTAGTTTTGCAGATGTAGATGACAATAGTACTGGATGTGACTTGGTGTTGTCAGTAACTCCGAACAGTTTTAGTTGCGCCGATATAACCGCAGATAATAACACGGTTGTCGTTGCTTTGACTGGAACAGACAAATTTGGTAACAGTGCGACTGTAAATGCGACTGTAACGGTAGAGGACAATGTTGCGCCGACAGCTATAGCTCAGAACGTTGTAGTGCAGCTTGATGCTGACGGTAATGGATCAACCACGACTGTAGCTGTAGATAACGGCAGCAATGATGCTTGTGGTATTGCGTCACTGGTACTGGATAAAACCGACTTTACCTGCAGTGATGTTGGTTCAAACACAGTTACTTTGACTGGAACAGACAAATTTGGTAACAGTGCGACTGTAAATGCGACAGTAACAGTTGAGGACAATGTTGCACCAATTGCATTGACACAGGACATAACAGTCCAGCTTGGTGCGAGTGGAAATGCGTCTATCACAGAGGCTCAGATAGATGCTGGCAGCAATGATGCTTGCGGTATTGCACCATTGTCCCTGGATAACACCAGCTTTGACTGCGGCAATGTAGGAGCAAATACGGTTACTTTGACGGTAACAGACGTCAACGGTAATGTTGCCAGCGCAACAGCAACAGTGACGGTAGTGGATAGTATTAAGCCAACCGTAGTTTGCGCTACTTATTATATCGCTCCATCAGGTTTCCCTGAAACATACACGATCAGGGCGACAGATAACTGTACCGTTGAATATGTCACTGTAACAGGCTATACCAGCCTTAGAGACATTGATGATGATGTAGATTTCAGTGAAGACCATATTACGTTTAGAAGCTCTGGTGGTGTTGGTAATATCATTACCATACATGCTACTGCAACGGACGTAAATGGTAACACTAGTGATGTCAGCAGTTGCAATGTTGTTAATGTCCAACGTGGTGATGAAGGTGTTGGTAATGGTCCAGACTTAAATACACCGGGCCACGATAACAATGGCGGCAATGATGATGAAGATTTCGGACCTGGTAATCCTGGTGCGAAGCATAAGAAGGATATCGTTGAACCTGAAAGTAAGAAGGGTAATAAAGGTAATAATAAGTAATTTTACATTAGTGCATTTTTAGTTAGTTGTTGTAATTGTTTTGTAAAAGAGAGCAGATGGGCCTTGTGCCTGTCTGCTCTTTTTTTATAGACACGGATTAAAGATAGATACAAAAACTGTCTCTCGCTAAGGCGCAAGGCATGCAAAGAAGAAAGAAATGCAGTGGGATGCAGATAAAAGCGGATTAAAAACATATCTAAAACAAAACAGTTCTCACACAAAGGCACGAAGATCACAGGGTGAACAGATCAATTTTGGACACAGGTGCCTGCCAGACGTGCCGTTTGGCGGGGACACGGATAGAAGGCAGATAATAAACAATCTCTCGCAAAGGCGCTAAAGACGCAAAGAAATAAAAAGAGATTTAG
>Ga0233428_1004697_pt1 | contig 10433 bp, 11 predicted proteins | sample SI_118_April2016_4_FD_179890 | JGI IMG/M metagenome (GOLD analysis project Ga0233428, IMG submission 179890) | Seawater microbial communities from Saanich Inlet, British Columbia, Canada - SI_118_April2016_120_MG | ecosystem: Environmental > Aquatic > Marine > Inlet | place: Canada: British... | reverse complement strand
AACACCTCGACACCCACCTCGACTGGATATTCAGCCTCTTTCCCCGGCTTAAAGAGCGCATCAACAACAAGGGAAACCAACTGAGCGGCGGCGAGCAACAGATGCTCACCATGGCGCGCGGGCTGGGAACCGAGCCCAAGCTCATGCTCGTGGATGAGCCGACTGAAGGGCTCATGCCCGCCTACGTCGAGACGATTCATAGCGTTTTGGCGGAAATTCAAAAAAAGGGAATCGCCATCCTGCTCGTCGAGCAGAACTTTCGCATGGCGCTCACCATCACCAGCCGCGCCTATCTCATTGAAAAGGGCGTCATCCGCTGGGAGGGGAAAAGCAGCGATCTCTTGGAAGACAAGGAAACACGGATGAAGTATCTGGGGGTGTAATTCTCAGGCAGCATTTATCGAACAATCGATATTTTACGAAAGCAAAACATGAAGCGCCCCGGCAGACCAACCGGGGTGTTTTTATTTTTTCCTAAGATCCACCAGCCGCCGCGCCTTGACGCTCTTCATCGGATCGTGAATCTCGCCATAGGCGGCGAATTCGACCTCAGGGGTGACCATCACCGCCTTACTGATGAGGGCGGGCACTTCTCGGGCAAGCCGCTCGTGCTCAGTAGCATCGGCCTCGAGGCGCACGATGAGCTCGTCCATCGAATCGGGGTCCCCCGCCTCGCGCTTTTGGATAACCAGTTGATACTCCCTGACCCCCCGATCGGCCGAGAGCAAATCGAATATGATGTCCGGGTTCACCAGCATTCCCTTAACCTTCACCAGATCGCCCGTGCGCCGCGGCGCGCTCACAATGCGTTCGCCGAGGCGGCCACACAACGGGCACGCCTCGAGTTTAAGGCCGATGAGATCACCAATCAGATAGCGCAGGAAAACCGTTCCCCGGCGGTGTAGATGCGTGAGCGCGACAGCCCCTTCTTCTCCCTCGGGGAGGCGTCGCCCGGTGCCCGGGTCCACGACTTCGAGATAATACAGATCGGGCGCCAGATTCTGCGGCACGGCGCCGTGTGCGCACTGAACGAGCCCGCCCTGCATCTCGGTGGCGGCATAACGGGTGCGCACCTGGGGGTCCTCGGCCCCGAAGTGGCGAAGGTGATCAAGATATTCCTCAACCAGCGCCTCGCTCACGGCCTCCCCCGTCGTAAGTACCATTCGCGCCTTGTCCAGCTGCGCGCCACGCTCCCTGGCATGGCGAAGAAAGCGCCTCACGAAACTTGGCACCCCCCAAATCACCGTCGCGCCAGCCTCGGCCACGACATCGACGGCCTCATCGAGATTCCGGCGCACCGGATAGTCCGCGTGCGGGCTCCCCGTCAGGGCGCTCACAATGGGCAAGCCCAGAATTTCGGCAGAGCGCACCGTGCACAAAAATGCCCCGGTAGGCATCGGCGAGAGCGGATAAAGGTTGGCGATCATATCGCCTCGCCCTATTCCCTCGGCCTCGTTGCAGACGCGCGCCTGCATCATGATGTGGTACTGATCGTGCGTGGTGTTGAAAAACGGCGAGGGCCGACCGCTCGTGGTGCCTGTCGTGTAGGCGATGTTCCAGAGAGTACGCTCCTCGAAGGAGAGTTCCTCGGCCAATGCCGAATCGAGTGAGAAGGCGGACGGATCGGCCATAAAATCGCTTTTATGCGTTAGCGGAATCTTTTCGAGATCATCGAGGCTCTTGATGTCCGATGCAGCTATGCCAATATCCTTGAAGCGTTTTTTGTAAAACGGGTGCGCCTTGGCGCAAAGTGCCACTGTTCGGGCAAGACGCCCCTCCCTCAGCTCTCGAAGCTCATCGAGGGAGCCCAATCCTTGCGCACTGGGATTCACGCTAAAAAATCCCCGCTTTTTTTTGGAGACTCCGGACATATACGACAATAAAGGACATATCCTTGCGCGTTATAAACTGCATGGGTTTCATGTCCCCGAATTTCCAGTGATGCTGGCGAACCCCTCGCTCAACAGCGAGATAAAAGGCGGCGTCGGCGTGGTGATTGGGCTCATAGATGCGGTGCACCAGAGGCGGGCCCTTGACCGCCCCATTGGCATCCTTGCCATGGCACACCATACAGTTTTGAAGAAATAGGGTCTCTCCCTTTGCCAGCGAAAACTCTGACTCTGAGAGCGTCGATACTTCTCTTGGCAGCCTTGAGGGCCTTGGCGCAAAAAATAACACCACCGCAGTGGCGGCAACCACCACTGCGACGAAAATAATCTTCCGGTTCATGTGAATCGTCCCCTGAAAGCGAATACGAAAAAAGGCGCAAGCGGCATCCCGCCCGCGCAGGTGTAAAACACCGCCAGCCTGTTATCGAAGCGTATCAGCTTTTTGGGGACGTTTGCACCGCAAACGAGGTGATAAGCCGCTCAAGCTTAATCGATCCGCACTTCGGGCATTTGGGTTTTTTCTTCTCGTAATCCGCCAGAGAAAGGATCAAAGTCACCGTATCGCCGCACCTATGACACTCGAACTCGTATACCGGCATCGTATAATCCTCCTAGATAAAGGAAACAAATTCCGCTGGAGGGAAGATCCTCATCCATACCCTTAAATCTAGGAACCAGAGCAAGCCCCGTCAATCAAAATCGCATTGAACATGGGGCCCTTCTCGGTTATCTTGAATTATCTTTAATGCCTATAGCGTTACGCACCCTGGAGGAGCCAGCATGCCTCATCCCGATTTTGAACGCGCCGAGCGCCACATCTACGAAGACCCCCTTCGCCGAACCCTAATGGAGATGGTGGACATCGCCAGCCCCACGGGCGGCGAAAAAGACATGGCTGACTATCTTGAGCGGCGAATGAGCCGCGCAGGCCTCCAGACAGCCCTCCAGGAGGTCAGCGCCGGGCGGCCCAATGTCGTGGGCACTCTTTCCGGCTCGGGCAAGGGCCGCAACCTGCTCTTCACCGGCCACATGGACACCTCCTACGATGGCGATGAGGATTTTCTCACCGGAGAGGGCTTCAAGGCCAAGGCGGTCTACCGCGACGGCTGGATATGGGGACTTGGCGCCAACAACATGAAAAGCGGCCTCGCCTGTGCCCTCGTGGCGCTTGAGGCAATCGCCGAGGAAGGCATCTCCCTGCCGGGGGACATTACCCTTGCAGGCGTGGTTGGGGAGATCGAAAAAGCCCCCATCGAGGAATTCCAGGGCGAATACTTCGCTGGCTACGGCACCGGCTCGCGCTACCTCATCACCCACGGAATAACCGCTGACTATGCCATTTTGGCCGAGCCCACCTCGCTCCAGGTTTCGAACGCCAACATGGGCTGCATCTGGGCGCGAATCACCGCTGGCGGCACGATGGCCCACAGCGCCTACGGAAAAAAACCGGGCCACGTCAACGCCATCGAGGAAATTCACCACATCCAGTCTGCCCTCCTCGACTGGGCACCCGGCTACAGCGAGCGCCACGAGTTCATGGGCGAGCGCCCCTCGGTCACCATCGCCGCCGTGCGGGGCGGGCTGCGCTGGCGTCTTTCGCGCAACCCTTTCGAGGCAAGCCTCTATGTGGACGTGAGAACCGTACCGGGGTTAAAGGCCGATGACGTGAAGAGGGAGCTGCGCGCCGTGCTCCAGCAAGTTGCCGGAGAGCGGAACATGCCCGAGGCTGAGCTTATTTTTTACGTGAACGATCCGGCCACGCTGATAGACGCGGAAATTCCTATCATCAAATCAATGCGCACCGCCCACGAGGAAGTCACCGGCGCCTCGGCCGCGCCCGTCATCCGCCTTCCCGCCGCCGACTCGACCCACTTCAACCGCTACGACATCCCCTGCGCTGTCTATGGGCCCGGAGGCTTCACCCATCCCGATGCAGGCACCTGGATGCACGCCGCAGGCGAGCACGTATCGGTGGAGAACATGCTCACCGCCGCCCGGGTCTATCTGGCCGCCGCCCTCGACATTTGCAGCCAGCAAACGGCCTAAGAAAAGGAGCCCCCCGATGTCTCCCGATCCGATAACACTTGCCCATGAGGACGGGCGGGGCCGCGTGTTCTACGCCGACTCGATGACTTATTTCGACGATCGGATAACGGGGCGCGACGTGATCATGTCGGGCTCCTACGCCGCTGGCGCCACCCTGGGCTGGGCGCTCAAGGTGGGCGCGCGCGCAGGCATCAGCCACGCGGCGGGCGTTGGCAAGGAGGAGGCCGGAATTAGCGGTCTCGCTCTTGCGGACAAATTCGGCATGCCAGCCGCCGCCTGCGAAACCATGTCCGCCCGCCTGGCGGATGGCGAGTCCGTCTATACCGGAAAAATTGGACACCTCAACGAGGCCGCGAGAGTTCTCGGAGTCGAAGTGGGCCAGAGCATCGCCGAGGCCGCCCGCCTCATGCTCGATGGCCCGGTGCGCGAGAGCACCGATCCGGGAGATGATTCGGTTGCGGATGAAATTTATACGATGGAAGAAACCGAGAATGGAACCGTGTACGCCTCATGGGGCATCCCGGTTCTGCGCTCGATCAAAGAGCCCAGGCCGCGCGATGTTTTCGTTCAGGCGTCCCACTGCGGCGCGACACTCGCCAAATTCGTCACCCCGCTGGAGCTACAAGGCGTGATCGCCAACGATGCGGGGCGCGGGATGGACGATTCGGGAATCTCCTCGTTTGCCCCGCTCGCCGAGGCGGGGATCGCCGCCGCCGCCGTCGGCACGATGAGCGCGCGCATCGGCGATGTGATGAGCACCTGGGAGGACGGCATTATTTCCGTGATGAACTCTGAGGCTGAGGCGCGCGGGGTGCGCACGGGCATGACTACCCCTCAGGCCGCCCGCAAGATGCTTGGGCTGTAGAAATTACGGTGAGGCTAGAGAAAAAATATTATTCGGGTTTAACTGCCCGGATGATAGCGCTCTTTAGCCCCTCGACAAGATAAGGCCGCCGGCCCAAGATTTCAGCACCCTCAAAACCCGCCGCGCGAAGACCGCCAAGATAATCGTCCTCGCTAATCGCCCCGGCGATGCATTCGCACCACTCATCGGTGGTGCCCTCGGGGTTGAACCCTTCTCCAATGACGACATCCGAGACGACAAACCGCCCGCCTGGCCGCAAGACCCGGAACGATTCGCTGAACACTGCACCCTTGTCGGGCGATAGGTTGATGACACAGTTCGAAATAATGGCGTCTACCTCGCCGTCCTCGACGGGCATCGCCTCCATCTCGCCTTTTCTGAACTCGACGTTCTTTAATCCCATTTTCTCGCGATTTCTCTCGGCCTTGGCAAGCATGGCGTCGGTCATATCGATGCCGATGCTCCGGCCGGATTCTCCAACCTCGCCAGCGGCGAGAAAACAATCGAGCCCCGCGCCCGAACCCAGGTCGAGTACCCGCTCGCCCGCCTTCAAAGCCACCATTTCGATGGGATTGCCGCAGGCGGCGTTCGAGGACACAACATCATCGGGAAGATCCGCCACACGCTCGGCACTGTAGCCGCTCTCTTTTAGGCTATCGATTCCCATCAACATATCGCCGCCGCCGCAACAACTCGCCTCGCCCTCGGCCACTTTCGAGTAAAGCTCCCGAACGGCAGCCTTCACATCCCCGCCATCACCACAGCAATCAGAAGCGCCACTATCCTGCTCGCCTCCGCAACAAGCATCCGCCATTTCGATTTACTCCCTTAAATAAAGACCGGCTCCTAAAATCCTGAAAACCGGCGTGTAGTCGGTTAGTAGTTGTAACGCCTCGCTATCCTCGCGTATTCCCTCGAAAGTTGGCAAGACAAAAAACACTAGCTTGCCTCTTAATTTTATCCGCACACATAAAAACAGCGCGGAAGGCGTATACTGCGCCGCACACAATTTTCTCTAGCGGGAGACGGCCATGCTCGAAATCAGGGGGCTCGCCCCCTTGGGCCTAAAACCTTTTAACTTTCAACTAAATAGCGGCCATTGCGCAGCCATCTTAGGTCCCTCTGGCGCAGGGAAATCGCTCTTGTTGCGCGCGGTGGCCGATCTCGATCCCAACGAGGGTGAAATCTCGCTGGGCGGAACGCTACGCTCCTCGCTCCCGGCCCCCGAATGGCGCAGGCAGGTCGTCTATCTTCCCGCCGACGCGGGGTGGTGGGCCGAGCGTGTGGGAGAGCATTTCCCCGATCATGACTCTGCCGCTGCCGTTATCGCCCGGCTCGGGCTGCCCGAGGAAAGCCTCGGCTGGGAGATTGGCCGCCTCTCGACCGGCGAGCGCCAGCGACTTGCCCTGGCGCGGGCGCTGCTCCTCTCCCCGAAAGCGCTGCTTCTTGATGAGCCCACCTCGGGCCTCGATGAAGATTCGACCCGCGCCACCGAGGAAGAGTTAAAAAGCCGTCTCGGGAAAGGGTGCGCCATCTTGATGGTCACCCACAGCCGCGAGCAGGCGCGGCGCATGGCGTCGAGCCTACTCATCGTCGAGGGCGGCGCGGTGCGCGAGGAGGCGCCATGAGCTATATCCGCCTCGATAGCTGGGACCTCTCCTTGGCCGCGATTTTGATCTGCATCAACGCGGGGATTTCCATCTGGCTCCGGCTGGCGTTGGAGCGCCAGCTGCTCATCGCCGCCATCCGCATGATTGTCCAACTCACGCTGATGGGATTTATTCTCAAAACATTATTCACAATCGCATCGCCCGCCTTCACGCTGGGCGCGATGATGGTCATGGTTCTTTTCGCGGGACGCGAGGTGCGCGCCAGGCAAGAGCGCCGTTTCGCGGGCAACTGGGGCTACGCCATTGGCGGGGTTAGCATGTTTTTGGCGGTCGCCATCGTGACGGCCTATGCGCTCTCCACCCAGCTTCAGGCCGACCCCTGGTACGACCCGCGCTACTCGATTCCCCTGTTCGGGATGATTTTAGGCAACACCATGACCGGCGTGAGCCTGGGGCTGAACACGCTTTCCTCTCAAGTTTCGCGCGAGCGCTCATCGATTGAGGCGCAGCTCGCACTGGGCGAGCCGTTTGGCCGGGCCATCCGGCCACTTTTGCGGCGCGCCGCGCGGAGCGGACTCATCCCCACCGTGAACGCCATGGCGGCGGTTGGCCTCGTGATGTTGCCGGGAATGATGACGGGTCAGATTTTATCGGGTGTCGATCCGGTGGAGGCGATTAAATATCAGATGCTTGTCATGTTTCTGATTGGCGGGGGAACCGGGCTGGGCGTCATCGCCGCAATTCAACTGGGCGCCTACCGGCTCACCGACGAGCGGCACAGACTGCGCCTTGATCGCCTTGCTCCGGCGAAGGAGTAGCCGGGATCAAAAGGTCTAACCGCTCATCGCGACAAACAGATGTCGCCGCGCTACTCGCCGTGACCAGAGCTTGCGGCTCATCGCGACAAACGGAGTCCATCGTTCTTCACGAACAGAAGTCGCGGGTCCTCACTGTGACACAGAGCTAATCGCTCCTCGCGATTAGCTCTACCAAAGAGACTTTAACCTGCCGCCATCGAGGTTGAGCGAGACACCGGTGATGTAGCTGGCGCGCTCTGAGCACAGAAACGCGATGGCATCGGCGAGCTCCTCTGGCTTGCCGAAGCGATTGAGCGCGTTTCGCCGCTGAGCGCGGCGGCGGGCCTCTTCTTCTGATTCGGCCTTGAACTCTTCCTGAAGGCCCTGGGCGTTGCGCTGCCAAAGGTTGGTGTCCACCCAGCCGGGGCAGACGGCGTTGACGTGAATGCCCGCCTCGCCCAACTCTTCTGAAAGCGATTTCGTGAGGTTGAGCAGCGCCGAATTCGTCATGCCGCTCACAAACATATAGGGGTCGGGCTCTTTGCCAGCGCCGCCAATCATGTTGATGATGCGGCCCCAGCCGCCTTTTTTCATGTGGGGCACGGCGGCGCGAATCATCCGCACGAAGCCAAAGAGCTTGGTGTCGAGCTGGGTCTGGAGACCCTCATCGGTGAGCACGTCAAAGCGGCCCGAGCTCATCTCGCCTGCGTTGTTCACCAAAATATCCACCCCGCCGAAGGCCGCCACCGCCGCATCGACGATTTTCTGTGCGCTACCTTCCTGAGAGGTGTCCGCCTGAAGCGCCACGACCTCGCCGCCTGTTTCCTTGGCGAGCGATTCCCTCGTTTCCTCAAGCGCTTCCGCCCCCCGGGCGCAGATGAAAACCCGCGCGCCTTCTTCTAAAAATCTTTTTGCCGCCTCGTATCCAATGCCCCGGCTACCGCCCGTGACAATCGCTCTTCTGCCCTTTATTCCCAGATCCATATTCGCCTCAGTTAATTGAAAAAATTCGTTAATTGGATGGGGGGATGATAGCACGGTATGCGCCGATATGCCCCGGCTGCCGGGAGGATTCGCCGCTGTCCGCCCCGGCGTGCATCCATCCACCAAATAAGGCAAGCGCCGCCTTTATCAAACCTTTATATTTTCATGGTATGCCTATGGGGTGAGTGGCTACTATGTGCTTGGGCACGATTGTGGCGGCCACACGTCTTGAAGACCTCTGGAGATTTTAAACATGGCCGAGCGGGCGCTGGCGCCGGTGCTGATTATCGAGGACGAGCGGAACATTGCCGCGCTGGTGGCAAAGTATCTCGACAAGGCGGGCTTTGACGCCATCGTCGCGCACGATGGCGAGGTGGGCCTGGAGTACGTCAAAACCAGAAAGCCTGGCTTTGTGATCTTAGACCTCATGCTCCCCCGGATGGACGGCTGGGACGTGTGCCGCGAAATTCGCAAGACATCAGACGTGCCCATTCTCATGCTCACCGCGAGAGAGGAGGAGATGGACCGCGTACTCGGCTTCTCGCTCGGTGCGGATGACTATGTGGTCAAACCCTTCAGCCCGAGAGAACTCGTTGAGCGCGTCAAAGCAATTTTGCGGCGCGTGCGGCCAGGCCCCTCGCCAGCGACGAGCCCGCTTCGGGCCGGGGCGCTTGTCCTCGACCCCGGCAAGCACAAGGCCACCCTCGACGGCCAGACGGTCCCGCTCACCCCGTCGGAGTTCAAGTTGCTCGACAAGCTGATGAGCTCGCCGGGCCGCGTTTTCTCGCGCGACGACCTCATCGCGCATCTCTACATGCATGATGAAAGCGTTGTGGACCGGGTCATCGACGTGCACATCGGCAACCTGCGCCAGAAGATCGAGAAAAATCCTTCGCGGCCAAGCTATGTCTTGACGGTGCGCGGGGTGGGCTACAGCTTCACCGAGACCGACCCGGCCGAGACCAAGCCGGTCGAGACCGAGCCGGGAGGAGCGGGCGATGCGCAATAGCCTTTTGTGGAAATTGCTGGCGATTAACCTGCCCGTCATCGGGACGGTCATCCTCGTCGTCTGGCTGGCCATCGATTTTCTTGCCGCCGATTATTTTTCGGTGTTGATGGAGAAATATCATATCTCGCCAACGAGCTCGCACCAGATGTTCGTCGAGGCGATTAGAAGCTACCTCATTTGGGCGAGCCTGATTGCGCTGAGTCTCGCCGCCCTGCTCAGCTTCTACCTCACGCGGGCCGTGCTCAGGCCCCTCGGTCGCATCGGCGATGCGGCAGGCCGGGTGGCCGCTGGCGATTATTCGGCGAGAACCGAAATTGCCTCTGGCGATGAAGTGGGCCAACTCGGTCGCGCCTTTGACCAGATGGCCGACAGCCTTGAGAAGATCGAGCAGCTTAGAAAAGCCATGATCGTCGATATCGCCCACGAGTTGCGCACCCCGCTCACCAACGTGCGCGGCTACTTAGAGGGCATGGCCGATGGCGTGGTGCCTCCCTCGAAAGAAACCTTCGCGCTCTTAGAGGGTGAAATCCTCCGCCTTGTACGCCTGATCGGAGACCTCAATCAGCTCACCCGAGCCGAGGCGGCGGGCGCCTTCCTGCGCCGCGAGGAGGTGGATTTGGGTGAGATTATCGGTCAGGTCATGGCCCTCTACCGGCGCGACTTCGAGGGACGGGGCATCGACACCAACACCCGCATCGATGAGGGCGCCACACGCGTCATGGCCGACCGCGACAAGCTCATGCAGGCGCTCCGGAACCTCGTCCAGAACGCCTGGCAATACACCGCCCCGGGCGGCTCGGTCGAAATATCGGCAACACCTGCCGAGGGCGGCATCATGCTCGCCGTCGCCAACACCGGGGCCCAGATTGAACAGGGCGATCTACCACTCATCTTTGAGCGCTTCTACCGGGCCGACAAATCCCGCTCGCGGGAAAGCGGGGGCGCGGGCATTGGCCTCGCCATCGTCAAGAGCCTCATCGAGGCCCACGGCGGGCATGTCGGTGCGAGCTCCGAGGCTGGTCAGACCCGCATATGGATAACGCTTCCGGCCTGAGCCGCACATCATATTGAGCGGGCCACGTCATCTTTACCAAATCTTTAAAATTCCTTTATTTTCCCTTTAAAGTAGCCAGCTAACCTGCCTCTACAAGAAATTAAACCGGCCCGAGGGGCCACCTCAGAAATTGCTTTCGCAAAGGAGAATCAAGATGAAAAAGCTACTCTTCGCAGCCC
>Ga0233428_1004695_pt1 | contig 10436 bp, 8 predicted proteins | sample SI_118_April2016_4_FD_179890 | JGI IMG/M metagenome (GOLD analysis project Ga0233428, IMG submission 179890) | Seawater microbial communities from Saanich Inlet, British Columbia, Canada - SI_118_April2016_120_MG | ecosystem: Environmental > Aquatic > Marine > Inlet | place: Canada: British... | reverse complement strand
ATCCGCATCCTGATGCAGAATGGAAATAAACCACAACACCTCTTCTGCAGTTGTTTCGGCGAAGAGGTTTAAAATCATCGGGCCGCAAATTTCAGTTTTCTCGACAATTCCTCCAGTCCAAAACTGAACTTCGCCATGGTCATCAGGTGCATCTTCAAAACTGGTGTGATTGTCCTGTTTAAATAGCTCATGTTCGTTTAACCAACCATCATTGTGCAAATTAAACGGTGTCCAACGGGTTTCAGGGAAAGGCCATTGATCCCCCTCTTTCCACTCGCCGGACCCAACCATAAAGACACGAACGGGCTTTTCATCTTCGAGGCCGCGATCCTCACCCTTGAGCCAATGATCAAACCACCTAACTGATTCATATTGGTACTGATAGATCGGCCGATCTAAATAAATTGGCGGCCCAATTGTTAGGCATTTTGGTCCAGCCCAGTTTTCGAAGCTTCGAAAAGCACCCGGCAAATGCAAAGCAGGTAGCCCCCAACAACAACCAAGGTAAGCCGGGACCGCTGGCTTTTCATTATAGTTTAAAGAACGTGTTTCGTAATAGTCATTGTCGAGAGGTTGGGCGATAATTTCAGCTATGAGAGCAAATTTTTCGTCGAGAGGATCGTCAAGCGCTTGCTTTAAAAAAGGTACGGCTTGCAAATCTTCGTCACTTCGCGCCGCTTCCATCAATTCTTCAAATTTTTCGTCACCAATCTCATCTCGCAATAAAGGAGCCAATCTGGGATTGGACAAAGTCGGCAACCACATTTTCATAAAGCCATGACTTAGAATACCACCGTGGTAATAGCGATCTCGGTACATGTCGGTATATGCAAATGGCGCAAATATGGCTTTAAGAGCTGGCGGGTTTTTTGCTGCCACCAAATTTTGAACGATGGCAAAATAGGACATGCCAAACATCCCTACATTGCCGTCACACCAATCTTGCTCTGCGATCCAGGCAATTGCCTCGCAAATATCTTGGATCGAGCGCGCACCAAGATTATCATAGGTGCCGCCTGACGCGCCGGTTCCTCTGACGTTGATAATAATGTGGCCATATCCGCGGCGGGCAAAAAACTCGCTATCACCGGCCTCCATATGTCCTCGAGTGTGAGAAAATCCTTCTGGAATAAGATCGGTGTATTGGTCTTCTTTTGGATAGGCTTGGGCGCTTAACAATACCGGACCTGGTTCAGAAGTTTTCGGACGAACCATGGTTCCATCAAGGGTGATACCATCGCTCACAGGAATCGTAATGGTTGGCTCCGTTGTGGTTTCATAATTTCTCGGTGAGGTCTTCCAGTTTTGAGTAAACACGATGGTCTCCGTTATTCTTGAATATTATTTTAGAATTCTTGAGTATCTCGAGGACCAACTAGACCTTCAGAGCGACTGCCGCGCCACAGGATTACAAGACTGATCCAAAGAGCCGTGCCTGCACTAATCAATGCAGAAGTGTTTGGTTGCAACGCGTTACTAGCACATTCAAGAAGGGAATTGATAATTTTATATTTGCAGCGACATGTCCGCTTTGGGTCAGAAGCAGACTCTTTTGCGGTATCTCGATAATGTCCGCTATCGGGTGTAGAGCGGACGCCAATTTGATACCGCCCGATGTCTGCTATTAGCCAAAAGCGGACATACAGTTAAAAAAAGCGGAGCCAACACAGTTAATCGCGGTAATACTATTTCCGTTTTTGAAGTCATACATTTTGTGCCTGGATTTCGGAAAAAAATCTCAAATCGCTCTTATAGAGAAATGGCGCTCATTACTTTAAGCGTGGCTGTTTCAGATACTACTAAAACCAGTACGAAATGCTCAATGTTCAATATTTTACTTGGTCATTGCTTCGAGAAATTGCCCCTTACGGTGAAGACTCTCCGAGCAACCTCATTCCCTGTCCTAACATTTGAATAGCGTCGAGGTTTCCAAGCGCAGCAGCTTTGCGGTACCACTCTATGGCCTGCGAATTGTCTTGTTGAACGCCGCGACCAATATTGTACATGTCACCAATTATGACTTGCGCTTCTGCCTGGCCATTTTTTGCCAGTGGCAGTAAATATTTCCAGGCAGTTTCGTAATCCTTATTTTCATAGGCTTGCCGACCAATCTCAACCTGATCAGTTGCTTTTGCATTTGTTGGCACTGTCGTTCCAACGCCAATTACAAGCCCAATAACTGCTAACACCTTAAAAGCGGCGTTCATCTATTCAATATTCCTATGATCTCATTTGGGGCATTCGAAATTTGCACCGGAAGTTTAGCCTATGCAACCTGCTGCTTTCGATTTTTAGACGTCTTTCACAATAATGTGACAATGCAAGTTTTGAGACAATATTTTAAATTTATGACTCGATTCAAGAGCCTTCCTCATGCCATAGTTTTTCGATGGCATCAGTTATGAAACACCTAAAATTTATATTTGTTGTAGTGGCCGTGGTCTTTTTTTTGATCGCTACCGAAGGTCGCACTGAAACCAAACAAGGGAGCAAATTTTTCCAAGGATTGACGGCCTACAATCTTGGAAAATTCGGTAAAGCAGCGGTAATCTGGAGCCGCTTAGCCGAGAACGGAAACGCCAAAGCCAAAAGTGGTCTTGGTACCTTGTATTACACAGGAAGCGGCGTCCCGAGGGATTTTAACCGTGCTCGGGAGCTGTTCCTTGCAGCGGCCCAAGCGAATATTCCGCAAGCTCATATGTTTTTGAGTCTCATGTACCGGCGCGGCGACGGGGTTCGGCAATCTCATCTTTTATCCTATATGTGGTGCGATAATGCGATTGGTGCCGGACATGAAGGTGCAACCTATGTAATCCAAGAAATTGCCGAACATCTAACGGGTGAAGAGGTCAGCGAGGCTCAGCGATTGGCATCCGAGTGGCGCGATATCAATCTTAAATAGCAATTCTGAGTACTTTGAAATCTAAGTAATTTTAATTTTTACTATTGCTGGATTTTTCGAACTGTGCCTATAATTTTGACAATGAAATAACTGATGGATTTAACTGGTTAAATTACAAAACTAGATATCCAAAATAATCAGTCGAAACTAGGGAGGCTGCACACTTAAAACGCGATCCATCCGTGATCGCGCTCCAATCTATCATAACGATATCAATGGTATAATAACGGGAGGTTATCTATGACCGAATATTTCGCACCTGACGAACGCTTCTTGCCGGAGGACTTCGATTTCGAAGCTTCTGCTGTGCAAGATGAAAAACCGATTAATCCAATTTCAGAAATCGCACGCGCAGAAACATCTCGGCGGAATTTTATTAAAGGCGCAATTGCATCCGGTGCCGCCGTGTCCGCAGCTGGGTATGTTTTCCGCGGTGCTGGGTCTGGCGCGATGGCCGCCACGGTGAAGCCAAAGCTGGTATCATTGAGCATCAATGGCAAAACCCGCCGAGTTGACGTTCCGGCCGAAGAAACACTCGCTTTTACGCTACGCTATAAGCTTGGCCTCACCGGCACAAAGCTTGGTTGCGATCGCGGCGAATGTGGAGCCTGCACAGTGCTGGTTGATGGTGTGCCGACCTATTCCTGCTCAACGCTCACGAGTTCGGTGAAAAAAGGTGAAGTGACAACAATTGAAGGCGTCAAAGGCAAAGACGGTGGCCTTCATCCCTTGCAAACAGCGATGATTACCGAACTTGCCCCGCAATGCGGTTTTTGCACCTCCGGCCAAATCATGTCTGGGGTGGCTTTGCTAAACAGCAACAAGAACCCAACGCGCGATGAAGTTCGCCAAAGCTTATCTGGCAATCTGTGTCGTTGCGGTGCCTATGATCATTATACGAACGCTGTCCTAACCGCAGCGAAGGAGGTGTAACATGGCTTATAAGTTAATCGGAAAAGATTTTATTCCACCAGACGTGCTCGCCAAGGTAACGGGTAAAGCTAATTATGCCGAAGATATTCGTGCCGATGGCATGGTCTATTGCCGAATGCTCGGCAGCCCCATGCCCCATGCCCGGGTAAAAAATATCGACATCTCGGAAGCTAAAAAGGTTAAAGGGTTTCTGGCAGTTTTGACGGCCGACAAAGTACCGTCATTCCCACCGCCGAATAATCCAATCTTGAATAACGAGCCGCGTTTTGTCGGTGAACCTATTCTGGCCGTGGCCGCTGAAACCGAGCAAGCCGCAGCAGATGCGGCTAACTTGATCAAACTCGACCTAGAGCCTCTGCCTTTTGTAACTGATCCGTTGGAGAGCCTTTTTCCACGTGGTCCAGAAGCACGGACCAATGGCAATGTTGCAAATGTCAGGCTGAAGCTGCAAACAATAAAATGGACAGCGAAGGACTTTGCCAAAGCGGGTGAAGATGAGTTGCCAATGGGTAAACCAGCTGAAGAATGGCAGTTTGGTGATCTCGACGGTAATTTCAAAAAAGCTGACTTAGTTGTTGATGAGACATTTGTAACGGCTGGCTACTCCCATCACTCCATGGAGCCACGTTCGGCGATGGCTTATTGGCGCAATGGTAAGTGCCATGTTTATGGTTCAGCGCAAAGTCAGCAGTTTATGATCTTTGGTCTGTCACGCTATATCGGCATTAAGCCTCCGCAGCTCGTCTATAACGGCGCATTTTGTGGTGGCGGCTTTGGCTCGAAAGGTGCGCCTTATGCTGAAATGTCAATTCCTGCTCATATGTCTAAGCTTTTAGGTGGTCGTCCGGTCCTCATGCGGGTTAGCCGGGCGGAAGAATTTGCGATTGGTAAAGGTCGTCCTGGTTTCCAAGGCCGGGTTAAAATTGGCTTCCGCAAAGATGGCCGTGTTTTGGCTGCTGACATGTTTATCGTGCATGACAATGGACCGAACACAGGTTTTTGGGATTTCCGGAATGCCGGTAACTCCTTCTCTATTGTGTTCCAACCCGAAGCCATGCGATGGCGAGGCATTTCAGTATTGACCAATACGCCTGTTCGTGGACCTCAACGGGGTCCAGGTGAAAACCAAACGGCGGCGGCGGTTGAGCCCATTATTGCCATGGCGGCTCGGAAACTTGGTGTCGATCAAGTAGCTATTCGGACGATTAATGCGCCGGATAACAATGCTAAATATGGCGCGAAACAAGGCCCGGTCACGAGCGCGTATCTTAAAGACGCATTGGCCAAAGGTGCTGATCTTTTCAAATGGGATGAGAAGAAGAAAGAAAGCGGCAAGAAAAACGGCTCCAAAGTAATTGGTGTCGGTGTCGGTTCTGCTTATCACTCCGCTGGAGCGGCAGGTTTTGACGGATTGGTCAGAATTATGCCGGATGGCAAACTTCATGTGCATTCCGGTTGTGGCAACTTAGGTACTTATTCCTACGCTGCAACAGCACGTGCAGCAGCCGAAGCGTTAGGTGGAAGTTGGGAAAACATGGTCATTGAACGTGGTGATTCTTCTAAAGGTCTACCGTTCGTTCTAGGTCAGTTTGGCTCCAACTCAACCTATACTCAGACCCGGACGAACTGGGCTGCGGGTATGGATGCCAAGGCCAAGTTGCAGGAGATTGCGGCAAAAGACCTTGGAGGAGCGCCAGGTGACTATGATACCTCCGATGGTAAGGTCTTTAACAAGGCCAATCCGTCTAAATCAATGTCTTGGGCCCAAGCTGCAAAACGAGCCATTGAATTGGGCGGCAAGTATTCTGGTAAAGAAATGCCTAAGGATCTTAACCCCATTACCAAATGGGCAACGGCAGGTATTGCTGGAACCGGTTTAGTTGGCGTAACCAAAGATAAACGTCCGAAGAAAGGCGTTACACCTGGCTTGGTCACAGCTTTTGTTAAAGTTGAAGTCGATACCGAGACCGGTAAGGTTGAAGTATTGGAACATGTCGAAGTCGCTGATTGCGGTACCGCAGTTCATCCTCAAAGTCTCGCCACCCAAATTAAAGGTGGTGCGGTGATGGGGTATGGCATGGCCTTATCGGAACGCTATGTCTTCGATCCGAAGCTGGGCATGTCTTTGAACGGCTCGCTCCATAACTCACGGCCACGAACCATTTTGGATGTTCCATCAGAAATGACCGTCACCAATGTCGACAAGCCTGATACGTCCAATCCGGTTGGTGCCAAGGGTGTTGGTGAACCCGTGCAAGGTGCTGCAACGGCAGCCATCTTGGTTGCTATTTCGGATGCGCTTGGTGGGCATATGTTTAACCGAACTCCGGTTGTGCCTGACATGATAATCAACGCCGCAGCGGGGAGACCTCAGTCTTACAAACCCCTCGCCGTCAACACTCAGTAAAGGAGTGGTGCAATGTTAAGAGATATGATGTCTACATTTGAACTTCAGCAACCAACTACGGTCGCTGATGCTTTGAAAAGTCTAAAAAAAGCTGGCAAGGACGGATGGGTCATGGCTGGCGGCAACGATAGTTTGACGTGGTTTAAAGATCGGGTGAAACAGCCCAAAACCGTGATTGATATAACTGGTATCAGTGAGCTTAAGGGCATTCGTGAGAACGCGAATGGTATTGAAATTGGCTCACTCACCTCGTTGACGGAGATCGTTAATAATAAAACGATCAAAGCGAAGTTTTCGCTGCTTTCGGATTCAGCAGCGAAAGTTGCTTCTCCGCAAATCCGCAATACCGGAACGCTTGGTGGTAACGTAGCGCAAGATACGCGCTGCTGGTATTATCGGGGTGGATTGCAGTGCTATCGGGCGGGTGGCAACACCTGTTTTGCCGACACGCCTACAGCCATGAACCGCGAGCATACGTTGTTCAATGCCAGTCGCTGTGTTGCAGTTTCGCCTTCTGACATCGCGCCTGCTCTGGTGGCTTTGGATGCTAAGATGGTTATTCAAAACAGCAGTGGCAAGAAAACCATCGATGCGGAAAAGTTCTTTGTTGGACCGGCAGTTGATATTCGGAACATGACTATTCTCAAATCCGATGAAATATTAACCGCTATTCAAATACCAAACACGTGGGCAAATTCAACTTTCTATTTCGAAAAAGTTGCCGACCGAGAAGTTTGGGATTTCCCGCTGGTTAATATCGCGGCAGCAATGAAAGTCTCCGGCGGCGTAATCAAAGATATGCGCGTCGCTGTTGGTGGAGTAGAAGCTGTGCCGAAGCGTCTCCAGGTGGTTGAGGATCTTGCCAAAGGTGAGAAAAAAGGTGTCGATGTTGCCAAGCTCGCGGCGAAAGCTTCGGTGCGCGGTGCCAAGCCTTTGAACTTTAACCATTTCAAAATTCCACTTATGGAAAATTTAGTTACGCGTGCAATTCGGGACTCGTAACTAAATTGGAAATATTTCGGTTAAGTAAAAATGCATGGGGCCAGGAAACTCTTAACGGGGTTTCCTGGGACCTTTTGAGTTGGTTTTTTGGTGCGGCGGTTTTGTTTATCGTCATTCATATTCTCTATAAATGGTTCTTTGCCCCTAAAGAAATAACCTCAGACAGCAATAGTGAGGACGGCACGCCCGTATAGAACAAGTGACATCCTCAAATTCAGTTGAAGATAAAATAATACGCCACAAGGGCTTGGACCGAGCCTATCATTGGACCATGGCACTGTCGGCCATTGTTTTGATGGGCACTTCTTTTTTGCCAATCCTTGGACTTAAATTTCCATGGGTGACAGTGCATTGGATAGCGGGTGTTGTGTTGACGATTATTGTCATTATTCACATCATCAGGGCTTTATTTTGGCAAGACCGTACAGCCATGGGTATTGGCCTTACCGACATTAAACGGGCGATACAATCGATCAAGTGGGTACTGCGTTCAAGGAAGCTTCCTCCTGACCTGCCCGGAAAATACCCGCTTTTGCAAAAATTATATCACCATGCGATTGCCGGTCTTATACTGGCTCTCATTGGTACGGGCGGTGTCATGCTGGCAAAAATTGACACTCCGTTTTGGCAAAGAAACCCCTATATGCTCTCAGCGGAAACCTGGGGCTGGGTTTACGTTGTTCATGATCTTGCTGCGATGGCAGTCGTGACGATGGTTTTAATTCACATCTATTTTGGCATCCGCCCGGAAAAGCTCTGGATTACGCGATCAATGCTCCTGGGTTGGATATCGCGCTCCGAATATGCAAAGCATCATGATCCCGATTTATGGGCCCCTGAGGATGATCAAGTTTAAACTTAAAATGGAAACATACTATGTCTGATGAACTCGCTAACGACCTTAAAGACCGCATCGATACTATCGAGGAAGCTTATGAATTTATGCTGGCTTATGCGGCGCAAGGTATGGAGCAGGAAGACCCAAAGGAGGGCGGTGGTATACGCGCTTTTTTGCCCAAATTGGCAGATGCCTTGGCGGAACTGCACGACGTGGCAGTGAAACGTGTCGCAACCGTTGAAAGTATTGGCGATGACTGGGAAGAATTTTTGACCATTCTTAAAGATGATGCTTTAAAGGCACACGGGTTGGTTTTGTTTGCAATGTCGCAACCTTCTGTCGGATCAGAACTGATTGACAATCTCAATGCAACCAACCATATCCGCACGATCTTGACCGATGTTTTTCTTTTGGATTCTGCTTTCTCTGCGCATGGTTAGACCTCCGCCAATAATATTTTAATCATGTCCGCAGCCCGCAAAATTGGTGTATAATGCTGTTCAGAGATATCTGAGAAAACAGAATGACTTGCGGATTTTTTCGTTCACTAGCGGCTTTTTTAGTTATCGGGATGGTGGCTTTTCTATTGCAAAGCGACATCGTGCTAGCCGATGGCCGAGAAAAAGTTCAGCAGCTTAATTCTCATACAGCTTTTACCCTTCGCGCCAAATCTCAAAAGGGTCACTATCATGCCACGCTTTCCGGTCTAACTCCGCAGCCACCGTTTAATAAAATGCATCATTGGCATGTAACGCTGACCCGTCAAAACGACCAGACGGTTCCCAATGCCGCAATCAAGGTGGCTGCAAATATGGTGGACCACACGCACGCGTTGCCCACTTCCCCTCGCACATTTAAAGCAACGACTCCCGGCGATTACATCATTAAAGGTGTGAAGTTTGATCGCCAAGGCGATTGGCAACTTACCCTTTCGATTAAGTCAAAATTTGGCATGGACAATGTCTCGTTCAAGTTAACGGTTGAGACGGCTGTATGGGCGGATTTGAATGATGGTTGGACCGAGGATGAGCTTAAAGTTCTCAAATCACTGTGGATTGGCTCGCTCCCAAAGCCACCTCAGGACCCGACCAATGCATTCGCCGACAATAAGGCGGCAGCTGATTTTGGTCATCGGTTGTTTTTTGACACTCGCCTCAGCAGTGACGGTTCCGTCGCCTGTGCGAGTTGTCATATCCCTGAACTGGCATTTACCGATGGCCGCAAAATGGCTGTCGGCGTTGGTCAAACCAAACGCAATGCACCAACCATAATTGGCGTTGCTTATAGCCCTTGGCTTTTCTGGGACGGGCGAAAGGATAGTCTGTGGTCGCAGGCCCTGGGTCCGCTTGAAAACCCGCTAGAACATGGCACTAATCGAAAAGAAGTCGTCAAAATTATTTTGAAAGACCCGAGCTACCGCCAGAGATATCAAGCTTTGTTTGGGGGCTTACCTGATGAGACCGATAAAATAGATATCAATCGTGCTTTTATCAATTTGGGTAAAGCGATCGCCGCCTACGAACGGCAAATTCTTCCCGCCCCGACGAAATTTGATAGATATGTCGAAGCCCTTTTAAACAAGAAGAAGCCCGCGCCGAAAGATCAGTTCAGCCTAAATGAGATCGCTGGCCTCAAGGTCTTTATTTCTGACAATCAAGGGCAATGCGTTCGGTGTCACAATGGCCCTTTAATGACTGATCATAATTTTCATAATATCGGCTCGCACATTGTTGGTGACAATGCCGGGGAAATGGGGCGTTCTGCCGGGCTTAAATTGGTCGAGGCTGATAGGACAAATTGTCTAAGTGAATATTCAGATGGCTCAAAGGCCGCCTGCACCGAGCTTACTTTCGCCAAACGCAACGCCCCCGAAACAGTGGGTGCATTTAAAACGCCAACGCTACGTTATGTGTCTCGAACCGCGCCTTATATGCATGCCGGCCAATTTCAAAATTTAGAAGATGTAATTTGGCAATATCGAGATGTGCCGCCGGCAACTGTTGGTCAATCTGAACTACAGAACCTTATTATGACTGATTCACAGTTTCGTCAAATTGAAGATTTCCTCAAAACCCTCGATGGTCCCATCCACGCCCCGCAGGAATACTTGCAACCACCTGAATAAATGAGTGTCTGTTAACTAAACTTCCCAAATTGGAATTAAGAAGTGAGTCCGCTATGGGTCAAAAGCAGACTCTTTTGCCTAATCCGGTTTATGTCCGCTTTCGGGGGTATAGCGGACTCTATTCAGAAGATGCCAATGAGTCCTCTTATAGGCTGCGACCTCAACTGGTCAACGCAACATATGCGTCAAATATCGCAGAAGCTCATTTGCTCGATATTCAATTTCCATG
>Ga0233428_1004693_pt1 | contig 10439 bp, 8 predicted proteins | sample SI_118_April2016_4_FD_179890 | JGI IMG/M metagenome (GOLD analysis project Ga0233428, IMG submission 179890) | Seawater microbial communities from Saanich Inlet, British Columbia, Canada - SI_118_April2016_120_MG | ecosystem: Environmental > Aquatic > Marine > Inlet | place: Canada: British... | reverse complement strand
TTTCCACTGAGTTTCATGGCTGTTTCAATATTTTCAAATTCAGAGACACGCACTGCACATTTATTTTCTCCTTTAGAAGCTGATTTTATTAAGAAAGGAAATGACTGATCTAAAAAGAAATAATCATCAATACTAAATTTTTGCATTAGCTCAATCAATCGATCCTCCAAACCTTCTTCTTTCACATTCAAGATTAAAGTTCCATGATTATATAGCTCCAACCATTCTTCAAGACTATCTCCACTCGAGAATGGGTCATGGCATAGATACAATTGATCTCCATTAGACCTTATATCTATTTCAACGCCAAAACCTATTGGGGTAGTCAATAAGTCCTGTTTGGTATTAACCCTATGAAGAATTTTATGCACTACCTTTAAACCTCTGTTTTAATAGAAAACTATATTGAAGTGTTCTTTTTATAAATTTATACTTTCCAGAAAAATTAACATTCCAATGTGATTTTCCATAGATCCTATCACTGAATAAAACTGGAAATCTTTTAATATTTAAACCTTCTTTTTTTGCTATAAAGTATACAAATAAATCCAATGAAAAATCATCAGGAGGATTTTTCCAAGAATCAAAAAAAGAACGGTGGAACAAGGTTGGCTGGGCATTAATATCCCACATTCGAGTTTTCATCAACAAAGTTTCAAAAAAGGACATGCCAATCGTAAATAAAATATCTAGTATGGGGCGCCCATAACGCTTTCCCTTTACAAATGTATTCGTATTATTATTAAAAAAATTCAACCCCTCGATAGCGTCTACTGGATTTGTTTGTAAATCAGCATGTGTCCATCCAAGAATTTCCCCTGATGCCTTATTAAGCCCTTGAACAATACCATGGCCATACCCAATATTCTTTTTCACACTCACTAAAGTAACAAATTTATACTTACCCAGCAGCTTAGAAATAACTTCTTGTGTATTGTCTGTTGAGCCATTATCCACAATAACAACCTCGACATCTTTTCCATAAAAAGCCTCATTGCATGATTCTAAAAGCTCTGGAATGCTTTCGCTTTCGTTATAACAAGGAATAACAAGAGATAATTTCTTCATTGTCTAATTCTTTTATTTCTGAAAAACATAATACTTCATTCCAATAAAATTCAATATTGCTGATAGAGTAGTAGCAAGAAAAAATGCAAATACAAACGATATATCTGTACGACCCATCGACTCCAGCACTATTTCATTGGTAACAATATTTATCACAAGTGTTGATAAATACAATAAACAAAAAATGAAAAAAATTAACGAGCCCCTTTTAGACCCTTGAAAGGTATAACTGCTATTGGCAAAATAAGCAAAGACAGTACCAGCAGAAAAACTTATACCCTTTGATATATGCGTATCATAATCCAAATTAATTAACACAAAATAACAAACTAAATCAACAAGCACTGTAGCACTTCCAACAATTAGAAAACGCATAACCTCGCGCTCTAAAAGAAGTTTAATATATTCTCTAAGACCTCTATACATTGCTCAATACATTTTTATCTTTTTCTAACGTATAAGGATGCGAGTCCCACCCATCAAAACAAGATTGCCAGTACTCAAATGTACGTAAATCATTCGGAGTTCCCCAGCAAATATAATAATCGATTTCAAATATAACGCAACGCAATCCAAGCGTAATTGCATCATTTATTACAGTATCTACATAATACTCACCATTGACTAGAGCTTGTCGATTCTTCATATGGTCAACACTCTTTAGAAAATCTCCCAATCTTTTAAAGGTAAAAGTACCAGCAACTATCGGATCTGTCGACGGATTCGATAAAGGATGCTTGACTGAAATACTTTTAACAACGCCAAATTCATCTGCATCAATCCATCCATACATTTCAGGAGAGCGTATCGCTCCTGGGTAGCCCCTAGCACCCCAAACTATAACATCTATATTATCTAGGCTCATTAATGACTGAAAAGTAGCAGCATTGTAAATCATACCATTATCACAAGCGGCAATTGTGACAGGCTCATTCACTTCTAGCCCTTTAGAGCCTTCAACGCATGTACTTGCTTGGCCATCTGTCATATGATCAAGTATAGAGAATTTAGCTAATGGAGAGGCGTCATGTAAAATCTTTTTCAGCTGATTGCTACCTAACATATCATTACGCAGAATAAACCTTTGATGCTTGGTCTTTGGTAAATCCATCAATGCTTGCACTGACATTGGCCGACCAGAAACCAGAATTAATGGCTTTGGTGTTTTGTACCCTTCTTTCTGAAATCGACTACCTAATCCAACCATTGGAAGCATCAAGACCCCCTCGTGTTTTGGAGTAGCGTCTTCACCTAACATTGAGCGAAAAGTGTCAGACCAATAACAATACTCCTCAAGATCGGATGGTACACCCCATTGCATAAAATGTTCGAGTTCATATACCTGAACTTCCAATCCGTCTTGCATCATTGGTTTATAAACCATACTAGCATAATACTCACCGCCTACTGTTAAGCCTTCAGTAACGCAACGTTCAAAATAACGTTGCATGAGTTTCCCGCTTTTAAAATAGTAAGTCCCACTAGATGCAAACTCTTCTCTTGGGAAATTGGTAAATGGCTTTTTCTCCTGTATATCGTATGCTCGCATATTTTCTTCTCGAACATATGCATAATAATTACTCCAGAGTGTGTGTGGGTGAAATCCACGATAGCATGGGATTGCTCCATCACACCGGGTGTCTTGCATCATTCTGCAAAAATCAACATAATCCCAATCACAAGTAAAGTCTGCATAATTTACTATTGTTGCTTTATCAGGATCTAGTTCATCAATTACTTGCAATACGGCATGTACAGGTCCTAATTTATGTGGATCAATCCCAATAACTCTACCACTGGGTGCAATAGATTCCAGAATTTCACGCATTCTGTATTTTGGCTCTTGTAAATGATCTTTGTTGCAAATGAACACAAAATTATTCTCACCAGGAAACATTTCTACCACATATTGAATAATTGGCTTGCCATCTATTTCAATCAAAGGCTTGGGGACAGTATATCCTACCTGTCTAAACCTTTCTCCAAATCCAGACATAGGGATTACTATTTGCATCACTTTACCTCTGAATAGATTTTCTATATTTTTCAGCATCCCGACCAAGCAACTCAATTAAGTCTTGTTGAGAAGTGTTTGTATTAGAAATATTGCCCATAGTTTCAACCTAAAAAATAGTTTTAAGATTTAATAAAATCAAATGCCATAATTTTATTATTATGAAAATATTCACGATTCCTATGCATTTTATAGCCGCAAGACTTTATAACTAGATTTAAATCACTTATTATTTCATTAGGATCGTCCCAATCAATGTATCTACTATCGAGTAAAAATATTTTATCATTATTTAAATCATCTAATCTATTACATATATCCACTTTAATAACATTATTTGGAGTTTCTAACCACATATCATAAAATGACAGAGTGTTATTTTTCTTATTATGACAATCAAGAATTCCAGTAAAGGCTGATATATATGACACACCGCTAATATCAATATCAGAATATGTTGATTTCAGCATTGTATTCAATTTCTCATCATTGCAATTCCCATGTCGAATATTTGTCCATAATTGGAATTGAGCAATTGAATCAAAATAGTTATCACGATGGATAAAAATACTTGAATTTTTATTATTGTTTTTAATTTTCATCAAAGATTGATCAAACAACTTATTGTGTTTATTTTCAAATATATACCCTTTAGACGCCGTAGAAATTGATATACTACCGCCTAAGAATAAAAAAATGAGAGAAAGAGAAAGGTTGTAAAATTTAAAATTAGAAAATTTAACAGAAATAATCTTGATAACAATAAAAACCAAAAAAGCATATAACGGCACACTATTTCTTCTCATAATCCCCAAACTTTCCCATTGTTCAAGACCAACTAAATAGTCAATTTCTGGGTGTATAAAATAATAGAAAAGTTTGTAAAAAACAAATATAGCAACTGGAAGGGCAATTACCCAGCCTTCTCTAATCATAACATTAATTAAATTAGATTTATTTTTTGAAATAACTTTATATTTGATAGACAAATAAAATAAAAATACCAACAATAGTAGAAAAATAAAGATTATTAAATAATTTAATATTGAAAGCACACTAATAGTGTCTCCAATTAGGTCGTACCATCCACTGGATAAATCTAACATTTTTAATAAAATTTGAAATATCTTTGGTATTGAGAATACAACAAACCACATAGCCCCATAAATAAATATTTTTAAAATCGCCTGGATACCTTTGTACAATTTAGAATAACAAGCATAATGCAATAGATGAAAGGATGACAGCACAATTAAAAGAAAAATAAAGGTAGGTTTTACATTCATACCAATTCCAACAATAAGACTGAGTAACGCAACCCCTTCTTCTGTTTGTAAATGCCTATACCACAAAGCACATAATAAGAAAGATAGACCAAATAGTAATATTTCTGCACTAAGATACCTAAATACAACTGAAGTAGATGGATAAATAAAAATCAAAAACCAGATTAATGAATAACAAAATACTTTAACTGTTTTGCTTGTAATTCCCATTATATTAATACCTATCCATAATAACATTGCCATAACACCTAGCTCAGTCAATCTCATAAGAGTTATGGCAATATCAATTGATAACTCAAAATACAAGGAAAATAATAAAGGAATACTGACAAGATACTGGGTTACTGTTCCAGGATGACTAGAATTAAATGGAATCCCGTATTCAGAAATGTGAAAGGCAGAAGAGATATAATCTGGTTCAGAGTCATACGTAACAAATGCAAAATCATACATAGCCATTAATAATATAGGGGCAATATACAAGAAAACAATTACGATTTTATTTAGCCAATATCTTATGTCAAAATCTATTTTCATCTGATTCATGATATTTTCAATGTCACACTAAAGTTATGCAAGTTATTATAATACAAAAATAAATGATAAGCCGCCCTCTTTACCTTTGGCTCTATACATAAATTTCAGCATTCAACAAAATATAAAAATTAGACTTATTTTTCATAAAAATTAGAAATTCCGTTTGAATACCAAGAGCTAATATTTATTAATTTAGTGTGTGTAGACTGTGTAACCATTGCTCCATCCTTAAGCAGTACAATGCTATCAAATATTGACATAATAGAAAAGTCATGTGTTATTACAATAATTATTTTATCTGTTTCCTTTTTTATATTTTTAAGAGTATTGACAAATTTAATTTTACTTTCATAATCAAGCGCACTAGTAGGCTCATCTAATATCAATATTGGAGCATTGGATAATAAAGCACGTGCCATGTCTAATCTATACTTCTGTCCTCCTGACAAATTATCGCCATTATTATTTAATACTGTTTGATATTTATTATCCAATTTCATAATAAATTCATGCGCTCCAGACAAAATTGCTGCATCTGTAATATTGGGTAATAATTTTTCAGATGCACCATAAGAAATATGACTCATAACCTGCCCATCAAAAATTTGTGGTTGTTGGGGAACATATGAGATCAGACTATTAATCTTGAATTCAGAAGGTTTTTTATTATTAAAATAAACTGATCCTTTATTAGGAGTTCTGTAGCTAGATATAATATCAATTAAAGTTGATTTACCTGATCCTGATGGGCCAATAACGCCATTAATCGTACCATGACCAAAGGTTAATGAAACATTTGAAAGTGCATATTTACTAGTATTTACATATCTATATGATACATTTTGTAGCTTGATATTTGGTGCAGAATGCATATCTACAGCACTGTTACATTCAGAACTAAAATTCTCATTTTTTAGCCTTATACTTGATATTAACGAATCAATAGCCTCAATAGAACCCTTTGTCCTGTTTATACTTTGCTTTTGCATCAAAATAGACCTGATTATTGGCACAAGTTTAACTGTAATCACCATAAAAAGCAGAACAGAACTTGGCGTCATGTCTAAATAAGTTATTGCAATATACAATATAACTAATGATGAAAAAATAATTGCTGGCTCAAATATTAATACTACTCTCTCTTTTAATACATGAATATCTAGAGTCAAACTTCTCTGTTTTTCAGTAATATCAGAATACTCTTTGATTTCAGAATTACGTGTACCTGACAAACGAACGAGTCTAGGGGACTTTAGCCTATCCAGTAAAAACGATACCAAGAAAGAATTAAACTTAGTATTTATTCTACCTAATTTAGTGGTTCGTGAAATTAGCAGCATTGGATAAGGTAGCATTATGAAAATAACAGCAACAATATAAAAAGTCAATTCATATGAAAGCATTACAAGAATTGTAATTGAACCAATGGCTGATAATAAAGAAACCATTAATCTTATCGGGGCAATAACACCAGATACAGCTAAACTTAATTCTGATGTGGATATATTGATAAAATCACCAATTTTTACTTCATCATAATACTCTGAGTCTGCGTCTAAATAATATTTAAAAAACTTATCTCGAATACTCTTTATCATCAACCCTATAAAATATGAATTTGCATAAGCAATAATAAACAATAAAACTTGGCTGATAAAATAAAATAAAAACGCTGTAATCAGTAAAGACTTTAAGGTTACATCTATACCCATAGATGAGATTAATAAATCTATATAACGTAATATTAAATTCTTACTACCATCTGATTGCTCTATCCCACCTTGAAAAATAAATTCAAAGATTGGTAGAAAGATACCCATGCCGATCATTTGTGCAAGCATTGCAAGAAAAGACAGTATAAAGAGCGACAATATTGCCCAATTAGATATACCGTAATTATTAAGTCTTTTAATCCAAATCATTTATTCTCACTATTTTAAAAAATATTTGTTACACTAAAATCTACTGCAAAGAACTCAAAATAATCTCAGCAGACTGCTGAGCCCCACATAAATCTAAACCTTTTATTTCTTTAAAATGTCTTTTTTGGGAATTCTTATTAACTAAAAATAACTCTGCTTTGATCCAAGCCTCATCTATTGTAGACGTACTTTCACCAACATTATAAGATTGCACTCTTAATGCATTGAATTCCATCTCTTTATTACCACTCTCATAAAATGGGAAAATTCTAGACCCAGATAAAAGTGAACTTGTTATTGTGCCAACCCCAGGCCTAATTACAGCCGAAATTATATTTTGATACATCTTGTGTGTAAATGTAGCAGGAGCCATCCAATCAGGATATTTATTTGGAAGCATACTAGGTTCAACCCAGACACAATGAAACTGAGGTTTTTCTCTTTCTGCAAGAAGTTTAACAAATTCTTTAACGTATATTTCAGAACCACCGCCTTTTCCACAAGATATTAACGCATCCCTCTTGTTTTGATGTACAGCATTATTATTATTTGCAGCATACAGGCCTACTTCAAAAACTTGGGTGTTAGATCTTACCGAATCAGAAACAAATATACCGCTAGATATCATTCTTGGTTTATATTTTTTCAACAAATTCAATGCCTGAAATTTTAAATCTTTAGGAAAATTTTTTAAACTCTCATGCCAAAAAAAAGAGCCTGAAAGCCATGCATCTGGTCGTATTAACAATATTTCAATTAAATTATCGCTAATTACAATATCATATTCAGAAAAATTAGGGGAGCATTCAATCCAATCAGTGGCCGTACCATTTAACCATTTCTCTCTTTCAGTATGCGTATTGAAGTCCACAATTCTTGGACAAGCAACCATTTCAGATTTAGCCACTCTCTTCACTGTCTGTAATGGAGCGAATAACACAGGGTTGACCCCATTTTTCCTCAAAGCATGGGCTAATAATAATAATCTTCTTACGTGTCCATACCCATTAGAACAAGCAATTAAAGCTATATTTTTCAATTTAATGCGTCATATACCCCATAGTTGCATAAGTCATTCCAACAGTTTTTTCAATTTCTGATTTATCTACTTGATTCCATCCATCAAATATAAGTCTATAGCTTTCAGGATGTTTGTATATGTCTGAATATACATTATTCGGATGGTTGTTTAAAATTAAAATAACATCTGAACAACAAATTGCAACACTTAAATCATCAAGCACTTTAAAACCGACTTTCTTCAACTCTTTTGAATCAACAACAGCATCCCAACCAAAAATATTATCTACATGTCCCTTTAAGTTATTAAAAATATCAATAGCAACAGATCCACGAATATCTGTTGTTTCTGGCACGCCTTTAAATGCAACGCCTATTATTAATATATTTAAATCAGATAATGATACCTGTATTTTTTTTGCATACCTCTTAATCAATTTAATCGGATAAAGTGCAGCCTTCTCATTGACTCTTCTACTTGAGATGCCTAAAACTGCATCTTTCCTGAGACCCTTAGAAGTACAACTAAATAATATTGGGTCTTTGGTTAAACAGTAACCTCCTACCCCAGGACTAGGCAATGGTATTTTATTTCTGGGATATCCTTCATTTGCAGCATTAATAAGTTCAAAAGAATTTACGTTGTATCGATCCGCCAACAATGCCAACTCATTGGCAAAAGAAAAAGAAACATCTCTAAATGTATTGTTAGCAAGTTTAACCATTTCTGCAGCCTCAATCGTGTCAACTCTAACTACAGACGGTGTTAGGGTAGACCAAAACTCTACAGAATTTTTAACACATTGTGGACTATATCCACCTACTACTTGTGGCAGAGTTTTAAGTTCATGCATTGCATTTCCTTCAATCGTTCTTTCAGGCGCAAATGAAACATAAAAATCCTTACCCGCTTTTAAGTTTGTTCTATTTTCAATGTATGGAATTACAACTTCTCTAGTCACACCTACTGGCACTGTAGAGCGCAACATAACCTGATCTCCAGAATGCAACGTCGTTGAAATTACCTCAAGTACATTGATTAATGCTGACATATCTGGTTTTGATTCCGAATTTAACGGAGTACCGACAGCAACTATATACACTTGGTGCGTATCAAGCCCCAAGTCTGAACTAAAATTAATACTCCCCCTTTTTAGGTTAGCAGTAAGCATATCTAATAACCCTGGCTCAAATACATGAGATTTTCCGCAGTTTAAAGAATCTACAATATCTTCTTGCACATCAATACCTGTAACTTGATGACCTCGATTTGCTAAAGAAACAGCTAATGTTATTCCAACATAACCCATGCCAAAAATAGCCACTCTATTAACTAAATTATTACTATGTTGCAATATATCAAGATAATCAACAATATTAACCAGTTGGTTTTTACCATTAATAATCAAGACATGTCTAATCCATTCTGAATGATGTCTTTTGTCAAGCTGTACTTTTCTAATAACCTCTAATGAAATATTCTCTTCTGTTACTTTTTCTGAAATTGTAATTGGCTTATCTACCATTATTTTTGATATTGCATCAGAAAATAAAATATTATTCGCGTATGATCGCCTAATATCGCCATCTGTTACCACCCCTAATAAAACACCTTGTTTGTCTAATATTACAACAATTCCAGGATAGTTAACATTTCTAGATTCCTTAGCCATTTTGCGAATAACTACATCAATGCTTTCTTCTGGAAATGCCGATACAACTAAAGATTTAATAAAGCTATTCATAATAATGGAGTATCCTCATAATTGTAAATCATATTTCTCCCAAGTATTGTTTCTTCTCTCGGACTAGAAAATCTACCTCTATAATAATCACGATTTAATAATTCAGCATCCGATAAAACTCTATTTTTCTCACCTATAACTACCCTCCAGTTTGGGCTTTCAATATTCAACCTCTCCAACCTATCATTTATATCCAGTTTTGAAAAATCAACTAACTCTTTCAATTGCCCTTGATTAATTGACACTGGGCCATCTCTAGACTCATTCTGGTTAAGTAATGTAAAATGCCTTTCAATCAATTCTGCACCCAATGCAAGTGCAGCCTTGGAAGCTATTAACTTGGTTTCTGAAACCAATGAGTGGTCAGAATAACCTACAGATGGAGTAAACTGCTTCAACCACTCCATTCTTGCCATATGCATATCATTAAGTGGTGTTGGGTAGAGCGTTACACAGTGTAAAAACGAGTAATTTACATCAGAAAGTATATTTGCAGCATGTATAACCTCATCATCATAGGTTGCACCAGTCGATACAACAATTTCATCAAATTTATTTTTTAGTTCACGTAACAAAGGAAATGATGCACAATCATAGCTAGCAACTTTTATTGAACGAAAACCTAATTCTGATAGATTCTTTACATGCGATCTTGTAAAGCAAGTTGTCATTGGAGTTAGGCCATTCTCTTTACAAATTTTTATAAAGTTAACGGTTTCTTTTTCAGAGATTTCAAGTCCACTTAGTCTATCCACTTCTTCTTTATAAGGTCGTTTAATCGCTTTAATAACTCCATTCTGAGTTAAGCCATCTTCAAATTGAGGGCGATAAGTCACCGTATCTGCAT
>Ga0233428_1004691_pt1 | contig 10442 bp, 12 predicted proteins | sample SI_118_April2016_4_FD_179890 | JGI IMG/M metagenome (GOLD analysis project Ga0233428, IMG submission 179890) | Seawater microbial communities from Saanich Inlet, British Columbia, Canada - SI_118_April2016_120_MG | ecosystem: Environmental > Aquatic > Marine > Inlet | place: Canada: British... | reverse complement strand
CAGGTCGACGCCGACCCGTCGAAGGTGAACCTGGGCACCAACGAGAATCGGTATCCCGAGAAGAGGCCCTTCTTCCTCGAGGGCGACGCTGCGGACCCCAGCCCGATCTCCGGTTGACTCAGTGCCGAGGGTCACGTCACTCGCCCACCGGGGGGCACGTCATGCGCGTCCTGAGTTAGGGACCTCGTCATGTCCTTATTCGAGAACGCCACTCGCTTCTTCCACGCCCACGAGTCGCTTCCCCCCAGCGGCCCCTGGGTTCTAACCGCCGATCAGGTCCCGCGTGGCCTCGAGGGCACCATCGGGAACGGACTCTGTCGAGGTCACCAGGGCGACCCAGGTCGACCACCCGTATCTCTCTGTCAGGATCTCGCCGAGGCTCCTAGCTTCCGACCCGGTTGATGCCGCTCCGATGCGTACGCGACGGAACTGCCGGCCCCCCACTTCCTGGGTGACGGTCCAGGCTGGTAGCCCCAGGTTGGCCAGCCGGTCCCTCTGCACGACTGCGGAGTCGGCGTTCAGGAAAGCTCCCATCTGGACGGTGTAGAGGGGACCGCTGATGGGCTCAGGTTCGGGCTCGGGCTCGGGCTCGGGCGTCGCCTGAGCGACAGGCGACGGCGGTGGCTGGACCTGTTCCTGGGGCTGCTGCTCATGGATCGGCTCATCGTCACCGCTGCAGGCCACTACGGTCAGGATGAGCCCGAATATCGGGATCAATCGCCAATGCATGTCTCGGCTCCTTCAAGTTGTCGGAGAAGAAAGGTGCCTCCGAGTCTGTACGATCCGCACGCACCCGTCCATAGGCGATGAAGAGTTCGGTCGATGACCTGAACACGGACCGATTGGAATTGAACCGCGAAGGGGAGGGGAGAAAGAGCTATCGTGAGCAGGATCAGAGAGCGACGCATCGGGCACCTCATTGCGAGAGGTGGGGAGGCCATGCGGAAACTGCTGAACTTCTTTATAGGCGGCTTTTAAGTTCCAGCGGTGAAACCCAGTCATCAGTCGTTCTAGCGATGCTGTGATTTCATATTCCTTATTGATTTCTGCATTGTTGACCAGATCGTCAACGGTGCGCCCATCAGCTGCTGCTGTGGTCGCTTGAGCGACGACTTCGGCCAATCTCGTGCTATCGGTGCGGGGTACTGTGAGTCTCCCCTTTTTGGCAACCACGGGGCGGTACTGGTGCCGGGCCGCACACAGCGACGCCACTGCAGCGCCACTCCCCCAAAAATATTCGTAGCTGGGTCGGGTCCATTTTGCGGACAGGCGAGACCCCAGTGGGGTACACCCCCCTAAATGCTTATCTTGTGGCTCGTCTTCTCTATTCGGCCGAACAACCCCAACTTCGCGACCTATGCACAAGACACCTTTTTTTCTCGTCGCGCTGCTCGGGATGATGACAGGCGCTGGCCTGGCCACTGCCCAGGAAGCTCCAGCTGATCTGACCACGATCCGCAACTACATGGGGATTTCGGACCGACTCACGACCGCCGGTCAGATCGCTTACGATCAGATTCCGCTGCTGCGCGAGGAGGGCTACGACGTCGTCGTCAACCTTGCCACGGCCAGCCGGGAAAGGAACTCGCTGGAAGGGTTTCATGTGACGGCATCCGGGATGACGTACATCCACATTCCGGTCGACTGGGAACAGCCACGGCTGAGTGACTTGAGCATGTTTTTTGACGTCATGGAAGCCAACGAGGGTCGCAAGGTGTTCGTGCACTGCTTCGCCAACATGCGTGCATCGGCGTTCGTCTATATGTACCGCACGATGGTCGAGGGCGTTGCGGAGGAGGACGCCCTCGGGGCCATGAACGAGGTCTGGGACCCAGCCGAGGTCCGGCAATGGGGTGATTTGATCGAGCGGGCGCGAACGGAGTTCAGCGGGCGCTAGCTCGCCGACGGTCCCTGCGGGCCACCCGAGGCCCATGCCTCACATTGTTCACCGTCACCACCGCCGAACTTATAAACTGTCCTGCTCGTCCTTAGTTGTGGGCCTGAGTGGGGCAGGGAAGAATGAAGCCATGAAAAGAATCCTGCTGTGGGTGCTCGCTCTAGCAGTCATCCCTGTTGGGGTTGATGCACAGGGCACTCCATCAGCTTCCTGCGCGGACATAGGCCCGTCGTCTTCCTTGGAGGATGTCCGTTCCTGTGCCGAGCAAGGGGATGCCGATGCCCAGACCAGACTCGGGCGTATGTACGCCATTGGCGAAGGCGTGCCGGAGGACTATGCGGAGGCGATACGTTGGTTTCGGTTAGCTATCGAGCAAGGGAATGCGGTTGCCCAGAACGGCCTCGCGGTTATGTACTCCAGAGGCTGGGGTGTGCCGGAGGACTATGTGGAAGCAGCGCGCTGGTATCGGTTAGCAGCTGAACAAGGGTATGCCTCTGCCCAATCGAACCTCGGGCTTACGTACCTTTATGGCGCCGGCCTGCCGCAGGACTATGCGGAGGCAGCACACTGGGTTCGGTTAGCTGCCGAGCAAGGGGATGCCGATGCCCAGTTCGTCCTCGGGACTTTGTACGACAACGGCGACGGCGTGGAAGAGGACAATGTCCTTGCCTATATGTGGCACAATCTCGCTGTGGCCCAAGGAAATGAGAGTGCACAGGAGGGCAAAGACATCGTGGAACAGCAGATGACTGGTGAACAAATAGCGGAAGCCCAACGGCTATTCCGCGAGTGGCTAGAGGCTCATTCCCCCGGCGGCAACTAGAGCCCTCTCAGTGGCACCCAGTCCAGGCAGGGTGTTAGGGAATGATTAACGGGTTGTCTCAAACGTCGAGGAGTCCTAAAGGGACTGCAAATCCTCGATTCCCGGTTCAAGTCCGGGCGGCGCCTCTCAGGCAAGCAAAAGGGCTCCCGGCCAATTGGCTAGGAGCCCTTTCCCTGATCTTGGGCATAAATTCCGATCAGCTAACCCACTTCAGCATGTCTAGGTCCGGATGATTCTCGGGACGTTCGACCAACTCGAGCAACTCATTGTTGACGAGGTGCGTGTACCCCTCGGTCACGCTGATCGTGCTGTAGCCCATTGCCTTCTGTACCTGCGCGACCGGCATACCGCTCCCGATCCATGTCTCTCAGGAAGAAACCTAGGGAGTTTCACTCCGCAATTTGTCATAGACGAATGAGACTCCTGTCCAAATAACGAGGAGCGTAACCACACTGATCAGAGCTGGCATCAACTCTCGACGGCCAATGAGCACATAGTTCAAATCAACGAGTAGGATCTGAGATATAGCGATCACCATCCCTGAGAACATCGTCTTGCCCGTATTCTGGACAATCCAGTCGAAGAACAGGATTGAAACGGTCCAGAACACAAGTATACTGAGAATGGTGTTGCCCACGACGGGCTCGAACGCGGGCTCAGGCATTGCCGGGTTAAAGAAGTACGTGGTTCCCAAGTACGCGAGGATACTGCCAGTGAGCCCACCACCGATGATGGATTTGATTCTACCACCCATTGTTGAATCTCCTTTGGACAGCGGGCCTGAGGCCCAACAATCCGATGTAGATAGAACGAACTCGTCCTCGCATGGTGCTCCGCCCGACTGAACTTCGCAACCTGGGCCGTGCGGTGACGTGACCCGGCGTTGGTGCATGTCTGCTGGTTTTAGCTTCGGGTCGGTTGGGCCCGATCCTTGGCACGAGGCGCCCTGAGTGCTAATCGCCAAACCTGAGCGTACTGTGACTTGCCGCGTGGCTCTGGGCTACCCTTGGTGGGAGGGCTACCGGGGTGCTCCGCCACAGCCACGTGTGGTCCACCGTAACAACATCAGGATATTCACCCGGGCCCGAGTGGGGGTTGTCTGGATGTTTCGCTTGTCCGAGGCACGCGCCGCGTAGTATTCTTGCGGTGACAGGGTTTTCACGTTTCCAGATTTCCTCCTCCGACCCGGTATTAGGAATGACACGATGACCTCATCCACCTGGGGAGAGCCTCCGGAGATCAACCCGGCCGGCTCGCTGAGCGAAGACGCCCAAGAGCAGAAGACCAGCCTCTCAGCGGATGTGATCCTCCGGCGTGCGCGACTCCGGGCCGTGATTGACGCAATCCCCGACCTGATCTCGGTGAAGGACTGCGAAGGCGTGTACCAGCTCTGTAACCAGCCATTCTCAGAGTATGTCGGCTTAGACGCCCGCGCAGTCCAGGGGAAAACCGACGTTGAACTCTTCGACGAAGGAGAGGCTCTCCGGAGAAGTGCGCTCGATGACGAGGTACTTCGTGGTGAGAAAACGCTGCGCAGCGAGAGCTGGCACGATGCCGCGGATGGCCGAACAGCGCTCTTCGACACGCTCGAGGCACCGTTCTACAACTATGAGGGAGATCTGCTCGGCCTCATCAAGATCAGTAGGGACATCACTGAACGGCATCGGATCGCGGAAGAATTGCGCGATGCCCACGACCAACTCCGTGAACAATACGAGCACCTCAAGAAACTCGAAACGCTCAGGGATTCCCTTACGCACATGATCGTGCATGACCTCCGGAGTCCTCTCATGGGCATGATCACGTCACTTCAAATGATGGAGATGGACTCCGACACATTGAGTGAAGAGCACCAGACGGACTTGGCCGGGGCAGTCAGAAGCGCGTTGCGGCTGTCACAGATGGTCACCGGGGTGCTCGACGTCAGCACGATAGAGGCAGAGGGAATGGAGCTCGACATCCGCGTCCATCAGTGTGTAGAGACCGCGCGGGCCGCGCTCGATACCCTGGGCGGAATGATCACCGAGCGCGACGTAACCGTGGAGGCAGAGGGAGACGTCCAGGCGGCCTATGACGAACAGGTCGTGACCCGTGTGATCGCAAACCTCGTCTCGAACGCGCTTACTTTCACGCCCGAAGACGGGTCAGTGAAGGTCACTGTCCGTAAGGACGAGAACGGATCTGCACGCGTGGAGGTGAGGGATACCGGCGACGGAATTCCGGCGGAGTATCACGAATTGATCTTCGAGAAGTTCGGTCAGGTCGGTCGTGGCGAGCGACGCGTGAAGGTTTCCACCGGGCTCGGGCTCGCGTTCTGTAAGTTGGCGGTCGAAGCCCACGGTGGTCGCATCGGCGTCGTCAGCCAGGTAGGCGAGGGCAGCACGTTCTGGTTCGAACTTCCCGACCTGGAATCAAACCCGTGAGTGGGGCACATCGTGGGCACAGGCCTGCCCAGAGGAATTAGAAACGGACCCAGACGGGACCAAGCGCTCGAACGTCACAAACCGCGGCGCAGTTAAGGACACTAGGCCCGACGGAGGTCCCCGAAACCCCGAGACACTCCTGTAAGTCCTCGATCCCCAGTTCCACTCGAGGTGCACACATGATGAAGCGGGAAGCGAGGTCATTCCGGGCGAAGGATCTGATCGCCTCTGGTTCTCTATGCCCAAAAGGCGAGGACTACTCCCTATCCCGCCGCGCCATCCAGATCACATGCCGCGCACCCTTACCCGCATGCGCCCGCACCGTAACCTCCTCAACCGCGAAGCCCACCGCTCGAAGCCGCTTCGTAAACGCCTTGTCCGGCCCCGCAGACCAAATCGCCAACACGCCACCCGGCCGAAGAGCCTGAAGCGCCCCACCCAACCCCGCCTTCGAGTACAGCCATTCATTCGAGGCGCGCGTGAGCCCATCTGGACCGTTATCCACGTCCAGCACGATCGCATCGAATCCCTCGCCAGGACCCCGAACAATCACGGTCACGTCGAGGATCTCCACCCGCGCGCGAGCGTCGTCTAACGGCCGCCCAGCAGAGGGCCCCAGGACGCCTTGGTTCCACTCGACGACACCAGGCACGATCTCGGCTACCACGACCTCCGCGTCAGCGGGGAGTGACCTCAAGGCCGCCGCCAACGTGTAGCCCATCCCGAGTCCGCCGATCAGGACACGAGCCCCCGGTTGGTCTCGAAGCCCCTTGCAGGCGATCACGCCCAACGCGTCCTCAGATCCGTGGGCGCGCGTATTCATCAGGTCCTGACCGCCTACGATCTTGATGAAGTAGTCTGCGCCTCGTTGATAGAGGCCCAGTTTTCCGCCTTCGCCAGGGATCGGCGCCGTGTGGAGCAGCTGCATGTGGTCAGTTGTCCTTTCTTGCGGTCGGCTGCTCGAACCAAAGCGAGAGCTTGGTCTCCGTCCCTGCGAAATTCGCGCCGGCCGCCTGCTCGCGCCAGCGAAGTGCTTCCTCGTCCCCATGAGCAGATTTGGCCCTCGATCCTGTGTGTAGTGCACAAGAAGTGATTGGCACTGGGGACCGTCGGGTCCATGCCTGACCCGGTCAGAGGCGGTCCCAGGGCGGGGGTGTCCGAAAGCATACCCCCCCGTCGTTCTTCGCGCTTGACGCCGCGTTCTGACGTGGAGGCGCCCCGGCGCAACGTCGAAGTTCAGCTATGGCAGAGTCAAAAACGCACATTTGGCTCGATCGACTCCTCACGGATATGGATGCGGAAATGCGGTTACAAGGCGTGACACCGCAATCCCGGCGCCTGTATGCCGCGCACGTCAGGTGCTCGCCGATGGAGGAAGAAGCTGGTGGTGGTGGATCCTTCGATCAGAACCTCGGATTTCTCCGAAGATGGGGTACGCGCGAAGGTCTCTACTGAGGCTTGGACGAATCCGACGGCGCCTGCCATAGTGTACTGTTCGGAAAAGCCTAGAGGACGGGGCATCGGATTCGGCAACCAATCTTGGTGAGGGTAGATGAGGACAGATAGCTACGTGGCCCCGCGCCTATGTGCTCTCTTTGCCACCGCAGTTCTCCTTCTGTCGGCGTGTGCGCCTTCCGAGGGGGCTTGGCCAGAGGGTGTCACTCCGGAACTCGTGGAAAAGGGGCGAGGCATCTTCGGCAAGGAGGGCTTCTGCTTCACGTGCCACGACTACGACGGGACAGGAGGGGCGGGTGCCAACCTCGCGGATTCGGAATGGTGGCACAGTGATGGCTCGTATGAGGGGATCGTCGCGACGATCACTCGCGGAGTCCCGGCGGACAAAGCCCGTGGAGGTGCTGCCTCTGCGATGCTTCCGAAAGGCGGGACATCGATGACCGAAGAACAAGTGCGTGCGGTGGCGGCCTTCGTGTGGAGTCTTCAGTTGCCGGAAGAAGGCGAAGAACCTTCGGGGGGCTGAAACCCCGTGCGCTCACCGCTGGCTCGAACGGCCTTCGTCCTGGCGGCCCTCGCGGCGTGGTCCGTGCTGCTGCCCGCGATGTCAGCGCAGGTCCGCGAACGGGCAAGGGCCGGTGTCGCGGAGGGAGACATCGAGATCGACGGGGTGCTGTCCGAGGGAGCTTAGTCGAGATCTGCTCCGATTAGAGAGAACTCGAGTTGGGACGCAGTGTGGGAGGCTTCTACGGTTGGAGACGCGGAGGGGTGGACGGTCCAGGTCCGTGTTCCGTTACAGAGTCTCACCTTCGACGCATCCTTGGGTGGCGAACCGCATCCAGCCAAATGCTGATCAACATCCAGTACGCGTTGCGCAATGGAGCGAGGGGCCAGCGTCCGAGCCGAGCCGTATTAGGGATTTGGTACGGGAACTGCAAACAGCGGGATTGGCCGTATCAGGCGGATTCGGAGCGCTTACCTAGCAAGGCGCCCTGGCCGGAGGGTGTCCTGCGAGCCAAACTGACCTGTACAGCGGGCGTGAAGTGCACTGCGCCCCTACCGAAGGGAGGAGTAATGGAGGTCTTGTGGATGATGGTGCCAGGCTTCGTGGTCGGAGTCCTGCTGTTCGACAGCGTTCGGAAGATCTTCACGGACGATGCGACTGTCACCCGCCGCCTGCTTGCGGAACAACCCGTGACCATGACCGCGGCGGCCACGATTGTCGGGACTGTTCTCGTCTACGGTGCACTCAACCTCCTACGGATCTTCTGACGTGGCCGTAGCTCGCTGGCCCTTGGATGCAGGAGAGCGCCTGCGCCGGCACACTCGACGCACACTGGCACGGAGCACACATGGGCCGAGAGTTGATGACCGGTTTCATCAACACGGGGGCCGTGAACCCGAAGCGCCACTCTGCGGATCGGACCCGAACGGCTGTTCGAGCTACGTGAGGGCTCGATGTCACGACCGCAGCAGATCGACGGCAACGGGTGAGTGGTGCGCTAGCGAATCGAGTCGGCGGGCAGGGGCAACGCTCCTAATGAGTCGCTTAGCCCCCGGAGTGTGGCATTCGTCGGGAAGGCTTGGCGCGCAGCAGCGAGCGCTGCGTCCGCCTCCGTGCGACGGCCTTGTGCAACCAAGGCCCGTGTCAGGTGCGCCTCACGGTCCGCGTGCCGCCCGAAGGGCAGTGCGGTAACAACAGCCTCTGCTTCATCTGCCCGGCCCAGGCGCAGAAGCCACTCCACACGCTCCAGCGGCATCTCGATCGCATAGGGTTGGAGGGCTGTCGCGCTATCGAGGGCTACAAAGGCCTCTTCCCAGGCTCCTCGCTCGAACAGCAGGCGCCCCATGTACCACTGCGACCGAAAGGCCTCAGGGTGTTCGTCGATCAGCGTCGCGATCACGGTCTCCGTATCCACCCAACTTTCGTTGCGAGTCCAGGAACGAGCCGAAAGGAGCAACACGACGAGGATCGCCGCCGCGCCCGCTGCTCGAACGTGTGACTCGGAAAGGCGCCGCCTGGCACCGACCCACGCAGCTGCAACAACCATGCTGAAGCCGACTGACGGGAGGTAGAAGAAGCGTTCGGCCATCCACTGAGCGATGGGAATCAGGAGGTTGCTGGAAGGCAATATCACGATCGCAAACCAGACCAGTCCCAACGAAGCCAACCGATCCCGGCGATACGCCCAGGTCGCAGCGGTGATCGCAGCAATCCCGACCGCACTGCCGAGCCAAAAGCGCGGTTCACCTGGGTCCGATGGCATGATCACAGCCGGTCCATAGTCCACGGCTAGGTCGAGCGGAAAGAGGTGGAGCCGCACGTATTCAGACCAATTGGCCACTGCGGTCGTAACCCGGTGCCAGGTCGGGATCGTAGCGATGAACGGTGCGACGTCTGATGTCGTGAGGGTCCCGAGCACCACCCGCCGAGCCACAAGGTAGGCTGCGCCCATCCCACTCATGCCCAGCCACAACGGCCATCGCCTCAGGAGGCGTTGGACAGGGGCACCCACGGCCCCAGGGCGAAGCAATTCCACCGCGATAAGCACTGCAGGGAGCGTGACACCATGCTCCTTCGACAAGAGAGCCAACCCAAAGAGTGCCAAAACGGAAGCTTGTCGCCCCAGCCGGGGAGGAATGTCCTCAGCTTTGGCTTCGTCCATTCGCTCGCGTGGCCCCAGATACACAACCACAGCGGCGACCGAGAAGAGCGCGACCAGCAGCTCCGAGCGCCCCGCGATATTCGCCACGGCTTCGACATGGACCGGATGCACCGCGAACACGAGGCCACCAAGAAGCGCAGCAAGGACCGGAGCACCCAAGCGGCCGAGCAAGACGAACACCAACACGGAGACCAGCGCATGCAGGAATACGTTGGTCTTATGAAAGAAGGCGGCCTGCCCATTCCCGATCGACCAGTCCAGGGCGTAGCTACTGGTCGTGATAGGCCGGTAGGCTCCGCGGCCCGCTGGCATATCCCGGAGCATCGGTTGAGAAAACATGTCGGGAATACCCGCAGCGCCCTCCGTCGCGCCGGAGGCGAACACGAAGCGCTGGTCATCCCACGCCGCGCCGTAAGAGAGCGTGTTCGAAAACACCACAACGGCGGTCAGCGCCGTCGCGATTATTGCCGCCCAGTAGGTTCGGTTCTTGCTCACGCGGGAGGCTACGCCGTGGCGGGGTGGGACGCTAGGGCAAAAAAGAGGGGCCCTCGGCGCAATGTGCTGAGGTCCCCATAGCCCATTTATTCACCGATCAGGTGATGATGATCTTCCGCCGATCGATAGTTGCGCGGCGACTTTCAAGACGGCGTTCTTCTCCACGCCGCCGCGGGATTTCCGTTCGCGGATCTTCTTCACGTCGATCGATGACCTCGCGGCGTTCGGCCTCAACATCAAGGGTGTTGGTCCGGCGAACCGTGTCGCGACGTTCGCGTTCTCTCCTGCCGGCGTCTTGGCGCTCGTCGAGGTCGCGCCTGCCGTCACGGAGGCGTCGTGCCTCGTGGCGCTCAGTCGGATTTGGGCGATGCCCCCAACACGAGCGTCTGCCCAGGCCGGGTGTTCACTGTGGTCCGCAGCCCCACGCTGGAGTTCTGCCCTGGACCCATCCAGTACACCTCGTCCGTGATCTCATAGAGGTCGTCGGTGCCCTGAATAGTCGGTCCGATTTGGCTTCCATCGGCAGCAGAGACCACACCTTCACCGGTCTGCCGCCGCCTTCAGGCCACCGATATAATTCGGCGAGACGACGGCGTCGGCTCCGACCTTACGGATCTTCGACTCGTGCTCGATATCGTCGACCCGAGACACGATGCGGATGTTCGGGTTGAGCTGACGGGCCGTAA
>Ga0233428_1004688_pt1 | contig 10452 bp, 9 predicted proteins | sample SI_118_April2016_4_FD_179890 | JGI IMG/M metagenome (GOLD analysis project Ga0233428, IMG submission 179890) | Seawater microbial communities from Saanich Inlet, British Columbia, Canada - SI_118_April2016_120_MG | ecosystem: Environmental > Aquatic > Marine > Inlet | place: Canada: British... | reverse complement strand
TCTTCATGACATGGCCTCCTTAGGTTGGTTTGGGCTTTTATCGCTAAAAACCATTCAAACTTACGTGAGGTCATGTTCTAATTTCAACTAACTTTGGGGCAAACCCCCCGGAGAAATCAATCCAGTATTACTCAATAATACAACACACAATTCACAAGAAATGTTCAACAGGTTTCTTTGTCTAAAGGGATGATAATGAATTCCGCTATAAATACTTCACAAGAACAAACCCAAGTATGAATTAACGTAAAATGGTATTTTTCAATTTTATTTGGTGTAATCCATAAACGGAGAGCGCTTCGTCTAAGTGGCGTCAAACGCCTTACCCGTCATGGTCTTCAAATCGGATTTTCCTGACCGTACCCGTTGTCGCATCCACCAAAACGGCCATATTTGTCCTTCCTAGTCTTGTATATTCAAGCAATTGCCTACGGGTACTGCGATTTCCAATCTTCGCCGCATCTCCGGTTTTAACCTCGGCCAGATATTGGACACCGTCACGCTCTACCAGATAGTCGGGGCGGACATCGAATTCCAGTCTGTCATCATCAACGTATAGATGCCCGGGAAGCGTGACCTGAGACTGAAAAATCCGGTAGCCATGTTTTTTCAGTAGCTCGATGGCATCACCCTCACCACGTTTTCCCCTGCGGATTCGCTTGGAAAACAGAAAGTTTTTCCAGGCAAGACGGAGTTTCCACCCCAGCCAAAGAAAAAATACGGCGGCAGCAATGATCAGGATGACTAGTATGAGCCCTTCAGGGTTATCCAAAACAGACCCTCAATAAATCCGGAATCCCGGGTGCAGTTGACATTCATCTAATATAATCAAGTCTTAGTTCAGTGTGCGTACTGATAAAGTGACAATATATTAAGGTGGTGAAGGGGCAAATTTTACTTTTAAGTCATTAAGCTTTTTCTGGAATTCAATCGGGCTGTCTATCATTTTTAATTTTATTTCTCCCGTTCCTACTCCAGCAATCTGAATATCTCCATAATCCAGTATTCGCCCAAGAAGAGATTGATCTAGATTGACCTCTTCCATTCTGTCTATCCTGATTTCCTCAGTATGCCGAATAATCCAGCCAGTTTTCTGGACGAAACGCAGGTCGGTTAGAACGCGTTCGGTCGTCCACTTTTTGATCATCATATATAGAAATATCACCAGCCCAATTACAGCAAGGACCAATGATGGAAGGAGCCTTATCATCGGTTCAATCGCTTCTACGGATGTCATCGGACTAAACAGGAGAAATAGACCAAGAGCAGCAGCGACCAATATTACGAATATAGTGTAGGCAGAAAAAGTCCACAGCCAATGGAATGAAACATCATACTCAATTGTTTCGCCACTACCCAGGGTATCTTCCACATATCCCATAATTTGAAACTCCTTCATTCACTCCCTTGCCAGTTTCTGGGCTTCGGTGATTTGGTTTCGTTGCTCAATGGTTTCCAGGTGGTTCGCATGGTGGAACTCCTAGGACTTTTGGGATGTGTGGATTATATCAGAAAGTGGGGGGGGAAGTGAGTGTGGTTCTGATAACTCTTTGAACTGTAATAAATCATGAGACAAAAGGAGAATCAACATTAACAAGTAGTGCTACAAGGAGCGGTGCTATGAGAAACCACCTGAACTTTGCGTTACCAGACATAAGTTCCTCTATTAATGGAAGGATCAGGCTATTTTATGCCAGTAGACGGGGATAGGCAAGCTAGAGGAGGTTTAGGTATAATTGGCACATGAAAACCAAACCATTAGAAAGGGAATGAGTTGAGAAAAAGTCAGAACACGTCGACCTCTGAGCGAAGTAATGTCAGATATGATATGTGGAGAAAGAAGGTAGATAACTCATCTTTAGGTATAAAGGCATTACGGTCCCAAGATGGATAGCATTGCATTCCTAATAGAATTTTTACTGAGAACATAGCTCAAATGGCTCGTTTTTATCATATATCCAAAATTAAAATTCTTCTACGAATGTCTATTTTGAGGAGACCAATAAACCATCAGCGTCTAAACGCTTTGCAACTGCTTCAGCAACTAATCTATAACCTTCACCTGTATAATGACCATGTGTTCTTAAAGGAAATAAGGATATAGGGTCAGGGTGAATTGAAAATACTTCCTTATGAATATCTATAATTGGAATATCCAATTCAGTTGCCGACTGTAATACAGTTTCCTGAAATTTTTCATTTTCTTTATTCAAGTATCTATCAATCCACGGTAAATAAACAAAGTAAAATTTCCCCCCCCACCCAGAAACGATTTGTTTAGAATTTTTCAAGATTTTTTTAAATACTAAAAGTTCTTTATCATACAGAGGTTGAGGCTGAGGGGTTAGGTTGACTTTCGCCCTTAGGTTGACAAATTTTAATATTCTCAGAACCGAGTTATTTGCTATTTTATCTATTTCTTGCTTTCTCTTTAGTTCTTTTTCTTTTTCCCACCCCTTATCCCACTCACCCTGAACATAAATTTTCAAAATACTATCTATTTCATCTTGCCTAGATATCAAGCTTTGGGAAAAATCCTCTTCACTCAAATATTGATTTAGAAATGGTGATCCTATCTCTGACTTAAGATCTGGTATGTCATTCATAAAATACATCCATAATACTACTTTAGGTTTTAGTGGCTTCCCATACTCCTTGATAGCTGCAAACTCTATTAAAGGCCCATTACCCCCTTTTCCAATACTGATTGTATTAAGACCCAATTTTGTTAAATTTGCTCTTAAGGTTTCACCTTGGTGAACCGAATAACCTTCTGTAAAGGAGTCACCCGTTAATAAAATAGTCGCTTTGTTTTTGTCATAATATCCCTTGGGATTGTTAAAACCATGCTCATCCGTTTCAATAATTGGATAAAAACCTGCCTCATTTAAAAGAACTGCTTTAGAATTCGAAATTCCGCCAATGGGAAAAATGGTTTTATTTTTTAAACCATCCGAAGGAATAAAACCTTGTGGCTTAATAGCAGGGTAGACGACAACTCCTGACTCTTTAAACTCTTGAAGCAATTCCATTGTGGTTCTAGTATCATAAGAAATTCCTAATTTTTCTGCCTTCATTTTTCTAGTTTGCAATGGTTTTCGTGAAAACTCTAAATAAGTTTCCAACCCATAAAATGATACTCCGATCGTTATTAGCATTATGGAAATATTAACTTTTAATTCACTATTTAGCCTGAGTCCCAAACCAAATAAAACAACTAAAACACCACCAAATATAGAGCAATTGAAATAAAATTTTTCCATTGCCTTATTTCCCATAAGGGAATCAACAATGGGGTTATACATTCTATAAAAAGCAAACATTACAATTAAGAAGGACAATAATGCTCCCAACACTAATACTATATTTGCCATCTTGGCAACAAACTTAGGCGGAGTTTGAGCTATTTGGTTTTGTTTTAAATTGTTTTTCATATAAAAAAATTTCCGCCATTCTATTAGTTCTCCACTTCAATCAGGAGCATATTGATCAAAAATCAATACAGTAACCTTATACTTAAATATGATTAACCAAAGCAGAAAGTATTAATATTTTATTTCTTCTTCTAAGTTCCTTGAAAACGGTGGGCTTATTCAATGAGCTTATTTTAGCTCATTGTTAAAGTCAAATAATTACAGAACGATTATTAGGGTATAAGTTGTTTTAAAAAATTTTATGTCTGCTATTGTTATCACAAAATTTGACCTGCCCCATTAGTTGTACCACTTTTTAAGTTAGGATTTCCACCTTCACGGGCTGTATAGCCTCTGGTGCTGGGGGCCTGTATCCCAGTGAACTATGTGGTCGAAACTGATTATATTCTTTTCTCCAGTTTTCAATCAGCACCTGAGCTTCCAGTAAGGTTGTGAAGATTTCTCTATTTAACAACTTGACCCGACCCCCGAAAAGTAGTCCAAATGTTAAACTCATAAAAAACCATTTGGTAAGGGGGATATTATGGCGAGGAAACGATTTAGCCCGGAGCAAATCATTGTAAAGCTTCGAGAGGCAGAGGTTCTTGAGTCTAAAGGCTTGACTCAGGTGGAAGCAGCCAAAAAGCTGGGTATAGCAGAACAGACATTGATCCGCTGGCGTAAAGAATATGGTGGATTACGGGTAGATCAAGCTAGGCGATTTAAGGAGTTGGAGAAGGAGAATATTCGGTTAAAACAATTGGTAGCGGATTTGAGTCTAGATAAGGCGATATTGAAGGATGCTGCCTCGGGAAACTTGTAAGCCCGGCACGACGTAGAGAGATGGTAGAGAACGCCATGGAATATTATGGGGTGTCAGAGCGGAAAGCGTGTCGAGTTCTGGGCCAGTGCCGGGCGACGCAGAGATATGAACCGAAGCAGATGGATGATGAAGAGTTATTACGCAGTTGCGTGATCAGTTTTGCCAGTAAGTATGGCAGGTATGGATATAAACGAGTTACGGCACTACTGAATCAAGAAGGTTGGAAGGTCAATCATAAGAGGGTGGCTCGGATATGGAGGGAAGAAGGACTTAAGGTTCCAACCAAACAACCGAAGAAGGCCTGACTGTGGCTTGGCAATGGAGACTGTATTCGTCATAGATCAGAATATAAGGATCATGTCTGGTCGTATGATTTTGTCCATGAAAGAACAAAAGACAACCGGTCTTTTCGGATTCTGACAGTTATAGATGAGTTTACTCGTGAGAGCCTGGGCACGGTTGTGAGAAGAACGTTTACCTCGTTGGATGTGATTGAAGTTTTATCGGAACTATTTATAACACGGGGGTTGCCCAAGCACATCCGTTCAGATAATGGGCCTGAGTTTACATCAAGAGCAATACGGCAATGGCTGAACAATCTGGAGATAGGCCCATTATTTATCGAACCGGGCAGTCCCTGGGAGAATGGTTATAATGAATCGTTCAATGGGAAACTTAGAGATGAATTACTGAATGGAGAGATATTCTATACTCTAAAAGAAGCGAAGATCATGATTGAGAGGTGGCGTGTTCACTACAATACCAAAAGGCCGCATACCAGTCTGGGGTATCGACCGCCAGCACCGGAAACGATACAGATTCCAAGCACAATTATGAATTATGAAAACTGAATCCTAAATCTGGTATAAATAGTGGGGTCTGGTCACTTTAATAATCAACACCTTACTAAAACAAACAACAATAAAAGATTCAGTATGATACCACCCCTACCCTTGTTGTCTTTAGTTGTGAAAAACTGCCATTATTTGCTGACAAGTGGCCCTTTTTTGGCCCACAAAAATGTACCGTTTTGGTTTATGTTTCTCCATTTGCTTTCGCTTCAATCCAGTTAATTATTTCAATTCAAAATTTTTCACAGTTTTCTTCGAGCAGAGCACTATAAGCCAATATTCTGATTAAGTTTGAGAGTATCCACAATCTGAAAAATTTCGTTCATTTCTGCGAGGATAGTATTAATTTCCTCCTCAAATGTAGCGGGGCTAAATATAGAGCCTGCTTCAAAACGGTTTTTGCAGGATGGAATCATTATTAGAAATTTATCATCATAAAAACTTGCCTGTATCTCCTTTTCTCCAAACAAAGCAGTTAATTTTAACAGTCGTTCCATAAAGGATGTCGTCAGCAAATACCGTGCTTCAACCTGATCATCAGAGAAAACTTCAAACTTTTTTTCAAAGTCAGGATCTTCAAGCTGAACATTTTCCAGTTTATTAAATTTATCTTCAAACCAATTGCCAAACTTTCCCTTATCACTTTTAATAATTGTTTGGCCTTTAAAATTCTTATGCATACTCAATATAACAAATAAGCCTTTAAACACCGTCTTATAATATACATTTCCTTTATGATTTCTGTGCTCGGTTTCAAGGTGAGCTTCAGTTAACCTAATCGTTACGCCTTTGTATTCTCCCCCAATATAATCTTCTGTTTCTTCCTGATCATAGGAAGGAATAATGCCAGAAGATTTAAACCTATCCACTGATGACATACCACTTTGATCATAGACAAAATCACCAAAGAAACTAAATATCTTAGGAAATACTTTATCCTTTACTTTTGAGTCATACGCACCAATGGGCCCCAAAATCCCACCAACGATAAGCAACAAAATACAGACATATGCCAATACGAAATAAAGATCATATTCAGACATAAAGCCTTCTTGTAAAATGAAGTAAAGTATAATGCCGGCAAGAATACCCACAGGAATGAGTAAAAATGTCAAAAGGCGTACTTTCTTAAGCGCCTTAATTCGATTTCCCTCAAACCCCTCTACTAAAGGCCTGATTTGCTTCTCATAATGAGGAGCAAAAGGTTTTTGAGCATCATCGGGATCTTTAAAGACAACCTCCCCTTGATAAGGAGTAAGCCCCTTGCCCATGAGCAGTGATATATAATTCATGGTGTTTGAAAGAAGTTCATTTAACCAGCCTTCTCATTAGTTTTTGATAGCATATTTACCTCCTACAAAAAACCACTCGCGTCTACTGGTGCTTTTGACGCTTCATCTGTTTCGTAAAATGGCATTTCAGAAATATTAATCATATTAGCGATGACACTGCCGGGGAATATTTGCACCGAGTTATTTAAGTTATTTACCGCTGAATTATAAAAACGTCTTGCAGCTGCAATTTGTTCTTCCACCTCATTATAGGTTTTTTGTGCCTGAAGCATCGAAGCATCAGATTTCAGGTCTGGATAAGCCTCAACCTTAACCATAAAACCACTCATTTTTCCTGCTAATTGCTCAGACAGCGCCAAATGTTCCTTAACGGCTTCCTTATCACCCTCATCATAACTCTTATCAGCCTGTTCTCGTAATGTTACGATTTCATTCATCAGTGATTTTTCGTGCTCCATAAATTTTTTGGCAATCTTAAGAATATTAGGGATAAGGTTTGAACGCTTTTTTAGCTGAACATCCACACCTGAAAGCGCTTCCTTAGCCTTGTTCCGGTTTTTGATAATTCCCGCATATAAAAAATAAAGTATCAGCACCGGAACTGCTAATATTAATACCGTGGTTAAATCCATTGAGTTTGCTCCTCGCAAATAACCAATAATAAAATGTATTTTTTCATTCTCAGTCCAGCCATAGTAACTACGAATATCTTTAAAGTCAATTTAGCTACCAATCGCTTTAATCGAATATTCTCCTTCTCCAACGCCACCTTATAAACTGTACTAGTTACGATTTAATCTGACAGTTTGTTTTTCTCAATCTTGCCATCCTGACGTATTGCCCGATGCGTCTATGGTCTGCACCTTGCTCATAAAGCTGGGTCATACGATCAAGAAAGTTTGCTAGAGTCTTCGGAGCTACTGATAACCCCTTAGCCTCAAGGCTATATCCTAAAAAGTCGAAGCCTTTAGCGATCCGACCTATGAAAGTCTTGTCCGGGTGCTTCTCCACTTTTAATTCGTTAAGCGTTTGATTGACGATCTGAATAGCCTTCTTAAACTTCCACCGATTAGGCGATAGAACAATCCAGTCATCGATGTTAACCGTGAGAAAACATGAAAAAACATCTATTCGGTTTAGGAGCAATGATAGTTGGTGCGGGATTGATGTTTGTGTTTATGCATGGGGAAGTGATTGCATCTGATAGAGATGATCAAACAAAGATAATGCATTGTGAATATTTCATAGCTAAGGAAAGTAGATATGAAGATTCAATTGGTCGATTGCACCCATTGGCGGCCACCTATTGCAAAATTAAAGACCTGACTTGTATTATTAACGGGAGAGGAGCTAGTTGTGTTAGAGGAAGTATGTTTTAATAAAAGGTGGCTTTAAATAAAGGGGGTGGCTAATGATAGGACGGATACTATTTCTGCTTTTCCCAATTTTGGGCGTTATTGCAATGATAATACGGATACTATTTCTGCTTATCCCAATTTTGGGCGCTATTGCGATATGGTATTTTTATCAAGATGCTTTATGAACATTAAAAGTGAAGTCTATTACAAGAATGGTGTAGAGGAAATAAAATAACAAATGAAAACCAAAAAACTCACATTCTTACTCGCACTCACTTTTCTGTTTTTGTTTAGTGGTTCTTCTTCAGCAGGGTTATTTTCTCCTAATGATTACAATGAGTGCATTTTAAAAAACATGAAAGATGCGACTGGAACTATGTCTGCATTAAATATTCGGACGGCATAATGATCACTCTCGAATCATCTATATAACAGCGAAGTTGCTCCATCAGGGTATGGTGATCGATACTGGCGTAATTGTATGTCGTCAAACGAATCTGTGCCAAGAGTTGATATAAGCTAGAGACACATTTGATTTATAGTCCTTAGATAAATATTATTCAAGTTCAAGTTAAGCGACCCTGGTATTGAGGTTTTGTTTTCTTCTCAAAGCGAGGGTTTTTCTTTTTATCTGATCTCTTTTGGTTAATATTTCACGGTTTCGGCCAAAGTAAACATCAGCCGGAGTCACGTTATTTAAAGATTCGTGATATCGATGGTTGTTGTAATATTCTACGAACCTTGAGATTTCCTGTTCCAGTTCCCAGGGAAAGTAGTAGTTCTGAAGCTTGACGATATTTTTCATGGATCAATGATAGCGTTCGATCTTCCCTTTGTTACCCATCCTGTTACCCACAAGCAAAAAGGACTCACAGCCGAAGCCATAAGTCCTTGTTTTTACTGATCGGGGCGAGAGAATTTGAACCTCCGACCCCCTGCTCCCAAATCGGGAGTGCGATTTATTAACCTTTGTTTTTAAAGCCTTTGCTAGGGCGCTTGTTGCGGATTGTGTCAATAAGAGTCTATCAATGTCAATCAGTTTGCCAAAAATCTGACACAATGTATTTTTAGAAGGGTGGGGGGGGGAGTGTCGCAGCTAGCCAGTACGTTATACCGCCTCATATTTTTATGGTGAATTATTTAGCTGTTCTTCTCTCCAACTCCATCCTATAAAACACTTCTGCCTCTCTAATCATCCTGCCCATGTCGCACCGGGGGAATTTCTTTAAACTTATATTTCCCAAATGCTATGGGACTCCCGAATTTTCTTATATATCGAGACTCGAAAAATTCAGAGAGGCCAGACAACGAGGATCATGGGAACGGCAAGGACTGTAATTAAAATTTCCAGCGGCAATCCCATGCGCCAGTAATCGCCGAACTTGTAACCTGCTGGGCCCATGATCAATGTGTTGTTCTGATGTCCAAAGGGGGTGAGAAAGGCGCACGAAGCACCCACGGCGACGGCCATGAGGAACGGATCGATGTTGACTCCGAGTTGTCCGGCAATGCTGACTGCTACCGGAGACATCACTACGGCAGTTGCCGCGTTGTTCATCACGTCCGACAAGGTCATGGTAACGATCAAAATCAGGGCCAGGATGAGGGCGGGAGCCAGGTTTGCACCCAGGCCAAGAATGGCTTCGGCGATCCGTTCCGTCCCTCCGGTAGATTCCAGAGCCCCGCCTATTGGAATCATTGCTCCCAGCAGAACGACGACGGGCCAGTCGATTTCACGGTAAACATCACGGACTGGTACGATATTGAAGATCACCATTGCAATGGCGGCGGCTGAAAGGGCAATCGGAAGTGAGGCCAACCCCATCGTCAAGGCAACGATAGCCACTGCAAAAATACCTACCGCAAGCCCAGCCTTTTTTCCGGTTCCCAAATTGAGCCTGCGCGTGGCCAACGGTAGACAGCCTAATGACGAGACCAACTCGGCAAGACTTTCGGAATCGCCTTGAAGTAGCAAGACGTCACCGCCACGAAACCGCACTTGGGGAAGACGTCTGTGGATCGGTGTCCCCTGGCGGGATACTCCGAGCAGATGAATACCATAACGGTTCTTGAGTCGAAGCGAGGTAAATGTTCGCCCCTCCATTCGCGAACGCGACTGCACAACGGCTTCCATCGTCGTGGTATCTTCTGAGCGCAAGAGGAAAGCTTTCCCTTTGTCCCCCGTCACCAACTCGAGTTTGGTCTCGGTCACGAACTTGTCAAGTTCCTGGGGTCCGGCTTCGACAATCAGGATATCTCCGCTGTTGATTTCTTCATGACGAAGCGCGGCCAGGATACGGCGTTTATCCCGTACCAGCCCCACGATCTCGACATCCAGCTTTTCCGCCTGTTGGTCGAGTTCTCGCATCGGCACGCCGATCAATTCTGAATCTTTTGGCACGCGAATTTCGGTAATATAATCATCGATGGCGATCAATTCCTCCTCGGCGATCCGTGCCCTCCGTTTTTTGGGAATCATCCTCCAGCCTGCCAATGCGATGAAGGCCACTCCAGCGATCGCTACCACCCCGCCCACGGGCGAGAAATCAAACATCGTAAATGGCTCTCCTTTCACATCTGCGCGAAAGTTGGCGATTATGATGTTAGGCGGGGTTCCAATGAGAGTAACAAGACCACCCAAGATGGATGCAAAGGACATCGGCATCAGAATCACTGCGGGGGATCGTTTGGCTTTCTTGGAAGATTCCATCCCCA
>Ga0233428_1004687_pt1 | contig 10453 bp, 9 predicted proteins | sample SI_118_April2016_4_FD_179890 | JGI IMG/M metagenome (GOLD analysis project Ga0233428, IMG submission 179890) | Seawater microbial communities from Saanich Inlet, British Columbia, Canada - SI_118_April2016_120_MG | ecosystem: Environmental > Aquatic > Marine > Inlet | place: Canada: British... | reverse complement strand
AAATTGACCGTTGCTGACAGTTTCCGAATGGGCTGCATCGGCCAACTTGGCGAAACAGAAATGAAAGGCGCACTGGAAGCCGTGCGCGAGACCCTAACCGAAATGGGCGTCACAACCGGCGCCCCTGCTTAAACCAACAGGAGTTTTACCAATGTCTTACGATCCAAATTACGTTTACCAGCGCGGTTACCGAGGCAAGGTCAAGGGTGTCGTCCTTGACTGGAGCGGCACCATTGCCGATGCCTATGTTCTGGCCCCCGCCGTCGTCTTCGTCGAAGCCTTTAAAAATCAGGGTGTTGATGTTTCCATGCTCGAAGCACGCGGCCCCATGGGTCTGCGCAAGGACCTGCACATCAAGGCGATGAGCCAGGACCCGGTGATTAGCGAACGCTGGAAGAAAATTCACGGCAAAGCACCAAACCAGAAGGACGTTGACCGCATGTTCGCCGATTTCGTGCCCATGCAGCTTAAAGTCCTGAAGAAGTACACCACCCTGCTTCCCGGTGCGGCCAAGTGCTCCAAGGAGCTAAAAAAACGCGGCATCATGATTGGCAGCTCGACCGGCTTCCTTAGGGCCATGGTCGAAATCCTCGCCAAGGACGCCAGAAAACAAGGCTTTGTTATCGATGCCACCGTCGCCGGTGACGATGTTGAACACGGCGCCAGGCCAAAACCGTTTATGGTCTTTAAAAACATGGACCTGATGGACGTCCACCCGGTGCAGTCCATCGTCAAGGTTGATGACACCACGTCAGGCGTCGGTGAAGCGCTTGAAGCCGGTTGCTGGGGCGTCGGCGTGTCGCTTTACAGTAACTACATGAACATCAACTCACTGGCCGAAGCCAAGAAGATGCCGAAAAAGGAAATTGCCCGTCGCAATAACCTGACCAAGGAAATTCTGCAACAAGCTGGCGCTCACTACGTCGTCGACAGCATTGCCGAATTGCCGAAAGTCATTGACGACATCAACAAGCGTCTGGCCCGGGGCGAACGACCTTAGGCGTCGTCAAACCTTCTGACCCGATAAGGGCGGTTCTATCCAGAGCCGCCCTTTTCATTTATGGCCTTAGCCTTGAAATTCTGCGACAAAGCTAGCTGCATCCGTTCAAAGTTAAGGTGGAAATGCAATGCAGACAAAAAAAATGTGCGGCGTTCTGTTGAACGGCCACGGCGGCTTTGAACAACTTGAATATCGTGAAGACATCAGCATTCCCGTAGCAGGACCGGGCGAGGTGCTTGTCGCGGTTGGCGCAGCCGCCGTCAATAACACCGACATCAATACCCGCATTGGCTGGTATTCAAAATCTGTAAGCGTTGAGACGGCAGCCAGCGATGGCACAGGAGACGTTGAACAGGACGCCACCTGGGGCGGTGACCCGCTCACCTTCCCGCGCATTCAGGGCATTGATGTGTGCGGACGTATTACCGCCGTCGGGCAAGGTGTCGTCCCCGCAAGAATCGGCGAGCGAGTCCTCATCGAACCCTGTTTACGCGATGTGGATCAGGACGGGGCCTACACGGCCCGCTTTTTTGGTTCAGAATGCGATGGCGGGTTTTCACAATTCACCACGGCTCCTGCGGTCCATGCTCATAGGATTGACAGCCCACTAGGTGACGTCGAGTTGGCAAGCTTTCCATGTTCCTATTCAACCGCTGAAAACATGCTAACCCGCCTGTCACTTAAAGAAGGCGAGACGGTTTTGATAACCGGCGCTTCAGGCGGTGTCGGTTCGGCGGCTGTTCAACTGGCAAAAAGGCGCGGCGCACGGATCATCGCCGTTTCCGGCCCCGCCAAGGCGGGTGAGGTCAGGGCGCTGGGGGCCGATATGATCATTCCCAGGGGCGACGATCTTACCAAAGCCCTTGGCACCGATCAGGTTGACGCAGTCGTCGACATTGTTGCCGGGCCAGACTGGTCACAGTTGCTGGAGATTATGAAACCCGGTGGCAGATACGCGGTTTCCGGCGCCATCGCAGGGCCAATGGTGGAGCTTGATGTGCGCACCCTTTACCTGAAGGACCTCAGCTTTTTTGGCTGCACCATCCTGGAACCGGGCGTCTTCGCTAATCTTATCGGTTATATCGAACGTGGAGAAATCAAGCCAGTTGTTGCGAAAACCTATCTCCTGCGGGATATCGTCACGGCCCAAAAGGATTTTCTGGACAAAGCACACACCGGCAAGCTTGTTCTTGACGTGCCGCCTTACAATTAAAGAGGTGAAAACTGGCTGGCCAGATACAACAGCAATGGAATGCTTAAGAATGAAAGCGCCGTCTGCACGGTGACGGTAGCCGCGTAGAGTTCCGCGTCGCCACCCATCTGGCGGGCCAGCAAAAATCCATTCATCGCCGTCGGCACCGCAGCGCAGACGATAACGGTCTGAAACGCCATCCCGGTGACGCCGAAAACCACCGCCCAGATGGTGACAAAAACAGGCATGGCGAAAAGTTTCATGACCACACCCAAAAGCACATCGCGGGAAGGTTTCAGGGCATGACGAACCCTGAGCCCCGCCCCAACGCACAACAACCCGGCCCCCAGTGCAGCCCATCCCAGCAGGTCGAGCAGGGTCATGATCGGCTCCCACACAGGAATTCCCAGCACGTTGATCAACAGGCCGCTAACACACCCCCAGATCAGCGGATTAAACAAAACCAGCCTGGCGACCCTCTTCAAGGGTGGGCGCTCTGACGAGGCAAAAGTGGCAAGAACCAGAACATTTTCAAAATTAATAATAGGCACCATCACCGCAAGGGCGACGGCGACAATGGCGACGCCCGTACCACCGAACAGCTTCAGGATAATCGCCAGCGCAATAAACCCGTTCCAACGGGTGCTGACCTGAAAGATGGACGTGTACGCAGGCCCCTGCATGTTCCAAAACCGGTAGAGCACAGGTTTGAGGACAAGCATCACCATCAGCATGGTCAGGACGGCAAGCAACATGGTCGCCACGACACCTGAAAGCGGGACACTGCTTAAGTCCGCCTTGATCAGGGTTTCTGCCATAATTGCCGGAAAAAAAAAGCCAGAAACAAACCTGTTCAATACCTGGCCACTTATCCTGCGGAACGATATCGCGCTTGCGCAACAACAAGCCCAGGCCCACGAGTGCAAAAACCGGCAAAAGAATCTCGAAGACAATGCCCATTGGCTTGCTCTTATGCCTCTTCGGCGATGCAAGCTTCGAGAATATCCAGCGCCTGGTCCATTTCCTGGGTGGTTATGATCAACGGTGGCGTCAGGGTCAGGACGCTGCCCATGGTGGTTTTAAAGTTCAGGCCCTTTTTCAGAGCGCGATAGAGGATGCGGTCGGCGGCGGCCATGGCTGGGGCCTTGGCTTCAACGTCTTCAACCAGATCAAGCCCCATCACCAATCCTATACCGCGCACATCGCCGATGACGGGATGGCGATTTTTCATGTCGTTCAGACGCTCCAATGCATGAGCGCCAACCCTGGCCGCATTTTCGACAAGGCCCTCGTCTTCAATAATGTCAATGGTCGTTAGCGCCGCCCGGCAGGTCACAGGGTTTTTCTCGTGGGTGTAGTGACCAAGGGCGCGATCTTCAAGGACATCCAGTTCAGGCCGGGTGATCATCGCCGCAATGGGCAGAATGCCGCCACCGAGCGATTTGCCAAGGGTCAGAATATCGGGAACAGCATCAAAATGATCAGAGGAAAACATCCGCCCGGTTTTACCAAGGCCATTTGGTATATCGTCAAAAATCAACAATGCGCCATGGTCATTGCAAGCCTCGCGAACGGACTTCCAAAATCCCGGCGGAGGCAGGTAGGGTACAGAGCGTACAGGTTCGGCGATAACGGCTGCAACATCGCCTTCCTTCTCCAGAACGTAACGAACCATTTCGGCGCAGGTCATCTTGCAGACCGACAGATCGGGCCCTGCGTAGCCATAAGGGCAGCGGTAACAGGAAAACGGCGCGACATGCTCTGTCCCTGAAAGCAGAGGTCCGGCGGGACCTGAACGGAACAAGGACTCGCCGCCAACACTGGCTCCCCCAAAACCGGCCCCGTGAAAAGCATCCCAGAACGAAATGGTCTTGTGGCGACCGGTTGCGGCGCGGGCTAGTTTCAGGGCCATTTCATTAGCGTCCGACCCACCTGTCGAGAACAACACCTTGCTTAATCCCTTTGGCGCAATGCTTGTCAATTTGGCGGCAAGGTCGACTGCCGTCTGATTGGTAAAACGCCGGGGAGCAAAGGATAGGTCGTCCATCTGATCTTTAAGGGCCGCGATCAGGCGTTTGTTTCCATAACCAATGTGGTGGACATTATTGCCATGAAAATCCATGTAGCGGTTACCATCGGCGTCCTCAAGCCAAATGCCATCGGCCTTGGTGATGGCGGCCAGACAGGGAGTCGAGAGGGATTGACGCAGGAAATGATCGGCATCTTCAGCAAGCAGCTTTGCCGATTTTCCATCAGCTACGCTACGCGACCATTCTGCCCGTCCGGGACTTAAATTGCTGTCCCCTTCGCTGGGATGAAGAATATCTTTACCCATAGGCTAACCCTACCCCATGACGACGATGACGACGATACCAAAAGCAAGCAGGCAGGAAGCCACAAAGCGTCGGATCATGCTTCCTTCCCGAAACATCAGGCCACCTAAAATGACGCTGATGGGGATAGAGGCCTGGCGGATTGACGTCACCGCCGCCACATCGCCGCCCATGCCGTAGGCCGTTAAGATCAAAATATAGGAAAGGTAGCAAATACAGCCGATACCGATAAACTGGACAGGGTTTCTTGCCCACTGAAACAGTTCGCTATAACCGGTTCCCGGCGTGTTGAATAATCGAAACAGGATCAGGTAGCAAGGCAGGCTAAAAACCTCGATCCAGAAAAACAACACCGGCGCTTCAACACTTTGCATGGCCCGTGAATCGACAATTGAATAAATACCGGTTCCAATCATCGCCAAAACCGCAAACATCAAGGTTCTGGGATCATCCAGCAAATGTGAACCACGCCGGTATTGCAGAGCGAATGCGCCAATGAGCACACACGCGATCCCGGCCAGCAAGGTCCAGGAATAACTTTGGTCAAGAAACAAGACGCCGATGGTGACAATAACCAACGGCGAGGAACGGACAATCGGGTAATAACTGGATAGGTCGCCACGGCGAAGGGTGATGGTCAACGACGAACCATATAAAAGTTGCCCCATCACCGATATAGCGATCAACGGCCACACCTTGGCGGCACTTGTCAGGTCATACCCCTGCACCATGGCATGAAGGAACGACAAGGTCATCAACATGAAAACCAGGCCAATGTAGGCACCGTCGGCCCGTTGTTGGCGTTTGATCAGCGCATTCCATAACGGATGCAGGGCAGCCGAAACAAGCACCATCATCGTAATCGTCAGATCCACTAATCAAAATCCAGAAGTGAAAACTCTTCAATGCCGCTAATGATGACGTCGGCAAAGGGTGCCAGTTCGTCGTGGGTGCCATTGCCGCTTAGCACACCGACCACGAAACCCGCATCGGCGGCGCGGCCCATTTCAAGATCGCAGTGATTGTCACCAACCACCATAACCGACCCCGGCTCCAGATCATGGGCGTCACAAAACGCCAGGATCATACCCGGCGCAGGCTTGCCGCCATGGCCACTGTCGTAACCGGCGACAAACGAGAAAAAGGGATCGATGTTGGCGGTTTTCAGGAATTCCTTTGCGCTGCCTTCACCGTCATTGGTGCCAAGACCCAGGACGATGTCTTTTTCTGAAAGCTCAAAAATCAATTCATACAAACCCGGAAATGGTGCGGAGGAGATGGCGGTTTGTTCAGCAAAAATCCCGTCAAGCAACGACGTCAACTGGGCAGCTGAATGATCAGCGCCAAGCGCAATCCATGCTTCGGCAATCTGGTCGGTTGTCGCCGACGCCAGCAAGGAGCCATGGGCAAAATCATCTGTTTGCTCATCCAGGCCGGTCGACACCATCATGTGCCGGGCCTTGGCTTCGTCACCACCGGCGGCGAACAGTGCGCCGGCCTGATAGGCAGGAAGCCAGGTCGGGGTGAAATCAAGCAACGTTCCGTCCTTGTCGAACAGAATACCACGCACCGGCTGGCGGGCTTTAACGTTGTGATGATTCATAATTGTCAGCCTTGAAGAACGGGGCCTTTGATTTAGCCAATGCAGGATGCTCCAGAATCATATCGGCGGCTTTTTCGGCGATCATGATGGTTGGCGCATTGAGATTACCGGTGGTGATTGTCGGCATAATTGATGAGTCAACCACACGCAAGCCTTCAACGCCGTGAACTTTTGTTTGCGGATCAACGACAGCGTCTGTGCCAACACCCATACGGCATGTGCCGCAAGGATGGTAGGCGCTCTGCACCGTCTCGCGAACAAAGGCGTCGATTTGATCATCACTTTGAACATCGTCCCCCGGGGCAAGTTCCTTGCCTCTGTAGGGATCGAAGGACTTTTGCGTAAAAATCTCTCTGGTCAGACGCACACTTTGCCGCATTTCCTGCCAATCTTCTTCTTGGGACATGTAATTGAAAAGAATCTTCGGATCATCGTACACCTCAGACGACGTCAACCACACACGGCCACGACTTTTCGATCGCATCGGCCCAACGTGGGCCTGGAAGCCGTGCCCCTCGGCGACCGAATTACCATCATATGACATGGCGGCTGGCAGGAAGTGATATTGAATATCAGGCCAGGCAATCCCCTCCCTGCTGCGAATAAAAGCACCGGATTCAAAATGGTTTGTGGCGCCCAGGCCGCCACGGGTCAAAATCCAGCGAATGCCGATCATCGCCTTGGCCATGGGATTGAGTGAACTATAAAGACTGATCGGCTGTGTGCATTCTTGTTGCACGTATAGTTCCAGATGATCTTGCAAGTTTTTGCCGACACCGGGAAGATGGTGAACAACGTCAATGCCGATATCCGACAGTTCCTTTTGATCCCCAACGCCTGAAAGCATCAACAGTTGCGGCGAGGCAATTGGCCCACCCGACAAGATCACGTCACGGCGCACATTGACCCGGTATACGTTGCTGCCTTGCTTGTACTCAACACCGACTGCGCGGCCGTCTTCAAACAGGATACGTGACACGATGGTGCCAGCGCTGACATGAAGGTTATGCCTGGAAATCGCCGGTTTCAGATATGCGTTGGAGGTACTGCTGCGCACCCCTTTACGTACCGTCATATCCATCGGGCCGAAGCCTTCTTGCTGGAAACCATTAGGATCTTCGGTGCGGCTGTAACCTGCCTCCACCCCGGCGTCCACGAACGCCTGATAGAGTGGGTTTTTCAGGTGACCCGTCGTCGTGTGAAGCGGCCCTGAATTTCCCCGGTAAGCATTTTCACCACGATTGCTGGTTTCAGATTTTTGAAAGTAAGGCAACACATCGGCATAGGACCATCCGTCAGCGCCATCTGCTGCCCAACCGTCATAATCCAGGGCATTGCCCCTGACATAGACCATGCCATTTATTGAGGATGATCCTCCCAAAACCTTGCCGCGCGGACAATGCAATCGTCGTCCGCCCAGATGAGGCTCCGGCTCGCTATGGAATCCCCAGTTATATTTTTCCGTATTCATGGGGATCGAAAGGGCCGTCGGCATCTGGATGAAGATGGAACGGTCGCCACCGCCGGCTTCCAGCAAAAGCACTCTGTTTTCAGGTTCTTTACTTAACCGATTAGCAAGGACGCAACCGGCGGAACCGGCACCAACGATGACGAAATCAAATGTTTCTGAAGTCTTTTTCCATTCCGTCATCTTGTCATCCTAAATAACCGTCAATCTTCTAGATGCTTTTCAACCGTATTGACGGTCCAATCAAGTTATATCGTCAGGGCTATCAAAATCCCTCAGAACACCTTCATCTGTGCAGCTGACTTCGTACACCTGATCTTTAAATGTTGTCATCAAATCCCTGGCGCCCCTGTCCCCGGATAATTGCAGAATATCGGAAAAACAAGAGCGCGGCCAGAGTACCGGATTGCCCCTGCGCCCCTGACAAACCGGCACGCAAATCATGCGGCCCCGAGCGTCCACAAAGGCATCAATCAGGGCGTTAAGGGTATCAGCATGGAGCATCGGCATATCGGCAAGTAAAATGGCCGCACCGGCTGTCTGTTCATCAAGTGCTGTGATGCCCGCTACGAGAGATGTCGATAATCCATCTTCAAAATACCGATTGTGAACGATTTTGACATCGATCCCCTCAAGGGCATTTGAAATGGCGTCGTTATCATAACCTGTTACAACAATTGTTCGCCCTGCCCTGCTCGCAACTGCTGTCTGGGCAACGTGGCAAATCACTGGTTGACCACGCCACTCCATAAGCAGTTTATTAACCGCCCCCATCCTGCGTGAGGTGCCACCCGCCAGAATAATGGCGGTGACAGGGCTACTCATGTTTACCGTTACCGACGGCGATGATTTCAGCCAGGATCGAAACGGCAATTTCTCCGGGTGACTTTCCACCAATATCCAGCCCGACAGGACCGTGCAGACGTTCAAAATCTACCTCGGCAAACCCTTGCGAGCGCAATCTTTGCAGTCTTGCCGCGTGGGTTTTCCTGCTGCCAAGGCAGCCAATGTAGTAAGCGTCTGACTTCAATGCCGCCACCAACACCGGATCATCAAGCAAGGGATCGTGAGCCAGGGCGACGACGGCTGCCCAGTTATCAAGGGCGATGTGATCAACAGCCATTGCCGGGCGGTCGGTGATGATGGTGACGCCGGGCAGACGTTCCGGTGTCGCGAATTTAGGCCGTGGATCAATAACCGAAACATGAAAGCCGATAGCTGCGGCCATGGGGGCCAGGGTCTGTGCTATATGAACGGCCCCGACGATGACAAGGTTTCGGGGTCGTGCGTAAACTTTCACAAACTTGCTGCCAATCGAACCACTGGTTCCGTGCTTAAGAAGAAGACGGGCATCTGAAAGTTTTTGATCGTCAAGATCACCCTCAAGGTTATCGTGATCAAGCAGTGCCGTCTTCCCGCTTTGTGTATCGACAACGCGGGCAATGGGTTGGCTGTCTCGTAGTTTTTCCAGCATTGCCCGCTCCGGGCAGCGCTCGACAAAAACTTTTATGTCGCCACCGCAAGCAAGTCGCACTTCACGCGCCATCTCATCGCTGACACCGTACTCAAGATTAAGCACACCGCCATCGGCAATGATGTCAATGGCTTCGGAAACAACGAAACTTTCGATACAACCGCCTGAAACAGAACCGGCAAAATCGCCTTTGTCATTGATGATTAACTGCGCGCCAACCGGGCGCGGTGATGATCCCCAGGTACTGACGACTGTTGCCATGGCAAGGGTATGCCCCTGCTCTAACCAGTCGAGGGCTTGCTGAAGAATTTCGGAATTCATCAAGGTGTCTTACCTTCCAATAGCGAAACCGTCTTTGCGGGGGTCCGAAGCGCCGATCAGGACACCGCGCTTGCGGTCAATCCAGACCACCTGCCCACCACCGAAGGGGCTTGGCGGGCGGATCACCTGATGCCCCCTGGCGGTCATTTCGACAACCATGGCTTCATCGTATCCGGCCTCAAGACCCAACGGCCCACCGTATGCGAAACTGCGGGGCTGATCGAGTGCTTCCTGAAGATCCATGCCCCTGTCCAAAACCCGGCTAATAAAATTGGCATGGCCGGTCGCCTGGTATTGCCCCCCCATAACGCCAAAGGGGGCGACCACTTTATCGTCTTTCATAACCATGCCGGGGATGATCGTGTGAAGGGGCCTTTTTCCGGGCATCAGTTCGTTGAAGTGCCCTTCTTCAAGACTGAAACCGGTCCCCCGGCTGTGCAGCAATGCGCCACTTCCTTTAGCAAACAGGGTGGAACCAAAGAAATTGAATAATGAGTTGATAAAAGAGATCGCATTGCCGTCCTTATCAACAACGCAAAGATAGATCGTGTCCTTGTGTTCAACTTCCTTATACGGCGTATGGGGTTGGGATTGGTTCATGTCAATGTCGACGGCAATCTGGCGGGCCGTACCTTGCGATAAAAGCATATCGATGGGGACAGCTGCCTTGGCCGGGTCGGCCAGATAAAAATCCCTGTGTCCGTAAGCTAATTTGGTCGCCTCCGCCAACAGATGAACGTGATCGGCTTCCGAGTAGTCTCCATTAAATTGCTCAAGGATGTTGAGGATCATAAGAGCGATGATGCCTTGCCCATTGGGGGGGCATTCAAAAATTTCGTGGGATTTGTAGGTTGTGCTGATGGGATCGACATAGTCGCTGGTTTGGTTTGCGAAATCATCAAGGGTGTGGGTTCCGCCAAGGTTGTTTAGCAAACCGACAATTTCCTCGGCCACTTCGCCTTCATAAAAAGCGCTGCGGCCTTCCTTGGCGATACGTCCCAAAGTTTTGCCAAGGGCCGGATTGGCAAAACGATCACCAGCCTTGAAAGGTTCGCCATCATT
>Ga0233428_1004676_pt1 | contig 10467 bp, 9 predicted proteins | sample SI_118_April2016_4_FD_179890 | JGI IMG/M metagenome (GOLD analysis project Ga0233428, IMG submission 179890) | Seawater microbial communities from Saanich Inlet, British Columbia, Canada - SI_118_April2016_120_MG | ecosystem: Environmental > Aquatic > Marine > Inlet | place: Canada: British... | reverse complement strand
ACGTCCACGAATACGATTTTCCCATGGTAGGTCTTACGAGCCAGGATGCAGGACAGATCACCACCATTGCACGCTCCTTTGCCGCCGGTCTCGGCCGCACGAGTGCTGGGGCGATCGACCACTCTTCGCGCATTTATCTTCTCGATGCGGCCGATAAAGTGTGCGATGTCTTTGGCAGTGATGATGACATTGATCACATGGTCGACGCCATCGACCATGTAGAGAACTAACCCCCGTCTTGATAGAGGATAGAGTTAACATGAACAGCGTGTTTTCGTGGGAGAAGTGCGTCGTTGCGATCACCCCGTGGTGGGTGGCGATGTTGCTGCTACTGCCACTGGCAAGTGATGCCCACGAGATAAATACATCCTATTCGGCCCTCACACTGAAAGCAGATGAGATCCGCGTCGTGCTTTCCATAGATGAAGCCGATCTGCTCCGTCTGGATCCTCAGATTGATGCGAATGGCGATGGGGTTCTGTGGCGGGATGAAGTGGAGGCAGGCGGGGGACGGGTTGCGCAGCTGCTGCGCGACCGAGTTCAGGTGCAACTCGACGACGTAGCGATCGGGTTGAAAATGCAAGACGCATCGCCGGATATCGACGGCGATGGCAATCTCTTCCTGCGCGCTGTGTACGCTGTGCCGACAACCGGCGAACCGCGTGAACTCGTCCTCGATCTGTCCTTGTTGCTGCAACCACCGCTGTTGGCGGAGCACAAGAATCTGGTGCGCTTCCGTGTTGACGCACTGCAGCCGGAGCTACTGTCCGTCTTGTCGGCTGCTTCTCCAGAGGATCGATTCCAACTTCGCGAAGAGGTCGATCTGCTCGCCCAGGTAGGCCACTTCATCTGGCTGGGCATCGAGCACATTTTTGTCGGCTACGATCATATCATGTTTCTGGCGGCTCTCATAGTGATCGGCTCCAGACTTGGGCCGCTGGTGAAGATCGTCTCCGCTTTTACCGTCGCCCACAGTATTACACTGATCCTGGCGGCCCTCGATGTGGTCACTCTGCCCACGCGCTGGGTCGAAGCGGGCATCGCCCTGAGTATCGCCTATGTGGCGTTGGAGAATTTCTGGATTCGGGACAGCAAACACCGCTGGCTGTTGACCTTTGGTTTTGGTTTTGTACACGGTTTTGGCTTTGCAAATGTGCTCAGAGACCTTGGACTGCCATCCGAGGGGCTCATCGCGTCACTGCTGGCATTCAATATCGGTGTGGAAATGGGGCAGATCGTCATCGTCGCCATCATGCTCCCCGTGATACTGCTGGCAGCGCGACGGGGATATCAACGCAGACTCATACACATCGCCTCCGCCATCATCCTGCTTTTTGGTGTCGGTTGGTTCGTTGAGCGCCTGTTCGGGCTTTCCTACATGCCGATCTGAGGGCGATCGCTAACCTTACGCCTCGTCAGGCAAGGAGGCTGAGTCGTTCGGCTCCAGGGGGATCTCGTCGTCCAGGCCTGGCTCTTCTTCGGGAGCTATTTCAATGTCGGCTTGTGTAGGGCGAGGCGGGGAGGGGGCTCCCCCCGCCGTATCGAGCTGGTGCTGATACACTCGCTGCACGATCTCTTTCTCCACAGCCGTCGGCAGCCCTTCAAATTGCATTTTTACCAGTTGCTCGCCCGCAGCCACCGTTTCGGTGCTGACAGCGCGACAGATGACCCCTGCCAAGGGAAACTCGTCCTCGAAAGCGGGGTCGATCATCCACAGCCATTCAGCCTCGCCCGCTTGCTGGGCAAGGCTGCCCTCGGGCAGGGCGCCGGCGGCTAGCACCACAGCGAGTCCGCCGGCTGAGAGATTCTCCACCCGGCCGTGCAGTCGTTCAGCATCCTCCGGGATGGTTTCAGCTGATGGGTCTTCAGCCCCCGATTCAACAGTGCCCTGGTCTGCGGCCATCTCGCCAGAACTTATCTCGGCCGAGCCGCCTTCCTCAGCAGACGAGCCATCCTCGCCCAATAGGGCGATCCCCGCGGCTTCCGGCGACTGGTTGGCCGCTTCTGCCGTGTCCTCTCCTTGATGAAGGCCATACAGATCAACGGGGAAGTCGACATGGATGCGATAGAAGTCGCGGTGCTGCATGCGTTCCACGCGTGTTGCGTGCGGGATCGTCAGATTCTCCCCCTGGACTGATCGAACAAGGCCCTGGAAGTGGTATTCTGTATCGCCCTCACGCCAGAAGCGCACATCGATATGCTCACCACGTCGGATCTGGTGGCCACCCACCTCTCTGAGGAGAGGTGACAACTCGAGGACGGCTTCATCTCGCTCGAGGACCAGCCAGGGGATGAGGATTTCCTCATGCGTCTGTTCGTCGATGTCCAACAGCATGACCCTCTGCCCCCGGTCGATCTGGCGAGTCGAGATCAACGCCTGATCGGCAGGAAGGTCATCAAATCCTAGTTCCTCTCGCAATCTGCCGATCTGGCGCAGGTGTTTGTGCTTTGGATGTCGATGGGCAAGCTGCTGGGCGTAGCCACCTACCTGCCTCTCGAAGGCATGCGCGCTAGAAATGAGTCGCTCTGGCTGCTGCAACTTGCGCGACTTGGCAACTTTCTCGAGGAGGCTGGTTTGAGCCACGCTGAGCCCCGCCTCCTGGCAGACTGCGAGGAAATCGGCGTGTCGTTGCTTGCGCTGGCGGCAGAGGCGGTAGAGGTAGAGGATGACGAGGATCGCCAGACCGACCCACAATAGATACCAGACGGTCTGCGTGAAAAGGGTCGGCTCCGCCGAGCGTGGACGCAGAAGGGGCAGGATTTCCTTGAGGGAGCCTTCTCGCAAAATGTCTCGCAGGATGTCGGGATAGGGGACGGTTCGACGCCAACTGGGCGCAACTCATTGTGGCGGTGAAGGTTGCATTCATGATACCAAGACCTGCACCCAAAGGTCAACGAGTTATTGACCTAGATATCGTTGAGCGAGTCGAAGCTCGGGCAACTAGCCACACTATCTAGATGTCGTTGACCGAGTCGTCTTCCGGATGCCGCCGGGAGGATCGTTGTCCCCACTCGGTTATGCGTAGTGCCTCCAGCTTTTGCTCATCGATGGTGACGCCCATTCCGGGGCCTTCGGGTAATTCGACGAAACCATCCTGGAAGGTGAGGGGTTCGTGGAAGAGTTCTTCACCATTACCACCGCCATACTCCTGGATCAGGAAATTGGGCACGCCCGCCATGGCATGCACGGAAGCGACCACACCCAGAGGATCGGAGGCCGAGTGTGGGGCAATGGACAGATAGTGGATCTCTGCGAGAGAGGCGATCTTGCGCATCTCCAGAATCCCACCGCAATGGCGGATATCGGGCTGTAGAACGGCGGCGGCTCGTTTTTCACAGATCTCGCGAAAACCCCAGCGGGTCGTATTTCGTTCTCCCGTCGCGATGGGGATCGACGTAGACTGGGCGATCTCGAGTAGTGCATCCACGTTCTCAGGATGCGTGGGTTCTTCAACGAACATCGGCTTCAATGGCTCCAACTCGGGTAAGACCATGCGAGCCATGGCAGGGCTCACAGCTCGATGGAAATCGAGTGCCACATCTATCTGGGGCCCAACGGCTTCCCGCACTGCAGCGACACGTCGAATCGTCTTGTCGACCATGGCCGGTGTGTCAATGAAACGCACGGGTTCAGGGAAGGGGCACATCTTGACCGCCGTGAATCCACGCTCCACTGCACGCAGGGCACCTTCGGCGTATTTCTCGGGCTCTGGCCCCCCAGTCGAGGAATAGACACGGATCTTCTGTCGCACAGATCCGCCCAGTAGACGCCAGATCGGTGCACCGAGGGACTGTCCAAGGATATCCAGGCAAGCCATATCGATCCCACTCAGAGCAGCCAGCAGGATCGGCATCTGGCGGCTGTAACTGGAGCGGAACAATACCTGCCAGTGATCCTCAATCTGCCGTGGGTCCTTGCCGATGAGGTAATCACTCATATCTCGTATTGCGCGCTCAATGGTACGACCGTGCTCGTAGTTCATGGGCGCACCGATGCCCGTAAGACCCTCATCTGTTCTGATCTGCAGAATCAGACCCCGGCGCTGAATGGGCGTGACATCAAATTGAGTGATCTTCATGAATCATCTCTGTCGCAATGAGTTAGCGCATCGACCTGTGACTTGGAAGGGATCGAGTCCATCGCCCCCGGTGCGGTGACACACAAGGCAGCAGCAACACGGGCTCGATGCATGGCGACCTCGTCGGCAGAACCGGCGGCACGGGCGGCGAGAAAGAAGCCAATGAACGTATCACCTGCAGCGGTCGTGTCGAGAGCGGGACCTGCATTATATGCAGCGACGCTGATCTGCCTCTGACCTGGCGCATCGAGAATCGCACCTCGTGTGCCGAGTGTCAGCAGGATCTGCGTCGAATCTCTTACGTGACAACGAAGGGCAGCGAGCATCTTGGCTGCATCAAGGGGCCCCCCTGATTCCGCTGGGGCATCGCAGATGCCGGCCGCCTCTGATTCGTTCACGATCAGAAGATCGACATGTTCCAGATGACCTCTCTGCCCCAGGTCCGGCGTATAGGGCGCGGGATTCAGAACCACCTCAAAAGAGTGAGCTTGGCTTATGTCCAAAAGTGAAGCTATGTTCGATATCTCATTCTGTAACAATAAGATAGAATCAGGAAAAAAATCATCAATGGTACTGGAGATCTGATCGAGATCGATGCGGTAGTTCGCGCCCGGATACAATAGGATCGCGTTCTCACCGCCCTGATCCTCTACCTGAATGATGGCGTGACCCGTTTTCTCCAGTGGGTCGACGATGGTCCAATGTGTATCGACGCCCAGACTCTCGAGATGCTCGAGCAGATGGATCCCGTCGGTGCCGACGCGTCCAGCATGGAAAACCTCCGCCCCGGCCTTTGCCAGGGCGGCGGACTGATTCCCCCCTTTGCCTCCCGAGTGGATCTGGTAGGTGCTGGAGGGCAAGGTCTGCCCAGGTTGGACGATGCCAGGCACCGTATACACATGGTCAATGTTGAGAGATCCGAAGTTCAGAATCTTTCTCATCTACTGAACCAGTTGGGCGAGCGCTGCTTGCGCGCCTTCTTGCAGGAATCTCAGATCATTGGTCAGGTCGATGAAGGCGAATCCCTCGTCGATGCGCTGACGCGCCATCGTGCCATCCGCTGCTGGAATACCCGAGGGGGTCCCGGCTCGTTCACAGCCCTGGCGGAAGGATTGCAGGGCAGCCTCGTGCTCGGCACTACCGGCATCGACACCCATTGCCAGAGCAAGGTCATTTGGACCCAGGAAACCAATGTCGACTCCTTCAACGGCGGCGATGGCCTCGGCATTTGCAATCCCCTCAGGATCTTCGATCTGAGGGATGCACAATACGTCGTCATTGGCGAGGGCACGATAATCCGGGTGCAGGGTCGTGCAGCGGCCAGTACCGCTGGAACGATGGCCTGTCGGCGGGTAGCGCATAGCCTGCGCCAGATTCTGCGCCTGCTCAGGGGTGCTGACGTGGGGGAACACGATCCCACGTGCCCCGGCATCGAGGAGACGGCCGATCGTCGTGGGCGCATGATCCCAGGCACGCACCAGGGGCAGAGCCCCTCTTGCCTCGATTGCTCTGAGACTGTGGGCGATTTCACCCATCCCGTACGCCGTATGCTCCGCGTCGATGCAGAGCCACGGGAAGCCTGCTGCGGCGAGCACCTCCGCTGCCAGGGGAGAACCGAGATTGAGCCATGTTCCGACACTGGGTTTGCCATCAGCCAGCGCCTGGCGAATCGCGTTATCCATGGGACAACATCCTTTCGACCTAGCCTGTGGTGGCCAGTTTCAGGTTTAGCAGTCGTGCTGCCATCTTCAGTCGTGGAACCTGGTGACCCACGCCGAGGGCAACATGGTGAGTGGGACCCTCCGCGCACCAAGCGTCCATAAAGGAGGCTGGATCCAGGCTGAAGGAGAGACGTGAATTCGTGTTGCCAATCTGCATGATCGGACCAGGAATGCTCTCGCCCTGGGCAGCGACGAACTTGAGATCGCCGGCACGGGTCTGGGTCAATCCGAGGATCGTGACGGGGCCGGCGGCTACCTTGAATTCGACGGAGATCCCCGCTCCTGCCTTGCCATGGTAGACGTCCAACTGCCGCAGTTGTGGGCGCTGCTCGGATATCGCGACGTGACCTGGACCATCGTGGCCCATGAGCAGGAAGTCATCGACGAAGTCCATCGCATAGAACTCGGTGTAGGACCCGCCGGCGCCGAGTGCGTCCATCAAGAGCATGGCGACACAGGTTTTGAGATCTCCCTCGCCGGCACATGGGATACCACGTGCCGTCAACAGACTGTTGCCGACGATCAACCCGGCGCCGAGGGCCTCGTAGTCATTACCGTCCACACCTCGGTAGTAGTAGGCGAGTCCCTGTAGATCGAAATCGGCCACGAGTCGGTCGAGTCCGACGGCGACTCGGGCGGACCAGCGCAGCGCCTCGTCGTCGACGCCGGGCAGGATCTCGAAGGCAGATCGGATGTCGGCGATCTTCGCATCGATCTGATCTTCGGTGGCCGCCTCAACCCGTGTCTGCAGATCACACATTTCCAGGATCTCAACATGCAATCCCAATTGTCCGTGATGCATGGTGAAGTCTGAGTACATATCCAACATGCCTGGATATGTGTGGCCGAGGAAGCCGATTCGTGCCCCGCGCAAGGCACACACGGCAGTGGCCGCGTGGCACCAGTCTTTGATACGCCGCCATGCGGGTCCTTCGTCGTCGTAGAGCATTCCGGACACGACATTGAAATCGATATCGGCGCGAGCGAAGGCATTGGATAATTCGGGCACACAGCAAGCGCAGCAGTTCGCCAGCCACTCAGCGGTATCGACCTGTTCGTAGTCGAGGCGGTCGACGGGTTGCAGATTAAGAACCAGTACCGGGACGCGTCGACCTTGCACCACTGGCAGGACTTGTGAACTGGTGGCGTAGGTGGCGACATGGCAGACGATCAGATCTACTGCCTCACGCACGAACAACTCTGCCGCCAAGCGCGCCTTCACGGGCGTATCGACGAGTCCAGCACTGATGATTTCTACATCGCAGGACGAGAGGCGCGCTTCGACATCAGTCTGGTAGCCCTCGAGACGACTCTTGAGACCATCAAACTGATCCCAATAGGCCTCCAGACCGATGGCAAAGACGCCGACACGTGCGCGGGGACGCTGCACGCGGTCTGTCATATCTGCCGGGCAGACCGCGGACCCGCCAACGGCCTCTGGCTTTCGGGCCACCGAGTCATGCGGCACTTCCGTCCAGCATGCTACGTACCTGTCCAGCAACCCAGTTTGATGCTTCGTCGATCATGATCCGGCCCTTACCTGGTGTTGCCAGATCACGGGCAGCGTAGTGGTAGGGGGCATCTTTGTCTCGGTAATTCTCATTCTGAATGTCGAAGGTCTCGGCGTCATAATCGACACCATCCCAATGGGCATTTCCGGGGAAAGCGGCCAAGGCCATCGATGTCTCGAATTCGGCGGCGTGGGCGGGGCAGTCTCCAGATTCGAGATGTTCGGCGACGAATTCCTTGGAATAGGCCTCCCAATACGAGTGAAAGCGGACATCGATCCCGAGTTTCTCACTGAACGCAGCCATCTCGTTGCGTAGCGGCCCATTGCCTGCGTGGCCATTGCAGATGAAGATGTGCTCGACTCCGTGGCGCTTGAGGCTCTCACAGATGTCGAAGGCGACGGAGAAAAAGGTCTCCGGACGGAGACTGAGCGTGCCTTTCCATTCCATCCAATGCTCGCTGATGCCGACGGGCATGGGGGTGGCGACGACGACATCCGGAAACAGCGACAATGCTGCCTGTTCGGCCACGACAAGTGCACTTGCTGTGTCGTGTTCCATTGCCAGATGCTCATTGTGTTGCTCTGTACTGCCTGTCGGCAGAATGGCTGCCTTCATCTGCCCTGCTGCGATTCGTTCGCGAACTTGCTTGCGAGTCAGTTTCCACAAACGCACTTCACCAGTAATCACAAGTCTACCTTTCTTTGACCGCCTCTTGAGGAGGATCTATTATGCGCAACTTCCATGCTCGGTGAAAGCAAACGACAAGGGGACAACGTAGAACAATGGACAATCCTGCGGAAGAATCTCGCTACCATCGGCTGACATGGGCCGAGTTGGACGATGTGATGGGCATGAAAGGGAACCGTTGGTAATGGACGCAGATCTGCGAGATTCTCTCAAAACAGTCCACGCGTACGCTGCGACCCCCTTTGCAGCAGACGACGTGCTGTCTGTGGACGAGGAAGGATTTGCCGGCAATCTCGATTTCCTCGTGCAGGCCGGTGTCCGAGTGATCAATGTCGGTGGTGGAACAGGTGAAATCGATGCACTCACGAACCGAGAACTGGCACGGATCGCCGAAGTCGCTCTCGCCACAGTGGGAGATCGGGCGCTGATCACGCCGACTCTTCCGGGCAACACAGGTGCTGCCGTGGAACTGGCCCGACGCTACCGGGACATGGGCGTAAGAGTCTGCCTCGCCATGGCTCCCTACCAGCGACACGGGATCCCAGATGATCCGCAGGGGATCGTCAACCATCTGAGCCTGATCGAGCAGCACGTTCCTGAACTGGGCTTGCTGCCATACAACACGCAGGGCTGGTCTCTCGAGATCTTTGAACGCCTCGCTGAAGTAGATGCTGTCGTTGGCGTAAAAGACCCCTGTTTCGATGATCACCCACTGTTTCGCGCGATCCAGCGACTCGGAGACCGCTTCGTCTGGATCGGCAATAAGCGTCACGATCCCGGTGTTCTACATCTACGGTATCAAGCGGGGATCGAAGGGTTCACTGCGGGGTTTATCAACTTTCTGCCGCAGCCAGAATTGGAACTCGAGGCGCAGGCGCGGGCAGGAGACTGGGATGCGATGATCGTCGGACAACGCCGTTTGGCACCGCTGGAACGTCTGCGCAACAGATTCGGCGATGCCACGATCAAGACCGGGCTGGATCTGGTGGGGCTATACGGCGGGGGCGTGCGGCCACCGAGAACAGATATGTCTGATGAGGGCCGGGTCGCTCTGGCTGACGAACTGCGGGAAACGTGGGGGAAGGTGGTTTAGGTCAACATCTGACCCCATAGGTCTGCCGGACTAGGCGGTTTCCTGGGCGATGAGCTTGTCGACTTCTTCGCGCAAGACATCAAGTACCGCGTCGTAGGGAAACTGGCCGATGAGTTCGGGACCGCGCTTGAGATTGACGAAGTTTGGCGCGCACCACATACCCAGATCGGCATCATCTGTCTCGCCCGGACCATTCACCCGACAGCCCATCACGGCGATCGTAATCGAGTGAGCCTTGGCGTAGGCTGTGACGTCACGCACCTGGTGGGCCAGATCGATAAAGGCTTCGTTCTCAACCCGCGAACAGGACGGGCAGGAAATGATGTTGAGGCCCTCGGGCCGATACTCCGGAACCGAGCGGAATCTGCCGGCCTCGATATCATCAAGAATCTGTCGCCCCGCAGAGATCTCGTCACCCTTGTCGTCAAAGGGCAAGGTGAGAGACACGCGGATCGTATCGCCGATACCCGAAGAGATCAATTGCTCAAAGGCAATTCGAGTCTTGATGACTCCCTCAGGCGGCATACCTGCCTCGGTGACGCCGAGATGCAACGGTACGTCCGGTCGTTGTGCCGCAAAGCGCCGATTGGCCTCGATGACCTTGTTCGGATCTGAGTCTTTCAAGGACACGCAGTAGCGTTCGAATCCCAGATCGTCGAGCAGTTCGCAGTGTTCGAGGGCCGATGCCAACATGGGAGAGATTGAATCATCTGCTGGAAACTGTTCCAGCTTGTCTGGATCGACGGAGCCACAGTTCACGCCGATCCGTATCGCACAGTCATTTGTCGCCGCCGTCTCAGCCAGGTAGGCGACCTTGTCTCGTATCGGGCGGTCACGTTCATGGTGATAGAGGTGACCCGGATTGTAGCGTAGCTTGGCAACCCAGGGAGCGACGACCTCGGCGAGACGGTAATTCTCCTGCAGATCGATCGTCAGGGGACGCGTCGCATGTTCGGCAACCTTCGCCAGTGCATCCGTGTCTTTGCGACTGTCGACGGCGATGCGAATCAGATCGGCACCTGCAGCCTCAAGCAACTGAACCTGCCTGATTGTGGCGGCAACATCCTGGGTCTTCGTTGCCGCCATGCTCTGCACGGCGATCGGGTGCCCGGCGCCGATGGTTACGTCGCCGATGCGTACGGCTCGTGTCGGATTTCGCTGCATCTATCTAATCGCCAGCTCGATTGGGATTCAGTGGAAGATCAATACGGGCGTTGCCGTGTTCGTGACTCGCCATCATCGCCAGAATCAGTTCCAGGGTCTTGCGTCCTTCGGGACCATCAGAGACCAGCTGCCCACCGTGTTCCAAGGTGTGGATCAACTCATGCAGGGCGCCGATCAGTCTCTCATACATGAATCCTCCCACGACGAGATCC
>Ga0233428_1004672_pt1 | contig 10481 bp, 8 predicted proteins | sample SI_118_April2016_4_FD_179890 | JGI IMG/M metagenome (GOLD analysis project Ga0233428, IMG submission 179890) | Seawater microbial communities from Saanich Inlet, British Columbia, Canada - SI_118_April2016_120_MG | ecosystem: Environmental > Aquatic > Marine > Inlet | place: Canada: British... | reverse complement strand
AGCCTACTAAACCGAGGCTTGATTTGGATCAATCTAAAATTAATAGTGGGCTCAGTTTAACTGAGTGAGCGGGGCGTTGTCAGGCAAAATCAGACAGCGCTTTTAAAATCACCCTGTGTTAGCAAAATCCTCGAACAGCGGCATATAAGAAAAGAACTCGTAGTAGGGTTGGTTAAAGAAAACCAGATGATCGTTCAAATCAATCCTCTTGCCACATCCTATGAGCGCGCCCTAGGTTATAATCACGTCGTTACAACAGGAGTTTTGGACTATGCCGCAGCCTCAATTAGTGGAAGACCCATTTGGCGAACAACGTATCGACATGGCGGCGGCATTCCGCTGGACAGCGCGCCTGAACATGCACGAGGGTATCGCCAATCATTTCAGCCTTGCCGTGTCCGATGATGGCTCGAAATTTCTGCTCAACCCATACGGTCGGCACTTCTCGAAGATGCGGTCTTCTGATTTATTGCTAATCGACGCCAATGACCCGGCGATGGGTGAACGCGACGACATCGACCCCACGGCCTGGTGCATTCACGGGGCCATGCACAGGAACAACCCGGGTGCCCGCTGTATCATGCATGTGCATTCAAAATACGTCACCGCACTGGCCAGCCTCAAAGACAGCTCGATGCCGCCCATCGACCAGAACACCATGCGTTTTTATAACCGCATCGCCGTTGATGAAGGGTTTGACGGCATGGGCATGGACGATGAAGCCGAACGCCTGAGCACCGTCATGGGCAACAAGCGGCTGGCGATCATGGGTAACCACGGCGTTATGGTTGTCGGCAATTCCGTCGCCGAAGTTTTCGACGAGATGTATTACTTTGAACGGGCCTGTGAAACCCTGATTACGGCCTTGTCCACGGGCCGCGAGTTGCGTATCGCTTCACCCGAAGTAGCCGAAAAAACGGCCCAGCAATTCGAGAACTATCCCGGGTTCGCCGAACGTCACCTGGCCGCCCTGAAAGATATCCTCGACAGTGAAGAGCCCGATTACCGGGACTAGACCTTTCGCGGCCTGACCAAAGCCAATGCAGCGAGCATGATCGCCAACGAGACCCATATCCAGTACGAGTGCTTCTCGTCAAAAATCAAGACGCCCCAGAAAACGCCCGAAAACGTCACCACATAGGCAGTCTGACTGGCGAAAACCGGTCCGGCGTGAGTGATTAAAAATATAAACATGCTGTAAGCGGTGACGCTTAGGATCGCCATCCCGACAATAGCCCATTCCACCGTTCCCCATGGCCAAGTCAGGGGAACGAAAGTGCCCGTTGCAATCACAAACGGCGTTGTGATGACGGTTGCGGCAATAAACAGGCCACCGGCCACCGTCGTCGAGCTGACATTGCTGGGCATGTGCAAGGCGACAACCATATTTTCGCCCGCATAACAAACTGAAGCGATCAAAGCCGCCAACACCCACGGCACGGCAGTCCGGTCAGGTAAACTTGCATCAGGCCCGACCAGCAACAGAATTGAAAGGCAGCCAAAGATAACGCCCAGAATTCGACCAAGCTGGAACTTTTCGATGCCGAAGAAGGCCGCGGCAACAAAGGTCAGCAACGGCACGGTGGCCACGGTGATTGACAGAATCCCCGGCGAGACCCTTGAGGCGGCATAAAAAAACAAAATCCCCGGAATCACTGAACCCAACATGCCACAGGCCATATAAAACAGGATATTTTCCCGTTTCATGGGCAACCTTCGGCGGGTCACCACCATCACCGTGATCAGGGCAATAGCACCAATCGTTGACTGCCAGTAATTAATTCCCAGCGGATGGCCACCGCCATCAGCGGCAATTTTGGCAAGCGAAAATGTCGCCCCCCATATCACCCCCATAACCAGCAACAGCATCCACGCCTGGGCGCGGCCAAGGGTGCTTTTACTTAAATCAGGTTCAATAATTTCTTCTGGCGAAAGAAAGGCGGCGCTGACCGCCTGTTCCGCAATTTCAGGGCCGTAGGTCCGTGATGTATCTGGCTTATCTTCCACGGCCCACCGTCCTGAAACATATACTTTAGAAAATTCAGATTTGACCAATATGCCCTATTATCCATTCGGTCAAGGACTCCTGAAGGTATGAATTTACGTCATAGCCCGCACGTATTGGGACAACGGCACGAAGACAAAACCGGCAAGCCTGAGAGACCGCCTAGCAGCTGCCAGTGTGCTGTCTTCAAACGCATTCTTTACAGCCCTGGTCATGGCCTTGACGTCCGCTTCAGCCAGATCGGCCCTGGTGATATAGGGCAGGCCCGGAGCAGGCGGGCTTTGCTCGAAAACCTGCGTGCCCACCAGTCGTTCGGGTTCAACATCACTGATCAATGCATGGGTAACGCAATCAATGGCGGCTATATCGGCCCGGCCTTCCCGGACAAGGTCGATGCTTTTTGCGTGACTGCCGCTGACAACAAGTTCGCTTGAGCCATCGACAAAATCACGCAATACCCGCCAACCCGAAAAAGAGTCCATGCCGTTTAGCGCGATCCGGGCGGGCAATGCGGCGGAAAGATTTTCATAGATCGCGCCGGTTCGGGCAATGAACAGGCTTCGATAGTACGCCCCTTCGCAGCCGGGTGCTTCGTAACATGGTGTGCCCAGCAATTGCACCTGACCCTCCAGTTTGTGGATTAATGGAAAGCCGCAGGTCTGGGCAAAAAACAGGTTTGGGGCCTGCCAAATATCATAAGGATCGGCATCCGATCTATTCAGATCGACCGGTATATTGGAAAAACCCTGTGCCTGGAAATGCCCCTTTAGACCAACCCACCATGCTTCCTGGGCGGGGTGAAGGGCCGGAAAATCGTACATACCCAGATAGGCCTGTTGGTCATTCATGGGCATGGTGCATTTTCCTCTGGTCACGGCGACTATTTGAGCACATTATTTTTCCTAACAACAGAAATGTCCATCATCAGGGGAGCAAGATCATGCCGGAATACGTAAACTGGACACGCATGGAAGACGGCGTACAGGAAGACTGGAATCTTCTTTTTGAGCTTGAAGAGCAAGCCAACGCCGATCTTGTTGAACGGGTTCTAACTCACCTGAAGCTGCTAGATGTTAATTGGGGTGGCTATCGCATCAATCGCTATCAACATTCCCTGCAATCGGCGACCATGGCCGAGCGTGATGGCTGCGATGAGGAAATGGTTGTGGCCGCCCTGCTGCACGACATGGGCGACATTATCTCACCTTATAATCATAGCGAATTTGCCGCCGCAATCCTGCGTCCTTATGTGTCGGAAAAAACCTACTGGATCATCAAGCATCACGGTCTTTTCCAAAGCTACTATTATAATGAATATCTTGGCGGTGACCCTGGCGCCCGTGATCGCTTCAAAGACCATCCCCATTATCAGGCGTGTGTAGATTTTTGCCATAAGTATGATCAAAACGCCTTCGACCCCGATTATGACACCTTGCCGCTGGAGCATTTTATACCGGCGGTCAAAAGGGTGTTCTCCAGACAAACCGAAAGCCATCTGGAACTGGCTCCGGCCGAATAATAAAAGGTGGGAGGCAAACCTGTGGCAAAACGAACCCGAGCACGTGCGAGAACCGGGAACCGAAGAGAAAGCGGCGAAAGTTTTCAGCAACTACCCTTCAGGCAACCACAAAACCCCTATCAGCCATTTAATATTATTTCCGACGATGAAGTTGAAGCGCTGCATAACAAATCCCTTGATGTTCTCGAAGAGCTTGGTATCAATTTCCTGCTTGAAGAAGCACGCGATATTCTAAAAGCCGCCGGTGCCGATGTTCGCCCTGGCGATCCCTGCGTACGCTTTGATCGGGGGCTGATTGAAGCATCCATTAAAACCACACCCAAACAGTTCACCGTACACGCTCGTAACCCTGCCTATAATATGGAGTACGGTGGAAATTATACGGCGTTCTGCCTGGTCGGCAGCCCGCCCAACGCCACCGATATGGACAACGGTCGCAGGCAGGGGAGCTTTAATGACTACTGTGATTTTATTCGTCTTGGCCAAAGCCTGAATATCGTCCATCAGATCGCCGGGTATCCGGTCGAACCGACCGATATTGCTCCCCCAATTCGTCATCTCGTTGCCGAACAGGCGCTGATAAAGCTGTCCGACAAAATCGGTTTCGGATATTGCCTGAACCGCCAACGGATCAGGGATTCCATTGAAATGGTTCGCATTGGCCGCAACATCAGCGAGGAGCAACTGAAGAACGAACCTTCGATTTTCACCGTCGTCAACGCCAATTCACCACGCCAGTATGACGTCGCCATGTTAAGCGGCATCATCGAAATGGCGCGCATGAACCAGCCGGTCATTATTACCCCGTTCACGTTGGCCGGCGCCATGGCCCCGGTAACAATGATTGGCGCTATCGTCCAGCAAAATGTTGAAGCGCTTGCCGGCATCGCCTTTTTGCAGATGGTCAATCCTGGCGCCCCGGCACTGTACGGAGGTTTTACCTCAAACGTCGACATGCGCACCGGCTCGCCGGCATTCGGCACCCCTGAATATTCCAAGGCGGTTTTGATCGGCGGCCAACTGACACGGCGCTATGACATTCCGTATCGCTCATCAAATGTCAACGCATCAAATGCGCCGGACGCGCAGGCGACTTACGAGTCACAAATGTCACTATGGCCCTGCATGTTGGCCCACTGCAACATGGTCAAACACGCTGTGGGATGGCTTGAGGGCGGCCTTGCCGCATCATTTGAAAAAGCCATCATTGATGCCGAAATGCTGCAAATGATGTCCGAGTTCATGAAACCGCTCACCGTCAATGACGATGAAATGGCCATGGAGGCGATGCGCGAAGTCGGCCCCGGCGGCCATTACTTCGGCTGCGCCCATACCATGGAACGTTACGAAAATGCCTTTTACACCCCAATTCTGTCTGATTGGAGCAATTTTGAGAATTGGCGTGATAAGGGTTCCATTGATGCCACCACGCGGGCCAACACAATCTATAAGAAATTGCTTGAGGACTATCAGCAACCGCCCATGGACAAGGCTATAGAAGATGAGCTGGACGCCTTTGTTGAGCGTCGCATCGCCGAGGGCGGGGCCAAAGAAGATTAATGACTGACCTTAGCAACGTACTGGACAGCTTCCAGCCATCGGCGATCAGTGTCATCTTCACGTTGACCAGTCGGCTTAAGGAAGAAGGCCGTGACATCATCGACCTGAGTATCGGCGAGCCGGATTTCCCAACCCCGGACCACGTCAAGCAAGCCGCCATTGACGCCATCAACGCCGACTTCACCCGCTACACACCGGTCGATGGCATCAGCACCCTTAAAGAGGCCATCAGCAACAAATTTCAGCGTGATAACAATCTCGAATATGGCCCCGACCAGATCGTTGTCGAGGCGGGTGCAAAGCCGCTGCTGTTCCATGCCATGCAGGCCATCCTGAACCCGGACGATGAGGTCATCCTGCCGGTGCCGTGCTGGGCATCCTATACCGGCATGGTGTTGCTCGCCGGTGCCAAACCAGTGCCGGTTCCCTGCCGTGAGGACAGGCATTTTAAATTACAAGCCGATGATCTGGAAAGTGCCATCACAGACCAGACCCGCCTCATTTTGCTTAACTCACCAAGCAATCCAACCGGTGCGGCGTATAACGCAGATGAATTGAAAGTCCTGACCGATGTCCTGATGCGACACCCGCAGGTGTGGATCATTGCCGATGATATTTACGAGCATATCGTATTTGACAATTTTGCCTTCACCACACCGGCCCAGATTGAGCCCGCTCTTTATGACCGCACACTAACCATCAACGGCGCTTCCAAAGCCTATTCAATGACCGGCTGGCGCATTGGTTACGCGGGCGGCCCGAAGAAGCTGATTGCTGGCATCACCAAGGTGCTGTCCCAAAGTGTCGGCAACCCCTGCTCGATCAGCCAAGCCGCGGCCGTTGCCGCCCTTGAAGGACCACAGGATTATCTTGGCGAACGGGCGGCCTTGTTCAAAGAGCGCCGCGATTTTCTTGTTGAACGACTGAACACCTTCAATGGCCTTACATGTCACGCGCCGGAAGGGGCTTTTTACCTGTTTCCATCATGTAAGGGACTGATCGGCGGCCACACCCCCGAAGGGGCGACAATTAACAGCAGCACTGATCTTGCCAGTTACCTGCTGGAAAGTGCCGGTGTCTCCGTGGTGCCCGGTGCGGCGTTTGAATTCGATCCCAATATCCGGATCTCCTACGCCACCTCAATGGACAATCTGGAAATCGCCTGTGACCGGATGGAACAAGCCTGTAGAGAGATCACCTGAACAAAGGAACCCTTCCATGCCCATCAATGCCGCCGATGCTGTTTATAACAAGGGTGCGCCACGCCAACATGGCGCCATGGAATTCAGCGACTGCCCGGTTGATTTGGACAGTGTTCGCCTGTACCGGCTTGGCCGGATACGTGACGAATTAAGAAAAAAGGATTGTGGAGGTGCCTTGCTGTTCGATCAGGTCAACACACGTTACGCCACCGATTCGACGAATATGCAAATCTGGTGCTCCCATTACGAAACGCGCTGTGTCTTCATCGCCACGGACGGCCCGGTGGTTTTGTTCGATTACTCCAACCTGCCCCATCTGGCCGCAGAATTGCCGACCATCGACGAATACCGGGTGATGCCATCATTCTATTATTTCGCCGCCGCAGAATACGGCCACGAGCGGGCCAGGGAATTTGGCAACCAGATCGCCGATTTGATGAAACAGCACGGGGCGGGCAACAAGCGACTGGCCGTTGACAGGCTTTCGCACATGGGCACCGATGCCATTCGTTCCCACGGCATTGAACTTTTTGATGGTTTGGAAATTACCGAACAGGCCCGCATGATCAAAAGCGCCGACGAACTTGTGCTGATGCAACGAGCCATAGAGGTGTGCGAAACCGGCATGAAAGCCATGCACGACGCCATGGTTCCCGGCATTACCGAAAACGCCTTATGGGCAAAACTGCATGAAACAAACATCGCCCTGGGTGGAGAATGGATTGAAACCCGCCTGTTATCATCCGGGCCACGCACCAATCCGTGGTTTCGCGAATGCTCCATGCGCCCTATTGAGCCCGGCGATATGGTCAGTTTCGATACCGACCTGGTCGGCCCCTATGGCTATTGCGCCGACATATCGCGTTCCTGGCGTTGCGGTGATGGCAAACCTGATGATGAACAACGCCGCCTGTACGCCAACGCTCATGAACAACTTCATCATGACATGGCATTGCTGAAACCGGGAATGAGCTTCCGTGAGGTCATTGAAAATGCCTGGCCTATTCCTGACGAGTTTATGTCCAACCGTTACACATGCCTGCTTCATGGGGTCGGACTGGCCGATGAGTATCCGTCCCTTAAACACCGCATCGATTTTGAAAAGAAAGGCTACGACGGATACCTCGAGGAAGGGATGACCGTTTGCGTCGAATCGATGATCGCCAGCGAAGGTGGCCGCGAAGGCGTCAAACTTGAAGAACAGGTGTTGATTACCAAAGACGGGGCCAAAGCCATGTCATCCTACCGCTTCGAGGAAGACTGGCTTTAGCAAATTAATTAGCCCCGCATTCGTTCGGCGTCAGGATCAAAAAGCGGTTCGCTTAACAGTTTTGCGGGGCGTTTGACGCCCAGGATTTCGATCTCGAAGCCGTCACTCCCGTCTGCCAGACCAACAGGGATATAGCCAAGCGCCACCGATTGATCCACATGGTGGCTAAAGCCGCCAGATGTGATCCAGCCGACCACATCCTCCCCGTGCCAGATCGGTTCGTCGCCCAATACGTCGGCGTCATCGGCGTCAATGGTAAAGGTGACAAGCCGCCGTTCAGGCCCATCGGCCTTTTCACGGGCCGCAGCCTCGCGGCCTATAAAGTCGTTTTTACCCAGATCGATAAAGCGTCCCAGCCCGGCCTCGAAGGGTCCATAGACGGGCCTGTATTCCGTCGCCCAACCGCCGAACCCTTTTTCAAGACGCAGGGAATTCAGGGCACGACTGCCAAATAATTTCAGTCCGAATTCTTCACCCGCCTGCATCAGCAAATCGAATATCTGGGCCTGGTATTCAGGCTTCATCCAGATTTCATATCCCAGATCGCCGGTAAAGGTCAGGCGTCCGACAAGCGCCGGATACATACCTAAATCCATCTCACCTATAGACATGAAGGGAAAAGCGGCCGTCGAGACATCCGTAGCGGTAACCTTGGCCAGTAATTCCCGGGATTTCGGCCCGGCGATCGACAAGCCAACAAGACCAAGCGACAACGCCTCTATGTGCACGTCGCTTCCCTGGCTGTGCACTTTGAACCAGCGCATGTGGTATTCTTCGGCGATGCCGGAACCAAAAACCATAAAGGTTTCACCGTCAAGATTAGCAACCGTAAAATCACCGATCAGCTTGCCCGCCTCGTTCAGCATGGGCGAAAGCAGGACGCGGCCCGGTTTGGGCAGCCGGTTGGCGAGAACCTTTGAAATCCAGGCTTCGGCATCGGGGCCGGTGACACGGTATTTGGCGAAAGACGACGTTTCCATCATGCCAACCGCCGATCGCACCGCCGCACATTCTGCCTTAACCGAAGCCCAGGCGTTGGAGCGTTTGAAAGTCGGGGTTTCGTAAGGGGTTTCGCCCTCTGGCGCGAACCACTGGGCACTTTCCAGGCCGTATGCGGAACCGAAAACCGCATTATTCTCTTTCAGGCGATCATAGACTGGCGTCACGCGCAGGGGCCGACCGGCGGGGCGTTCCTCGTTAGGATAAACGACCGAAAAACGGTTTGAATAATTTTCACGCACCTTGGCGTTGGTATAGGCCATGGTCGTCCAGTCACCGTAACGCGAAACATCCATCCCCCATACATCGAAACCCGGATCGCCGTTAACCATCCATTCCGATAACGCCAGCCCGACGCCGCCGCCCTGGCTGAACCCGGCCATCACCGCACAAGCGCACCAGTAATTCTTCAGCCCCCGGACAGGGCCAATGATGGGATTGCCATCGGGTGCAAAAGTGAAGGGGCCGTTGATAATCTGCTTGATGCCCGCATTTTCAAAGGCCGGGAAGTGAGAAAAACCAACTTCCAGTGATGGCGCGATGCGATCAAGGTCGGGTTGCAGCAGTTCGTGGCCGAAATCCCAAGGAGTCTCGCGTTCAGCCCAGGGCACACAGGCTTTCTCGTACGTGCCCATAAGCATACCTTTGCCTTCCTGGCGCAGATAAAGTTCACCTTCAAAATCGATAGCGTGCTTGATCTCCTCGCCCTTGGCCTCGTTATGGGCGGTCACCTCTGCCATTTCCTCGGTCAGCAGGTACATGTGTTCCATCGCCAGAATGGGCAACTCCAGCCCGACCATGCGCCCGACTTCGCGCGCCCACAGGCCACCCGCGTTGACCACATGGTCGGCGTGAATGGTGCCTTTGTCGGTGACCACATCCCAGGTGCCATCCGGACGATGCTGCAAGTCTTCAACCTTGGTATGACGATAGACTTCCGCACCGCCCACACGTGCCGCCTTGGCAAAGGCGTGTGTCGTGCCCGAGGGATCAAGATGGCCTTCCGTCGGGCTCCACATGGCGCCAACAAAATGCTTCTTGTCCATCAGCGGAAAAATGTCGGCCGCCTCGTCGACGGAAATAATGTCCATCTCCTCGCCAAGATATCGGGCGCGGGCGCGCGCCATCTTCAACCAGTCGAGACGTTCCTGGGTTCCCGCCAGCATCACACCACCGGTCAGATGAAGGCTGCAGGATTGCCCGGAAATTTCCTCAATTTCCTTATAAAGCTCAATGGTATAGCGCTGGAGTTTGGCAACGTTAGGGTCGCCGTTAAGGGTATGAAAACCGCCTGCCGCATGCCAGGTCGAGCCTGATGTCAGCTCATCGCGCTCCAGCAGCACAACATCTTTCCAGCCTGCTTTCGTCAAATGATACAGAACGCTGCAACCAACGACGCCGCCGCCAATGACGGCGACTTGCACATGATCTTTCATCGGTATTTCCCTTACCCCTCGCGATGTCTTTTTGCCGTTTCACCTGAGCATTAAGTGATGTCACATGGTGGATTTTAAGGTTCCGCCGCGCCGGCAGTGGGAACGGAATGTTGATCAGAAACCTTAATCACCGGTTCAACCTCGCGAAGTTCATCCATAGGTATATGGCAGGCAATGCCATGGCGATCTGCGTTAAACTGCACGGGTGGCGGTTCGTTGTCGCAGATTTCGCCGATCCTGCGTTGGCAGCGGGTCGAAAACGGGCATCCCTTCGGCGGATTGAGCGCGCTGGGCAGGTTGCCTTCCAACACGATGCGCCGTTTCGTGACTTCCGGATCGGCGATCGGCACGGCCGACAGCAGCGCCTCGGTATAAGGATGATAGGGCGGGCTGAACACTTCGTCGGTGGTGCCACGCTCCACCAGCAGGCCCATATACATGACGACGACCCGGTCGGCCAGATACCTGACGGCGCTCAAGTCGTGGCTGA
>Ga0233428_1004671_pt1 | contig 10483 bp, 7 predicted proteins | sample SI_118_April2016_4_FD_179890 | JGI IMG/M metagenome (GOLD analysis project Ga0233428, IMG submission 179890) | Seawater microbial communities from Saanich Inlet, British Columbia, Canada - SI_118_April2016_120_MG | ecosystem: Environmental > Aquatic > Marine > Inlet | place: Canada: British... | reverse complement strand
CTGACCGGCAAAGCTGCCCAGCTGCTCGGCAAGCTGCATATAAGGTTTCAGGCGCGGCGCTTCTTCGGCTGTCACCGAAGGCATATTCAGGGCATTGGTGACAGCACCGGATACAAGATAATCGGCCATTTGTTCGGCAACCTGAAGGGCGACCTTTTCCTGGGCTTCCGTTGTTGAGGCACCCAGGTGCGGCGTTGCCACGACATTTTCCATGCCGAACAAAGGATTGTCCCTGGCCGGTTCTTCGGCAAAGACATCAAGACCTGCGGCGGCGACCTTGCCATTTTCCAATCCGGCTTTTAGATCTTCTTCAACAATCAATCCGCCACGGGCGCAATTAATGATACGCACACCCGGTTTCATTTTGTCGATGGCGTCGGCGTTGATGATATCGCGGGTGGTATCTGTCAACGGCGTGTGCAGCGAGATAAAGTCGGCGCGGGCAAACAGGTCATCCAGTTCGACCTTTTCGACGCCAAGCTCGGCTGCCCGTTCCGGCGACAGGTAGGGATCGAAAGCGATAACCCGCATTTTCAGTCCCTGGGCCCGGTCGGCGACAACCGCACCAATATTACCGCAACCAATAATTCCAAGAATCTTGCCCATGATCTCGACGCCCATGAATTTGGACTTTTCCCACTTTCCGGCGTGGGTCGAGGCATTGGCATGAGGAATTTGACGTGACAGCGCCGTAATCATGGCGATGGCGTGCTCGGCCGTGGTAATGGAATTACCAAACGGCGTGTTCATGACGCAGACACCGGCCGCCGTCGCCGCAGCCACATCGATGTTATCGACACCAATACCGGCGCGACCGATAACTTTCAGGTTTTCAGCCGCCGCCAGAACTGCCGCCGTCGCCTTTGTCGCCGAACGAACGGCCAGGCCATCATAGTCACCAATGCAGGCAATCAGCTCTTCGGGGCTCATGCCCGGCTTAACGTCAACGTCAACGCCGCGGTTGGCAAAAATCTCGGCGGCGAGCGGGCTCATTTTATCGGATATCAAAACTTTAGGCATATCTCAGGACTCCATTTCGGCTTTAACGGTGGCGTAAGCCCAGTCAAGCCATGGCATTAATTTTTCAAGGTCTGCGGTTTCGACCGTCGATCCGGCCCAGATGCGCAAACCCGGTGGAGCCGCCGGATAGCTGTTGATGTCATTGGCCGCAGCTTCGCCTTCAAGTAGTTTGGTCATCGCCTTGGCGGCACTGGACTGGCCTTCGGCGTCCAATCCCTGAAACCAGTCGGCGACGATCATCAAACAGACAGAGGTCCGCGAACGAACCGCCGGGTCCGTGGCCACATAGTCGATCCACGGTGTCCGCCCAACCCATTTATCGATAGCCGCGAAGTTGGCCTGTGAGCGGCCGACAGTGCCATCGACGCCACCGATGCTATCAATCCATTTCAGGGAGTCGATGGCGTCTTCGACAACGATCATCGAGGGGGTGTTAATGGTCGCCCCCTTGAAAATACCCTCAATCAGCTTGCCGCCCTTGGTCAAACGAAAGACTTTTGGCAGCGGCCAGAGCGGGGTGTAGCTTTCCAGCCGCTCGACGGCGCGGGGGCTCAGGATCAGGATGCCATGGGCACCCTCCCCGCCCATCACCTTCTGCCAGGAAAAAGTCGTGATATCGAGTTTGTCCCAGGGAAGATCATAAGCGAAGACGGCGGAGGTCGCGTCACAAATGGTCAGGCCCGCCCGGTCGCTTGCGATCCACTCACCATCAGGAACACAGACGCCAGAGGTGGTGCCGTTCCAGGTGAAGACCACGTCGTGATCGAAGTCCACGTCGGCAAGCTCGGCGATTTGGCCGTAGGGGGCTTTCAGGACCCGAACGTCCTCAAGCTTCAATTGTCCGGTGACATCGTTCGCCCAGTCGGTGCCAAAACTTTCCCAGGCCAGCATGTCGATGCCGCGCGCCCCCAGCAGGGACCACAACGACATTTCCAGCGCCCCGGTGTCGGAGCCCGGAACGATACCAACGCGGTAGTCATCGGGTAATTTAAGAACGGCGCGGGTGCGATCAAGCACTTCGGCCAGGCGCTCTTTACACGGGCCAGAGCGATGCGAACGCCCGGTCAGGGCATCACGAAGAACGTCAACGGACCATCCGGGACGTTTGGCACAAGGGCCAGTCGAAAAATTGGGATTTGCCGGACGCATGTCCGGCTTCTGTTGCGGATTCATAATGTATCTCCCTTCCTTACAGAAGAGCTGACGTTCGTTGGGGAACGCTGGCCCACAGCGCTTATAGGAGTAATGCTGCACTGCGTCAACAGAAAGGTCTTATCGTCTTCAAACGTCTCGAATGAGGACGTGAATAAGCCCGTATATGTGCGTCTAAAGCCCGTAATACCAAGGGGCGAACAGGGAGAAGACGATCCATAGCAGGACAATCAAGGGCGCCCCGGCGCGGAAATAGTCACCGAATCGGTAATGCCCCGGTCCCATCACCAATATGGACGTCTGATAACCAATCGGTGTGGCGATGGCGCAGTTGGCGGCGAAGACCACCGCTATGGCGAATATCTGTGGGTCGATACCGGCTTCACGGGCCACTCCGATGGCAATTGGCGTAAACAGTACGGCCGTCGCCTTGGCGCTGATGATGTTGGCCATGATGGCGGTAAAAGCAAAGAACACCGACAGGATGACAGCCGGGCTGGCGCCGTTCAAAGTCGTCATCAGACTCTGCGCCAGATATTGCGCGCCACCAGTTTCCTGCATCGCCGCCCCCATGGCCAGGGCCGCCGGGATCATCGTCAGGATTTTCGAATCCAGGGCCCGCGAAGCCTGTTGCAAATTAAGCGCCCCCGACAACACCATGATCACAGCACCCATCAGTGCGGCGGCAACAACTGGTAGCAAGCCCGTCGCGGCAAAGAAAACAATGCCGAAGAAAATCAAGGCGGCCCGCTTGGCATGATGGACGACGGCCATTTCTTCGGTCGACCATTCCATCAGGACGACATTGCGATCAGCGCGTAAGGCTTCGATATCACCGGGTTCGCCTTGCACCAACAACACATCACCGGCGGCCAGCACCGTATCGGCGAGGCGTGATCTGATCATTTGCGAGCGCCGCTGGACGCCCAGCACAAAACAACGGGTCCGTAACTGAAAACCGGTTTGTCTGAGCCTGAGCCCGATCATTGATGAAGCCGGTGCGACCATGACTTCGGCCATCACCCGTTCGCCCTGGCGCAGGGCATCCTCGCCGCCGGGCTCACCTGCCGCGGCCAGAAGAAATCCCGGATCGTCGTTCAGGGCGTCGGATAATGCCTGGCGGGAGGCCGCAACGGTGACACTATCGCCCTCCTCGATAAGCTCCTCATGGAAAGGCGGCGTCAGGATTTTTTCGCCGCGCACGATCATTCGGACCCTGACATCGGCCAATTTATTGATCACACCGCCAACCACCATGGCGCCGATAAGCCGAGAACCCGGCGCGACGGAGATTTGGGTCATGAAGTGACGCGGCGAGCGGGTCATGATGCGGTGCGCGAGGGAGGTTCTGTCCGGAAGCTGCGAGGGCAGGACAAACAGGATGTAAACCAGTCCGGCAGCGGCCAACACGATCCCCGGCACGGAGAAATCAAAAAAGCCGAAGCCTTCTTCACCCATTTCCAAAAGGGCGCTGGAAACCAGAAGATTGGTGCCCGAACCAATCAGCGTTGTCATGCCACCAAGCACGGCGGCGTAGCTTAAACCCATCATCACCTTCGAGGTGGGGCGGTCAAATCTGTCAGATAAAACCTGCATGACCGGGATAAAAATAACAACGACGGGAATGTTGTTCAAAAAGGCGCTGATAATGAGGACCACGGCCATAACGATGGTCACCGACAACCATTCTTTGCCGGCGCCAAGGTCGAGCACCATCCGGGAGACCTTGTCGAGCACACCGGTCCTGACCATGCCCTGACCAACAACCAGCAGGGCAAGGACGGTAATCAGGGCCGGGTTGGCGAATCCCCGCAACAGGCGTTCGGCGCTGAGCGTGTTGAAACCATCAGGGGAGACCACCGGGAACCCTTGAAAGAAGGCGATCATCATGCAGATAACGCCGATGGATGTAACCTCGATTGACAGCTTTTCCGAAACGTACAGGACCAGCGCCCCGATAATCAGGGCAAAAGTCGCCCACATCTGAAAAACGTTGTCCGACTGGTTCAGGATTTCAGCGCTCATATCATAATACTACAGGCCCAGAGCACAGCCGCAATGACCTTCGAGAAAAATGCCGCTACACAAGCGCAATTTGTTATGATATGAAGCGCGCCACACCATTCAACAGGTGGGGAATCGTCTAATGGTAGCACTGCCGATCGCCATAAATTATTCAATATTATCAACTACTTAACGATATTTTAGCTCAAAATAACAGTTCACAAAAAGTTCACAAAACATTGTTTTAGTTGAATTTCTGTTTTATACGTTTCACAGTAAGTTCACAAATAGTTCACAAAAATGGGCTAATTTTGTCGGATTGAAATGAGCAAAAACTATAAAAATTCCCATCAGCTACGCGACGGAGCCATCCTCCTGTTTAATCGGGTGGGTGCGCAAAAGCCAGTGTGGCACGCCAGAATAAAAAAACCTGGCTCTTACCCAACAGCATCACAACGATACCTCTCTCGCAGCATGAAGACTGTGAACTATGCGGAAGCAGCAATGGCGGCTGAGGATATTCTTGATGACCTGCGTTACAAATATAAAAACGACATCCCGCTGGAAACGCTAAAACTCGCAAAATTGTATGAAATGTGGAAAGCCACTGTTGGCATCCGTAAAAACAAGGGCCGCATGGAGACAATTAGAAAGGCATACGACCTATATCTGCTGCCGTACTTTGGAAAAACAAACATCACAGACATAAAACCTGGACTGGTTACCAAATTTTGGGATTGGCGACTTGATTATTGGGTTACAGGCGAAGGCTCAAAAACTGAATCATGTTTTGTTGGCAATGTTCCCAAGCTTTCAACCGTTAAACAAGAACGCCAATGCCTTAAGCAGATTCTGAAATGGGCAGTTGAACAAGACCTTTTACACAAAATGCCTGAAATTAGCGTGCCTGAGTTAGCGTCAACGGAAGAGGATGATAGCATCAGGCCTGCATTTACGATGGCGGAATATAATCGGCTCAATGATTATTTCGACGATGAATATCTGCCCAAAAGGAATGAGGACATAAAGGAATTTTGGGCTAGAAACCCAAAACTGAACAGCAGTCATTTATATGGTCGGCGTATGCTGGTCAACTTCATGCGTGTTGGCATTTATTCTGGTTTGCGACCACATGAATTGCTGCTGCTTAAATGGAAGCATGTTGAGCATTACAAGTTTGGTGGGGAGCAAAATGTAAAATTCAATGTCCCAAAAAATACAAAAACTGGAGCCCGTCAGAATGTGTGCCAGCCAGCCTGTATCAAATTCTTAAGCGACCTGAAAGAGCACTCCCTTCATACAAGCGATGAAGACTATTTGTTTAATACGGAAGAAGGAGGGAAAGCCCCCTCCCCTCGTTTAAAGCTGAATAGAGTTCTGAAGAAAATGAAGATGAAGACGGATGTGTTTGGCAATCCATTCGTCCCCTACTCCGTCAGGCATACGTATATAACTTTCAGGCTGTTGTACGGTGATGTCTCCATTGATGATCTCGCTAGAAATGTGGGGACATCGACAGAAATGATTAATACTCATTATGATCATGTTCTAAATGAACAGAAGACAGAGATACTGACGTCCACAAAAAGACAAAAGAAGTAGCCAGTTATCTCATTTGAAATGAGATAATTCGTAATTACTGAAAACCGTTAGCTTCCTAATTTCATAGAGCCCCTCTCACACCTGCATATTTTCGCTCGCCAGGAGCGCCAAATTTTTAAGCAGTACCAAACGGCATATTCCTCAATTTCAGAGCTGTGGGGAGGAATATGCTGCTGGTGAACATGGTTTGTGCGAAATATTAGGCTGCATGAGCGAGAAAAAATCACACTCACCAAAATCACCTTCCAAAATCTGAAGAAAGTGGCTGCCTCAGCGGAGAGATGGCGGTAAATGCCATTAGTAGACTAACTTTAACTGGAGATTGAAAATGGCTTATCTAAACAAACTGAAACTGACTGATACCGCTCGTAACCGTACTATAGACCCTGTCATGCGTCGGCGGGAAAAGTTGATCGAAAAACTTAATGAGCAACGTGAATCAGCAGTGCATTCCATCGATAATACGCCGTATCTGCCAACAAAACGTGCGTGGGTTACGGATGGTGTGACTGGTGAGCGCAATCTGATCGAAAAGCCCAAAAAGGTTCGTCAGTGGTTTTGGGAAGCTGGTGGCGTATGGCTTTTCCAAATCCGTTATGGCGCTAATGTGCTCGAACTGGCGAAGGGGAAACCCACCATTGAAGTTGGCGATAAAGCAAAATTGCCAGATGTGATCGAACTCTGCATCAACGCCGTTAAAGATGGCGAACTGGATGCCCAGTTAAATGAGATGGCGGTGCAAACTGGAGCCAAACTGCGAAAGTCAAAAGCCGCTTAAAACAAAACCATGTGCAGCATCAAGCTGTACATGGTCCACCTGGGTACAGAATTCTGCCCAGATCCCTATTTTAACATGTTACCCTACTGGCCAGGTCAGGCAACTAAAATGGCTAATAATATGGTTTGACCTTTAGGAAATTATCTCATTTAAAATGAGATAAAGCGGACATTAATGTCTGGATTACCCCCTAAAAACGGACATAATCGGTAGGTGGCTGGAACTTCCGCTAATAGCCAAAAGCGGACTTAAGAAAATGGTCTTTATTTGAGTTAAAAATTAGCTCTCTGTATTGAAAAAAAGGATAGTTCACATGTTAACGTGACAGTCTCGGGTGCATCCCATATTATTATTTGAACAATCAAGACTTGGGAGCCTTGAATAAAATGCCGGATAAGGCAGCGCGTTTTGTCAGTCGCCTCACTCACAACACGCTTGCCCTCGTGCTGGCTGGAGGGCGAGGCAGCCGCCTGGGTGTATTGACCGATTGGCGGACCAAGCCCGCTGTTCCTTTTGGCGGCAAGTTCCGCATCATCGACTTCACCCTTTCCAATTGCCTTAACTCCGATATCAGACGGATTTGCGTGCTGACACAGTACAAATCGCATTCCCTGATCCAACATCTGCTGAAGGGATGGACCTATCTCAATTCGGAACATGGTGATTTCCTGGATATCATACCCGCCCAGCAGTGGCTAGATGACGACCAGTGGTATCAAGGAACGGCAGATGCCGTTTACCAGTCACTCGACATTATTGAGGGTTACGGACCTGAATATGTCCTGATTTTGGCTGGTGACCATATCTACGGCATGGACTATGGGGAAATGTTGGCGGCTCACGTCGAATCCGGAGCAGCCTTCACCATCGCCTGTAATGCCGTCCCTATGGCCGAAGCCAAACATTTCGGAGTCATGCAAATTAACGATGATGGGCGCATTATCGACTTCGAGGAAAAACCCGAATCCCCCAAGGCAATGCCGGATAACCCGGACATGGCGCTGGGAAGCATGGGTATTTACGTCTTTTCCCTGGATTATCTTAACAAGCAGTTGGTGCGGGATGCCTCCGACGAATCTTCCGACCACGATTTCGGCAAGGATGTGATTCCTTACGCCCTTGCTCAAGGAGACCATGTGCAGGCCTATCAATTCCAGAGCCCGACTCAAGGGGGAAGTCCCTATTGGCGCGACGTCGGAACCATAGACGCATACCATCAAGCAAATATGGAGCTCATTTCATCGGATCCACCTTTCGATATCTATGATCGGGAATGGCGAATCATGACCGATCAGCCACAACTTCCGCCAGCCCGCTTTCTGGGTCGTGGATCGGGCTGCGGAATAGAGAATTCCATGGTCAGCGGCGGTTGCGAGATTGAAAGTTCGAAATTATATAATTCGATGCTGTTTTCCAATGTCAAAGTATACCAGGGATGTGAGCTCAATGGCGTCCTGGCGCTTCCCGGTTGTGAGATCGGTAGGGGGTCACGTCTGAAAAATGTCATCCTCGATAACCAGTGCCGGGTGCCAGAAGGAACAGTTATTGGTGAGGACCCTGAAGAAGACGCGAAGCGGTTTATTATGTCTGATGAAGGCGTGACCGTCGTCAATCGCAAGATGCTTGGTCAGGGGGAAGGCTATATTTCAGGCGTTATCCGGGAGAAACAGGACGCCAGCCCCAAATAACGGTCAGGCTTCCTCAAGGAAGAAGGGGGTGCGAACACTGGCGAGCGTTTTTTCCAGGCTGAAATAATCTATTTTGCCCGCATCCAGTAATGCCTTGTCCTCATTACTTGAAAAGACCAGTTCGCCGAGGACCTCGAGACCGCCGATCAGTCCGGACATTCCATCACCATGAGTTTTTGAGCGGTCGCGGGGGACGAAAAAGAGGCTGATGTCGTCGCCCGGGGTATTGCGCGAAACGATGAAATTTGCTGTCAAATCATGAATGCGGCTCTTGTTTTTAGCCGCCCATCCGGAAATCCATTGCGATGCCTGTTTGAGTACGGCTTTGGGTTTACCTGTCCACACGGCAACGTCCAAAGGGTAATTTTTTAGGAATTTACCCTTTTCCCCACTCTCAAATTGTTGCCTGGCGGCGCGTTCCAATGGAAATTCCGGTTCGTCTTCCGGACGTTTGAAAAACTGAAAATGAAGATGCCCGGGAATCGATGCGCCGGCGTTAACACCATTGTAAAAACCGATATAACCGGGCATACGCTCAGCAAGCTCGACGAGATCATTCAGAAGCACGGAAACTTCCAGTTTTCCCTTTTCACAAACCGGCCATTCTTGCGATGTATGTTCAGTAGTAGCAATGACGACGTGAGTCGGCGAAAGAGGAAATGGATTCATCCAGGCGTAGTAGCTGGTTTCGCCCATATGGATTTCATAACCCATCTCAGTACCCTGTTGCTGCCAGCGGATATTGTCGCGACACAGAAAACAGCCCTCATTCCTGATCTCTGTTCCCGGTGGCGGTGTGGAAATTCCGGAACCATTAAAACGCAAAGCCCTCTCGGGATTGTACTGGATACGGAAAAATCTGGATGGATATTCAGGATGTTTGAAGTTATGGCGCTCAACAGCGTCAAGACCAATCTTGATGAAACCGCTTTCCTTCTGGTGGGCCTCCAGTTCACTCAAAGCCGCATCAAGGCCACCACCACTGATTTCAATCTCGCGAAGCCGCGAGTTCAGTTTGTCCCAGGTGTGTTCGTAATTTGTATGCATCTTGATTATCGTTATGAATCTTAAGACCCGAAAGGGTGGGGATTTATCCTACTAATGACTGCTATATAATGCAGAGAGATCGATTAAGAAATAAAAAATATCCCATTGATTCATTAATTGCAGAACGGAATGAACTTATGCGCGGCGATACCATCATCGTAGAGGCACACCACCGAAAAGCGGCTGAAGAAATTATTCCCCTCATCTTGCCCGAATTAGAAGCCTCGCCCGGAAAGTACACAATAACGGTGGCCGGTGAATCGGGCAGCGGCAAGTCGGAAACGGCAACCGCCATCGCCGAAGCCCTTGCCGAGCATGACATTTCAAGCGTCATCTTCCAGCAGGATGATTATTTCGTCTATCCGCCGAAAACCAACGATGCAACGCGCCGCAAGGACATCGCCTGGGTCGGCACCCAGGAAGTAAGGCTGGACTTGCTCGACGAGCATTTGCAGGCCTTTCGAGATGGTGCCGAGAGCGTTACAAAACCGCTTGTTGTCTACGAAGACGACGCCATTACCGTCGAGAACATGGAAATTGGACAGGCGCGAGTCGCCATCGCCGAAGGCACCTACACTACGGCGTTAAACGTTGTCGATACCCACATATTCATTGACCGCAGCTATGCGGAAACCCGTGCCCATCGCGAAAAAAGAAACCGTGATGCGTCGGAACTCGACTCGTTTACAGACGGTGTGCTGAAGATAGAGCACGACATTATTTCCGCTCAGAAACCCCGTGCCAAAATTGTTATAAATACCGACTATTCCGTAAACGTGGCTGACTGACGGTTTTTTCCTCCGAACTCCACCTAGGACAGAACGTAAATGCATATCGCTTTCCTTAACCCGCAAGGCAACTTCGACACGGCCGATTCCTATCTCGCCGAACACCCGGATTTCGGCGGTCAACTCGTCTACGTCAAGGAAGTTGCCCAGGCCATGGCCGCGATGGGGCATAAGATCGATATCGTGACCCGCAAGATCGACGATCCTGAGTGGCCGGAGTTCTCGTCCGCCATCGATGCCTATCAGGGCTTTGAAGAAAACCTGCGCATCCTTCGCTTTCCTTGCGGGGGGGCGAAGTTTCTGGGCAAGGAAGAATTGTGGCCACACCTGGAAGAGTTCGTGCGCAACATGCTCGATTTTTACGGCGACGATCTGCCCGATTTCGCTACGGCTCACTACGGCGA
>Ga0233428_1004659_pt1 | contig 10495 bp, 8 predicted proteins | sample SI_118_April2016_4_FD_179890 | JGI IMG/M metagenome (GOLD analysis project Ga0233428, IMG submission 179890) | Seawater microbial communities from Saanich Inlet, British Columbia, Canada - SI_118_April2016_120_MG | ecosystem: Environmental > Aquatic > Marine > Inlet | place: Canada: British... | reverse complement strand
AGGCGCAGTAATGATCTCTGGACATATAACAAGAAAAGAGAACGGAATCATAAGTGCAGCTGGACCAATTGTAAATTATGTACTTGGGGTTGGATTTTTAATTGCGGGTTTATTTTTTCAAGGTCAATTAATAGATATAGTAATTAGTGTTGGTTTTATGATAAACATGTGGCTTGGATTATTTAACATGTTACCGTTTGGAAACTTTGATGGAAAGAAAATTCTTAATTGGAGTCGAGTTGCATGGAGTGTAATGGTTGTGTTTGGAGTTTACTTTACGTTCTTTTTGTAAATCTTATTTTTGTTAAATGAAAAGAGCAGAAATATGTTTCGCTTCTTATCATTTTCAAAAATCTTATTTTTGTTAAATGCACTTCTCTACCTCTAAAATCGCATAAACATTTATATAGGGGTATTACATTTAACAAGACAAGAAGGTGTTTCTCTTAAAAAAAAGAAGGTGATAAAACTGAAACAACACGTATTTCAGGAAGTCAAAAAGTTTAAAATACAACGGTGCTGCAAAGGATGCGGAAATCGAATTGTTGTAGAGAATGCTAATAGATACTACTGTAGTAGTTGTCGAGGATATTAGTTTTTTATTTTTTTTATTTTTTTTAGAAGTTCTGAAAATTTTGTAAAACCAGAAGATTGGTTTAGGTGTCCACCATTTTTTATAATAGTTAATTCGCAGTTCAGATTTTTTTGTAATTCATATGCTTTTTCAATTTTTACAAAAGGATCATTATCAGAATGAAATATCTCAAAATGAGAACAATTCTTTTTTATTGAACTCCACTCAAATTCTTTTTGAGCAAATGTTTTTGTTACATTATCAAATTCATTATCAAGCTTACCTACAAAACCAGATACTAAAAAAGCACTATGACACACACTCTTTTCAAGAATATTTAGAATGAAGGGAACACCTAAACTGTGACCAACTAATATAGTTTCTTTATCAATATTATAAGCTTTAATAATTTCTAACCAACTAGGTAACGTTTCTGGTTTAGGGAACTGAGGAATCCCTACTTTGTGCCCAATTTCTTCTAATTCTTTTTTGAGCCAAGGAAACCAATTCTCTTGAGGATGTCCACCAACTCCATGTATAATTATTACATTCATACTATATTAAAATAAGAACTAGTTAAATAAATTTCTAAAGAAATTACCAATACCACTAAAGAAACCAGTTTCTTCTTCCACGTCTTCTACAGGTTCCTCTACAGCTTTACCAACAGGAGCTTTAACTTCTTCAACAATCGGTGTAGGTGCTTTTTCTTTCACATATTCTGGTTCTGCCATCTCCTTAGGAAGTATACCGATAACAAAGTTACCAAATCCTGAAGTAGTTGCAATTAATGTTAAATGTCTATCTTCATCTAAAATAATTGATGTAAGGATAGGAACACCTTCTTGATGTAACTGGATATCATTTTGTCTATAACCTTCAATAACCTTCTTTTCTAACTTTAATGTATATGTAACATCACCAATAGAATCTTCGTGAGTAAACTTTGCATTGAACTTATAGAATGCTTTTCCGGGAAAAGTAATTGTTTCATCATTATTAATATCTAATTTGCCACCTTTAATGTCGGTTGTAGTTGTAAACGTAACTTCTCTAACACCTTCTACACCATTAACACCTGCAATAATCTGTGACTCAGCGTTTTCAAACGCAATCTGTTGAACTGCTTTCCCTGTTAAAGGAAAACCAGTTTGTGAAGCAATAATAACAGTAAGAAAAGAGATAACAAATACAGCAGCAATACCCATCCAGAATGTCTTATGAACTGGTTTTGGTTGCTTTTTTACCACTTTCTTTTTTCTTGCCATACTAGAAAGAATATTTTAGAGTATTTAAAGTTAACTTTTAGAAAAAAATGTGGGATCGGAGGGACTTGAACCCTCGACCTCAAGATCTTCAGTCTTGCGCTCTTTATTGCTCTAATTGAGTCCCAACTGAGCTACGATCCCATTAGAATACCTATATCTCTACCCTATTTATAATAGTTTTGGTACTACCCAGCAAATGTCTGGCCCATTATCTTGATTGCAAAGAAGTTAAACAGCAACATAACAATACCCGCAAGAGTCGCATATAACAAAATACTACTCACTAAATTCTTTCCTAACGCATATCTTTCTCCTAATTTATCAGCGCCATTCTCAATACCATTTGCTAACGTAGTCAAAATATACGCAATTTGAATAATATAAATACCCACAATAATTTGGAAATAATATGTTGGGACACCAACGCCAAATAAATCTAACAAATTACCAAACCCACCGGTATCTCCACCCGATGTAATCTCTCGTAATTTACCTGATAACTGTGTTAAAATCAACGAAATCATTGAAGTAATACCAATAACAATACCTGCAATCGCTGGTGTTAGGAACTTAACCTGTGCTTTCATAGATGAAATTACATCGCTCATTAAATCTTTTAACCGTGCTTCTACTCGATGTATCTCTTTAATATACCTAGACATACTAAGAAGTGCCTGAGCAGCTATTCGAGGCCCTTTCTTAATACTCTCAGCCAAAACTTTCATAGATGACTCAATAACTTTTGATGGAAACTGAACTAATGCACCAACTTTTGGATCAAACAAAGATTCTTCTAATCCCATACCCAACTTAGTAATATTTCGAGAAGCAAGCATAAAGAAATCACCAGACGTTGTACCATGCATTGTTGTTGCAATTTTAGAAAATGCAATCTCGGCAGGTAAACCATCGCCTAATCGATTACCTAATTGAAATAAAGCAGAAGAAAATTCATCTTCTAATAATTTAGTTCTAGTTCTAATCTTAATAACATTCTTAGAACGTAATTTGAAATAAAATCCAATGGATAAACCTAAACCAGCAACTAATATCAAACTAAGTAAAGAAGCTCCTAACCCAAACGGTCCAACTTTTTCATTCTCAGCACAATTAACCCCAACATTTGGAGGGCAAACATAATCTAATAACTTAATAGTCCCATCGGGATTTGCCATTTCAAAACTAGAATCTAATGTGTGTAATATAATAGGACTACCCCCGATGATTAATGCAACAGCTAATATAGTCAAACTAAAAAATAAAGGATTGATACTAATATTTATCTTCCCACCAAGAGGAATATTAACATTTCGTAATTTTTTAATACCTTTCTTTTTACTAATGTCAGTAGCTCCGTAACCGGCAGGACGTTTTGATAAAATCATCTTACCAAGATAAAACACCCCTGTTGGAAGTGTAATGTTGTATAAGAAACTAATAATTAGCAACAGAACGAATGGGTTCATATCACCAGCCATAAAACTTACAACTAAAGGTAAAATAACTAAACCTAATATCGGGAGAATAATACCCAACATATGTAACATAGTCATAGGGGCTTTCAAGTCATGTGCATAATGTAACATATTTTCATACGTTCCATTTAATACAACGTCTAACGCCTTATCTAATAACGAAAGACGGCGGTCTTCAGTAGACTCAAACAAAGATGCTTCCACCAAATGAAATGCTTCAACAAATTCCTTATCCCAATCTTTCCATTTATCTAAATAATTATCAGCAGCATCTCGGATAGTACTAAATTTCTCAGTTTCAACATCCCATAAAATTTTTCTAAAATCTAACGATAAAGGGGGTTCAACATGATTTGCAGCAAATTCAATAGCTCTCTCTAAATTAGAAGTATGCCTCATATATGTAACCATATAAAAAATACTTTGAATCATCTGATTAGAAGCTTTCATTCTCCACGTATTAGCCATAAAATCAGGAATTTTTCTAATAACCATAATTAAAATTAAACCAGCAACAGCACCACCTACTGCTAAAAAATAAAGGGGTTCACCAAATACAACAAGAGGAATAGCAAAACCACCAAGAACTCCAATTAGAATAGTAAGTAAACCCGCAAGAAGTGCAAACGACAACACACCAGAAGGTGTAATGTTCAAATGAGAAACTTCAATATTTCTCTTAACAACCTCTCCTCGAACAGGATCTTCCTTTAATTTTAAAATCTTCTCAGAAAAATTACATGCTTTTTCAAACAACGAATAATGTCCTGGGTATAATTCCCTCTTAAAAGTCGTATATTCTTGAGACGTAACACTCTTTTGAGTAACGGAACCTTTCGTACCAAACTCTTCTTCAACACGTTGTTTGTACTTTTCTAATAAATCCTGGTATTGGTCTTTTTCCATCTATCTTACTGTAAGAAGAAGAATATGTTTAAAAAAGTTCTCTTTGAAGAAACTATTATAAACAACTAATATTTACTAATATCACAAAAGAGAATAACGAAAGAACAAGTACTTTCGAATTATCTTTGTAATATGCTTTACAAAAGAGAATGGTACGACACTTTGTTTTAGGTAATGGTAACATTTTAGTAGGTTTAGATAACCATGGTCGTATACGAGATTTCTATTTTCCTTACGTTGGACAAGAAAATCATGTAAATGGGAAAATTCACAGAATTGGAATTTGGGTAAATGGAATGTTTACTTGGTTTGAATCTGATGAATGGAAAAAAACAATATCATACAAAAAAGAAACACTCATAACAAATATTGTCGCAATTAATGAACGACTAGGAATCCAAATTACATTCAATGATGGAGTATGCCATAAAACCAATGTATTCATTCGAAAAATTAAAATTCAAAACTTACATGATGATACAAAAGAAGTACGACTTTTTTTCCATCAACAATTTGATATCTCGGAAGGAAATATTGGAGATACAGTTTACTATCACCCTATACTTAAATCCCTTATACATTACAAGGGGAAACGATATTTTTTAATGAATGGTTCTGTAAAAGAAGAGGGGATTGCAGAATATGCAACTGGGCTTGTAGGAGAATATGGATTGGAAGGAACGTATAAAGATGCAGAAGATGGAGTATTAAGTAATAATCCAATTGAACATGGTTCTGTTGATTCAACTCTTGCTTTGCACTTACAAGTTCCTCCAAAAAAATCAAAAGATTGCTATTACTGGATTTGTGTTGGAGATTGTTATCATGATGTATTAAAATTAAATGAAACAGTAATAAGTCATGGCCCTTCAAATACATTATTAGAAACAGAAAAATATTGGAAAGAATGGGTGAATAAAGCAGGATTCACATTTATGGGTTTATCAAAAGATGTTGTAGATTTATTCAAACGGTCTCTGTTAATAATAAACACACAAATGGATAAGGGAGGTTCAATCATTGCATCTTCCGACTCAGAAATGCTTCATTTACGAAGAGATACATACGCGTACATGTGGCCGAGAGATGGTGCTTTAATTTCTCGTTCTTTAGATAGGGCAGGATATTCAAACTTAACAAGCAAATTTTTTAACTTTTGTACTAAAGCAATGGCTAAAGAAGGTTACTTACTTCATAAATATCGGCCAGATGGTTCTTTAGGAAGTTCATGGCACTCTTGGTTATACCATGGACATATACAACTTCCAATTCAAGAAGATGAAACAGCATTAGTACTAGATGCATTATGGAAACATTATGAGCAGCATGGAAACAAAAAAGTAATGAGGGGGTATTTAGACTCATTTGTTAGACCTGCTGCAGAATTCATGCTTATGTTTATTGACGAAAGAACAGGTTTACCAAAAGAAACATACGACCTTTGGGAAGAAAAGTTAGGTATACACACATTTACAGTTGCAACAGTCTATGCAGGATTTAAAGCGGCTGCTAATTTTGAGAAAATTTTTGGTAAGAAAGAAAATGAACAAAAATATCTTAATGCAGCAGAAAAAGTAAAAAAAGCACTACTCAAATATCTTTATGACAAAGAATTAGGTTATTTTATCAAAATGGTGTATTATGAAGATGACGAACTCAAAAAAGATACAACCCTTGACATGAGTAGTGCTTACGGAGTATTTCAATTTGGTGTTCTTGATAGTGATGATGAACGAATTGAGTCTTCTATGAACACATGTATGGATCGTCTTTCACTCAAAACAGCATCAGGAGGTCATGCACGTTATACTAACGATTATTATTATCGAATTGATAAAGAAGGAACACCAGGAAATGCATGGTTTATTACCACATTATGGCTTGCAGAATATTATATCCATAAAGCGTATAATAAAAAAATGTTACAACCTGCTCTTGACATATTTAATTGGGTAGCGTCACATGCATTAGAAACAGGAGTTCTTTCAGAACAAATACATCCTCATAACTCCGGACCTGTGTCAGTAGCACCATTAACCTGGAGTCATGCAGGCTTCGTTATCGCAATTAATAAATATTTGGAGAAGTTAGATAATTTAGGGATATGCACGATGTGTAATCCACCAAAGTTAAAAGAAAAATGAATAAGGAGATGAGTTTGGAATAATTATTGTGGGGCACGGCGGAATCGTACTTTTGCGAAGTACCCGCCTCGACTAGTCAGGGCCCCCACAACTGATATTCCAAAAACGGTATAAATGACAAAAGTACAAAAAATGAATACATTTTTGGACATTCAACGTGAGGTGCCTTCACTTTGAAAGTATTAATGTTTGGATGGGAATTTCCTCCATTTCATAGCGGGGGGTTAGGAACAGCATGTTATGGTCTCACAAAAGGACTCCACAACCAAGGAGTTGACGTAACATTCGTAGTTCCACGATTACCAGAAGTAGCAGACTCAGAATTTGTAAAACTAGTTGCAGCAAATGAAACAGCAACAATCGTCCCAATAAATTCTCCATTACAAGCATATATGACAGAAGAAGAATATACTATTATGATGAATGAAGAATATTTACCAACAAAAACAAAATCAATGTATGGTGGAAATTTATTCTCTGAAGTAAAAAAATATGTACAAAAAGCACAACAAATTGCTTCGGAACATGAACATGACGTAATACATGCACATGATTGGATGACGTACCAAGCTGGTCATGCAGCTAAGAAAATATCTGGAAAACCTCTAATATTGCATATACATGCAACAGAATTTGATAGAACTGGTGGGAATGGATTACATCCCTTTGTACACCAAATAGAAAGAGAAGGATTTGAAAATGCAGATAAAATTATTGCAGTAAGTAGGTTTACTAAACAAAAACTAGTTGAAAAATATAACGTAAATCCAGATAAAATTGAAGTAGTGCATAATGCAGTAGAATTAACTCCACAACCCGTTCGAAAACATAGAACAAAGAACGTATTATTTTTAGGAAGAGTTACATTACAAAAAGGACCAGATTACTTCATCTCTGCAGCAAAAAGAGTATTAGAATTAAGAGATGATGTCACATTTATTATGGCAGGTTCTGGTGATATGCAACGTAAACAAATTGAAACAGCTGCACAACTTGGAATTGGAGATAAAATACTCTTCACTGGATTTTTACGTGGAAAAGATGTAGACAAAGCATATCAAATGGCAGATCTCTACGTCATGCCTTCAGTATCAGAACCATTTGGAATAACTCCACTAGAATCACTAAACAATAACGTACCTGTCTTAATATCAAAACAATCAGGTGTTTCTGAAGTATTAAACCATTGTCTTAAAGTAGATTTTTGGGACATAGATGAAATGGCAAGTAAAATAATCTCCGTATTAGATCACGATATATTATGGAAAAGTTTACGAAAAAACGGAGCTCGTGAAGTTAGTAAGTTTAGTTGGAATGAACCTGCTTCTAAGTGTGTAGATGTGTATAATAACTTAATGGTTAAAGTTGAAGGGTAGGGTTACCTTTTTATACTCCAACCCATTACTTTTTATTAAGAGGGTAGAATGTCAAAACGAATTTTAAACGAAGTACACCCAGATAGTCAGTTCTGGCTAGCTGATGGTAAGTCTCTTAAGAATTTGCATGAGTTACGAAATGCCCTCCAACAAATGGATGATAACTTATTTGGACATCATGTTAATGAAGAGAAACATGACTTTCATAATTGGGTAAAAGATGTTCATCAAGATGAAAAACTTGCAGAAGCAATGTTGCAACAAAAACATCGAAAGGGTGTTCTCTATGAAGTTGTTCAACGTATTAAAGAAGTGGAGAGGGTTGTACCTAAAACGGTAAAAGTAGAACAAATAAAGAAGAAAGTTGCAAAGAAAAAAGTAACAACTAAGAAAGCAAAAAAAGCAAAATCAATTCCAGTAAAAAAAAACGAAACTAAAGAAATAAATGAAATCAAAGAAGCACTTCAACAAGATGACAAATTATTTACATTTGACTTTCTCACAAAATTTACAATAAATAATAAAATAGAAACTATTGCTGTAACAACAGCACTTGCATTTTCTTTGATAATTCTTGCGAGTAATTCAACCGGATCAGGTATAACCGGAGCAGTAATTGGAACTGCTGGAACGTTTTCAGCATCAGGCATTATAGCTGCAACGGGAGTAATTACACTTCTTTTCATGACTTTATATTTCATGCAGCAAGAAAAATGGTAAGTGTTTGCTTTTACTTCCAAGTGCATCAACCTTTTCGATTAAATAGGTATAAAGTATTTGACATCGGTTCAAATAGAGATTATTTTGACGAAGAAAAAAATGAAGCAGTACTACGAAAAGTAGCTAAAAAGTGTTACTTGCCAACTAATAAGCTTCTTCTTTCACAAATTCGATTACATCCAGAATTTAAAATTAGTTTCAGTTTCTCAGGAGTTTTCTTAGAACAATGTGAGAAATACATGCCAGAAGTTTTAGAAAGTTTCCAAGAATTAGTAAAAACTGGAAATGTTGAAATACTTGCAGAAACATACTACCATTCTCTCGCATTTCTCTATTCGGAAACAGAATTTGAAGAACAAGTTACAATGCACATGGACACAATTAAACGACTATTTAACGTCACTCCTACTGTATTTAGAAATACAGAATTAATTTATCAGAATGCTCTTGCACGAAAAATAGAAGATATGGGATTCAAAGCAATTCTCTTAGAAGGATGGGATAACATCCTTAAATGGAGATCGCCTAACTTTGTTTACAAATCATTACTTGGGGATCTTCCATTATTGTGTAAGAATTATCGTCTTTCAGATGACGTTGCATTCAGATTTTCAAACAAAGAATGGAAAGAACACCCATTAAGTGTAGAAAAATATGCTTCTTGGATTAACGAAGTTAATGGAACTGGAGATACAGTTAATTTATTTATGGATTATGAAACTTTTGGAGAACATCAATGGGAATCTACAGGAATTTTTGAATTCTTACGACTTCTTCCTGGAGCTTTGTTACAACATCCAGATAACAATTTTAAATTTCCAAGCGAAATAGCAGAATACCCTGCTCGAGATGTCTTAGACATTCATGAACCTTTATCATGGGCGGATATGGAACGAGATGTAAGTGCATGGCTTGGAAATGATATGCAGAAATCTGCAATAAAAAAATTATATGCACTCGAAACATATATTAAGGAGAAAAATAATCCAGAATTATTGCACTTGTGGAGAAAGATGCAAACGTCTGACCATTTTTATTATATGTGTACAAAATGGTTTAGTGATGGTGATGTTCACAAGTACTTTAATCCATATGATAGCCCTTATGATGCGTTCATTTATTTTATGAATGTCTTTAAGGACTTACAAAGTAAAATAGAATCCAAAAAAGAGGTGGATGTATGTCAAGAAAAAAATCAAATAGATCAACAAATAAAACAGCTAAAGTAGCTAAAAAATCATATTTAGACGTTCAACACGAACATCATCAATTCTTTGCAAATGATGGACAAATCCTAAAAAACATTAGTGAATTACCAAAAGCACTACAAAACATGGATGCACAAACATTTGCACATCACGTTAACGGAGATAATAACGATTTTGCAAATTGGACAGAACATGTATTTGGAGATAAAAAATTAGCTGGAGAACTTGATAAATTAAAAAGAAAACCAAGTATCATCCGGGCAATTCGACGGCACTTTTAAATGAAAGAAGTCACATATGGTAACAGGATCCCATCAATCAAGAATGGGACTTTAGCTGTTGACATTGGTGGTACAAATACTAATTTTGGAATATTTCATAAAAAAAAGTTACTTCTTTCTCTTCATTTTAAAAGTTCTGAGATCACTAACTTTAATCACATAGTAAAGAGAGTTCTAAAACACATTAAAGAAAAATATAGTATTACCTGTATAAAAGCAGGGGTTGCAGCAGCAGGAAGATTACATAAAAATAATATTGAACTAACTAATCAAAAATGGAACGTAAAAAAGAAAGATTTACCTTTCACAAAAGTCCGACTTATGAACGACTTTCAAGCAATGGCATATGGTATTGATGTATTATCAAAAAACAAAATTTTACTTGTAAAACCAGGAACCGCAGATAAAGGACCTCGTGTAATTCTTGGAGCTGGAACAGGTTTAGGAAAATCAATATTGCTTCATAATGGTAAAGGATATGAACCGCTTCCTTCTGAAGGGGGTCACGGTAATTTTGCACCAACGCCAAATAAATCTAACAAA
>Ga0233428_1004649_pt1 | contig 10519 bp, 16 predicted proteins | sample SI_118_April2016_4_FD_179890 | JGI IMG/M metagenome (GOLD analysis project Ga0233428, IMG submission 179890) | Seawater microbial communities from Saanich Inlet, British Columbia, Canada - SI_118_April2016_120_MG | ecosystem: Environmental > Aquatic > Marine > Inlet | place: Canada: British... | reverse complement strand
TGAAAAGGTGGTGATGCTTCTACAGGATGGAAAACCACTATATAGACATGCAGGAACCTGTGAAGCAGGAACCGTGAATTATGATAAATTCGAGGAGAGGAGAAAAAATGAAGAATGATTTCAAGGTCCTACAAATGTTTGTTGATGATATGAGGAGCACATCTTCTTCAAACCAAAAGAAGGAGATCCTAGAAGAGTACAAAGATGAGGAATTTGTAATGAAATGCTTGCTATACGTTTTAGATCCTTATAGAAAGTTTGGGGTCACTAGTAAGAGTTTCAAAAAGTATGTGCCTCAGAAGTCAGTATTCAGTCATCTATTATATGATAATTTATTTACTTTGCTTGATGATTTTGTGTCTAGGAAGTTGACAGGACATACTGCCTTGAATGCTTTAGATGCTTTTATGCTCCTACATAAGGAACATAAAGAATTGATCCTTCAAGTTGTCGATAAGAATTTGAAAACTAGAGCAAATGCTGCTCTAGTTAATGATGTATTCCCTAAGATGATCCCAGGATTCAGTGTGGCTTTAGCTCATACATACAAAGAGAAGCTTGTCAAGTATACTGATGAATGGTTCGCAAGCAGGAAACTAGATGGTTTAAGATGTGTCATCAAGATTGATAAGGAAGGTGATTCTACATTCTGGACAAAAAGTGGTATAGAGATTTTAACTTTAGATGTCCTCAGAAAGACTATCAAAAAATCAGTTGTGAGAGATGTTGTATTTGATGGTGAGATTTGTATCATGAAGGGAGATTTAGAAGATTTTAAATCTATATCCTCAGAATGGAATATGAAGAATCATATTATATCAAATCCTAGATATTTCATTTTTGATTGTTTAACTCATGCAGAGTTTAATTCAGAGGTCTCAACAAGAAAACTTTATGATAGATTGCTTCTAGTGAATCATCCAGATGAGAACTTTGAGGTGCTCCTCCAGACTCGTATTGAGTCTCACAAGGATGTTGAGAAGGCTCTAGATTATGCAGTGTCAAAGGGTCAGGAAGGATTAATACTCAGAAAGAATGTAGGGTATAAAGGTAAGAGATCTAACGATATCCTGAAAGTAAAGGATTGGATAGAAGATGAGTATGTGGTGGAAAATGTAGTATTAGGATCAATGAGATTCCTAGAAAATGGTGAAGATATAGAGCGTGTCACATTAGCCTCTGTGATTATCAAACATAAAGGACAGGTGGTGAATGTCGGCTCAGGCTTTTCTAAAGAAGAGAGAGCTCTGTACTTTGAGCATCCTGAACAGATCATAGGCAAGACAATCACAGTGAAATACAAACAAGAATCATTCGATGCTGATGGTAAGGTATCTTTAAATTTTGGAACACTCAAAGCCATACATGGTGCAGAAAGGGTCGCATGATGGAGTATAAGACAGATGTTTTTCTCACAGTATCATCAAGAACTCCCCATTCTGTAATGAGAGCTACAAGGGTCAACTATCAGAGACAGGTAGAACCTAGTTGTGTCAGAATTGAAAAAGGTGATCACATAGTTTGTGGAGGGCAAGCAGGTATTATTGAAAAGGTATCGGTATTTACAGATTTTGATAAAGGTACATGGTATCAAAAGGTTTTCATGGCTGATAGATTTGTCCCTATGCTAGGACAGAAGCCTTATGAAGTAGAGATGATCAAGAATGGTTGGGGGAAAGTATGCACATAAGAAGCAATGGTAATATTGGAAAGGGGATATGTATAGAGTGTGGTGGGGAGTTTGAGAAAACTTCCTATGCTCAACTTACTTGTGGACCTCCAAAGATTTGCAGTTTCCTACATAAGTGTAGGTATCGGGGAAGTAAATCGGTATTAGTGCCGAGCCGCAACTGCACCTCATGTGGATTACTAAAGGATGTCAGAATATTCTTAGAAACACCAGATATTCATGAATGTGCTGATTGTCTAAATATGGAAAAGAAAGGCAAAGGCATGACAACTAACCGCAAGGAAAAGAAGATATGCTTGAGGTGTAATAAGAAATTTTCAAGTGATGGTGATTACAACCGTATATGCAATGCCTGTTCTACTATCAATGAACATATGCAAAAGAACCAGTATTCTGTAACTTTTGGAAAGTAGATTATGTCAGAAAAAACAGATAAAGAAATCATACATGAGATGTTCAAAAGAGCTAATCTTGAAGAGAAGACTAGGGAGATGGGAGAGAATCCTGATGTAGCAATTGCTGTAGAGGGAGGGTACATAGGATTTTACTCGGTTCTTGCATTTAAGGAAGATGGATCACTGAAGTCAGTAGGGGCTTATGAATAGTTATGATATTTAAAAGTGCTATAAAAGAATTTCTGAATAGGGAACTAGATGATTGGTCTTTTACCAAGAACATGCCCACAGAGGTGTTGATGAAGGAGATTCATGACTTAGTGCCTGAGATGACATTTAAGACGATTCCTAGACAAGCTCAGGCAGCTTGTGTCTATATAGGAATATATGTGGATTGTTTTAATCTGTGGCTCAAGATGGGTATTGGTAAGAGTAAAGCTGTCCTAGACATGGTGAGACTCAAGCAATTGATGAATGGGGACCTTCAAAAAATCTTTCTAGTTTGCCTTAGTGAAGTCTCATGTGAGACATGGAGAGAACAGATAGAACTTCATTCTGATTACACCAGTATTGGTCTTTTCGGAGAAACTTCGCAGAGATTAGAGTTGCTGAAGGAAGATAGAGATATCTACATTATAAATTATGCTGGTCTTCTCCGTCTTTTTTCACGAGACAGGAAGATTAAAGAGGGTGTGAAATCTAGGATCAAAACTAAACAAGAGCCTGATCCTAAAGCCATAGCTAAATTTGTAAAAAATTTCAACTGTATCATCTTAGATGAATTGCCTCTAAGGTCCTCAGACAAAGGAAGTCTAACATTTCGGGTTTTAAAGAAGATGGGAAATGATATCAAGTATAGATATAATCTCACAGGCACACCCTTTGGAAGAGATCCTGTAAAATTGTGGAGTCCTTACTACATCATTGATCATGGTGAGACTCTAGGACACTCATTAGAGGTATTCCGATCAGCTTTTTTCTCGAATAAAGCTCTTCATTTCGGAGGTGTTGAATACACTTTCAAGAAGAACCTAGAAGATAAATTACATGCAACACTCAAGCATAGGTCAATCAGGTATACACTTGAAGAGGTGAAGGATGTTCTCCCTGTATCTAGGATAATCAGACCTGTCTCCTGGCCTCATGAGAATCTAATATATTACAATAGAGCTCTAGATGGTCTCACCGAGGAATTGAAACATGCTACGGATTTTGGAAGCATAGAGAATTCCTTCATGAAGCTGAGACAGATAGCAGCAGGGTTCTTAGGTTTTAAAAATGATGTGGGAGATAGGCTACAGATTAAATTTGATCATAACCCTAGATTAGACATGTTGTATGAGATCTTAGAAGAGATCCCTGATGAGAAAACAATAATCTTTTACGAGTACACACCTTCAGGGGATTTCATAGAGGAATTGCTGAAGAAGCATAAGATAGACTATGTTAGATTATATGGAGGCACTAAAGATAAAATAGGAGCCTTAAGGAGTTTTCTACACAATAAATCAAAGAGAATATTTTTGATACAGAGTCAATCAGGTGGTGTCAGTCTTAATTTACAGATCGCTAAGTATGGTATTTTTTATGAGTCATCAGTAGATTGTGTTATCAGGGAACAGTGTGAGGCGAGGTATACAGGAGCGAGACAAGAACATCCTCATGCTTTTATGTATGACATAGTTATGATGAACAGCGTTGACTATGATATCCTTCAGTTCCATAAAGAAGGCAAGGATATAACACAAGCTATAATTGAAGGTAAATGTTCATTAGGTCGGAAGAGAACTAGACCTAGAGTTAGGAGGTTGTCATGACACATGAGGAAGTAGCATTGTCAGTGATTGTAGGTTTTATTATTTTATTCGGTGTATTACTGAGATACACATAATATTAGGAGAATCACATGAGTTTTTACACACCTAGCGGTAGAAAGATCAACACTATCAGGAATTGGGATTATGAGGAACTTGAGATAAGAGTCTTGGCTGACATGCCTCCAATTAGGAACAACGAAAAAGTAGTATTTACTCCTGAAGAAGATTTGTTTAAAGGGTTTCATGGTCAGGAATGTTCTAGACTAATGAATTTACCTAAGAAAGGGAATAAGAATGGAAATTAAAGATGGTGGCAAACTAACTGATTTGATAGGTAAGTTAGAGAGCATAGCAGTAGCTCCCTCAGATGATTATAAATTTGATTTGTGGTTGAATGGTGATCATGTTTCTTATTTAACATTAGAGGAGATGCTGAGACTGCGAGACTTGTTTAATGAAGCTATCAGAGAAAGTATAAGTAATAAATAATTTTTATCATTGACAATATGTTAGATTTTGTTATAATCTCATAAGTTGTTTGATTTTTAAACCTTTGTGAGAAAGAGGCGAAAAATGGCAGGAGTTTCAGGAAGTTTAAAACAGGATCACTTGATCCACATTCAGATTATGTTGAATATTCAAGGAGTGTCTTTAAGTGAGATGTCAAGCAAATTAAAGGATTTAGGTTTGTTAAAAATGAATGCTGATAAGTTAGGTGAATATAGAAAGAATATGAGAAAGGAGATGGGCTTGTGAAAGAGAAGGAATACTCCGATGTGAGCGAGATGAAGCAAATCATAACCAATTTAAAAAAGGCAGGAGTATCGGGTGAAGAATTAGCCGATGTCTTTGAGGCTTATCATTTCATGAAAGATGCTCATGAAGGTCAATTCAGAAAGTATTCTGATGTACCTTATAGAGTTCACCCAGTAAGTGTTGCTTTGATAGTAAGTAAACAACATAATCTTACTAGAGCAAAGGTTGTTGCAGCACTATTGCATGACACTATTGAAGATACTGAGGTGACTTTTGGAATGATCTCTTCTCTCTTTGGTTCTGAGGTTGCTAGACTAGTTCTAGAATTAACAAAGATCTCTTTGCCTTCAGATGGAAATCGAGCATTTAGGAGAATGCTAGATAGAAGATATCTAGCAAGAGTTAGTTTGGATGCCAAGGGAATTAAGTTGGCTGATGTTACAAATAACACTTCTAACATCGTTCAGCAAGATCCTAAATTTGCTAAACAATATTTGAAGGAGAGTTTACTTCTAATCCCACTGATACAAGAAGGGAATTATAAGCTTCATGCATTATTGGATGTTCATATCAGGAAGAGTCTAGAGGAGTTGGCTTGAACATAGTAAAATTTCTAGATGATCATGATGTGTATTACACCGACACAGGACATAATGTAAAGAATGGTAATATCAATGTCAAATGTCCTTATTGTGGTGAAGCCGATAAGAGTGAACATCTAGGTATAGCGATAGCAGCTCCACATGTTTGGGGCTGTTGGAGGAATAAGAATCATAGAGGTAAATTAATAGAAGATTTGATTGTAGCCTTAACCAATTATTCATGGGCAGAGGCGAAACAGATTGCTAAAGCAGATAGTCCTCAGCTAGAAGGTGCAAGAGCATTAACAGCAGTGAAAGAAATTTTTGGTAAGAAAGATGCTGATGATAAAATAGTTCAAGGAGTCGAGTACCTAGAGATGCCAAAGGAATTTAATATTATAAGGCATGTAGGCATTTATAGGAAATTTCACAGTTATTTATGGAGTCGAGGATTTGTATTCCATGAGATTCAGGAATTAATCGATTATTATGGTTTACGAGGGTGTCTGAGAGGGGAAGATGCCTATAGATTGATAATTCCAGTTTACTTTGAGAAGAAGCTAGTATCTTGGACAGGGAGGACAATAGGCTCAGGAACATTGAGATACAAGGATCTATCCCCTGATAAGTCAGTGATCCCATTAAAGGAGTCTTTATTTGATTTCGATTCATTACATTTTCGTGGAGGGACAAGGCTGTATCTTGTTGAGGGGGCTTTCGATTGTTTCCCGATGCATTTACATGGGAAAGCTAGAACAGGGATCACATGCTCCTTTACAGTGAATCTATCCGAGAGGCAGAAGTATTTATTGAAGTTATTATCCGAGAGGTTTGATGAAGTTGTTATCCTCCCTGATCCTAAATTTGAAATAAAAGCATGGGAATTGAAGAATGAATTATCATATCTAAAAAATGTGTATGTTCAAATATTACCTAAACACGTAGAAGATCCAGGGACATTGACTAAGCAAGAAGTACGTGATCTAGTACGAGCCTCAGTTAAAAAATAAAGGAGTCTGAGATGTCAAGTGATATAGATGAAGATGTGTTTATAGATGCTCCAACATCAGTAGGTTATTGGTGGTGGAAAGCTACAAAGGAGGATAAGGGGAGAGAACTATGTATTGTCAGCAGCATAGATCCTCTATCAGCGAAATTCTTTAATGGTGCTGTGATAAGAAACCATGCTTGGGGTTTTTGGAAGAAAGCAGAGGTTAAATAAAATGGAAAAAGAAACGCTAACATTAGATGAAAAGTTCTGGAAGTATCATGAAGAGAATCCACATGTTTACAAATTACTCCTTAAATACACTTATGAAGTAAAGGGTGCAGGATTTAAGAATTACAGTCTAAAAGCTATTGTTGAAAGGATAAGATGGCATACTACCATAGAAACTAATGACCCTGATGGATTTAAAATGAGTAATAGTAATTCGAGTAGATATGCTCGATTGTTGATGAAAGAACATCCTGATTTAGAAGGATTTTTTAGAATAAACAAACTCACAACTTTTTCAGTGTTAGCTACTAAAAGATTGAGAGTGAGAGTGAGGAGAATAAAATAATGAAGATTGATGGAGACATAACTATTCTAGCTGATAATCAGGATGGTACAGTAAAGATAGAAATCAGTGATAGAAGAGCTAATACAACATTTTGCAGGATCAAGATGACTTCAAAACAGTTCGTACAAGCCATGGGAAGACTCAGCAATGTCAAGCCTAAATCAATGGAAGTTCATGGTTTAGAGAATCTAGGTAAGAAGCATGAGTGTAAACAATTTGAATTTCCAATAGGTAATGATGTGACTTGGGATGAGAGGGAAGAAGTGGCGAGAGAAGCTTCTCAGAGATTGTGTCCAGTTGGTTGGCAAGCCGATAATTACTTCAATTCTCAAAATTCATTTTTTAGAAAATCAGAAGATCCAGATTTTAAGGATTGGGCAAGATGTACAATAAGGAGACATGTGTAGTATGGCTACAGAGATGCTAATCATTGAATGGAAGGATCGCCTTGAGACACGAAAGAGGTTGAAGCTTCAAGGTTTCATATCTCAACACACGATAGCTAGGAAAGGTGTGGTCAATTTTAAACAGTTACGTAAGGAATTAAAAGAGACTAGAGAAATTGATTGTATTCAGCTATGTACAGCAGGTGCAGTGACATATTGGTATGACAAGAATCTGAAGATTAAAATAGGTAAATGTAGGATGCCAAAAATAGGACTGATTGAATAATGACTAAAGAAGAAGCTGAAATTATGTATAATTCCGATATGAGGAAAATTGAGTCTTAGAGGGAGCTGTTTGCTCATTACACTCCCAATGATAATGTTTTCTTTATGTTAGAGCATTACTTTAAAACAGGTAAATATCTTTGTGACTTTGATGAGATTGTTGAGGAAGCCAAGGTATTGCGGGAGAAGGCATATCAAAAGAAAGTACAATGGAGATTAGATCATCCAAAGCCTCCAAAATATGGTGTAGGGAAACATGGTGAGCTAAAAGTTAAGAATAAAAGAAAGGGATTGCAAAAAACTAATTTAGGCAATTATATAGCGAAGGCGATTAGAGAAAGGTTTAAAGATGTCAACACAACAAACAGTTAAAATTTCTGAGGAAGATTTAAAGGCTTGGGCTATTAAGTATTTCGATTCTCCTGAATACCTACAACCAGTACATGGAGATGAATTGGTTGTCAGGAAGAAAGCATTCTCTCATGATTTTGAGGTACACATATATTCATCATTGAAAATTGTATTGTATGATGCACAGTCTAAGATGGTCATTAGAACATACAGGCTTAATATTGAAGAAGGAACTACAACAATTCCTGAAAGATTAACCTATGAGATGAATCTCCTATATAAATTAGGACAGAGTCAGGAGATTTGTCCTAAATGTGGATCTCATATGGTGGAAAGAGAAAATGGTTCGAATGGAAATAAGTTCATGGGTTGTACATCATTTCCTGTATGCCCTAGAGGTGGGGAATTAAGAAGAGCTTATCCATTACGTCCTAGAGTACATTCAATAGAAGCTAAAAAAGTAGAAGTAGTGTATACTGAGCTAGTTAAAGAAGAAGATTGTATTCCTACTAATAAGTTTCCACAATTAAATTATTCTTTTGAAAAATTCAATCGGGTACAAAGCACACTCCTACAAAAAGATTATGATATTACAGATTGTAATCTAGTCCTTGGGACCTCAACAAGTTCAGGTAAAACAGTGTGTGCTGAATTATTCATGTATGATACTTTGAAGAAGGGAAAGGTGGTTCTATATGTTTCACCCTTGAAGAGTCTAGCAGAGGAGAAGTCGCAGGACTGGACAAAGACCTTTGCAGACTACAAGCTATGTATGGTGACAGGTGATTATAGATTGACACCTGAGAGAGCTGCTGAACTTGCTAACGCAGATATCATAATACTTACTTCAGAAATGATCGATTCAAGGACTAGAAATAAAGATGTGGAAAGATCAGGGTGGATTAATGATGTTGGATTAGTTATCTTAGATGAGTTTCACATAATTGCAACAGGTAGAGGTCATTGTGTGGAAGCAGGTCTCATGAGATTCACCAAGATAAATCCAGATGCTCAAGTATTATGCCTATCAGCAACAGCTCCAAATGTAGAAGATTTCAGAAGGTGGTTACAATTGCTGAATGGGAAACATACAGCAGTAATAAATTCTGATTGGAGACCTACACAATTGCATTGGGATTTCATAGAGTATAATACTCTTCAATCTTATAAAGGTCAGCAAAAGGATAAAATCAATAAGACTAAACTCCTCCTAGATTGCATGAGAGGAGAAAAGACACTTTGTTTTGTTCATGATAAGAATACAGGAAAATTGCTTCTAAGCAAACTCAGGGCAGAAAATATCCATGTAGAATTTCATTCAGCAGATGTCTCTCTCGAAGATCGGCTTGCTATAGAAGAGAAATTTGAGAATGAGATGGATGTTTTGATAGCGACAAGCACCTTGGCTTGGGGTAAGAATACATCAGCCAAGAATGTTATTATCGTAGGAGTTACAAGAGGTATGAATTCTGTAGATGAGTTGGACATAATCCAAATGGCAGGTAGAGCTGGTCGTGTAGGAAGAGCCGATGAAGGGTTTTGTCATGTGATATGTGAGGATGCTGATCGTTGGGAACATATAGTCAACAATCCAAGGACGATAGGATCTGCATTGCTTGATGAAGGTGTTTTAGGTTTCCATATCTTGGCAGAGGTTAAGATCGGTGTGATCAAGGATTTTGACTCCTTAAAAGTTTGGTTTGAGAGGAGTCTAGCTTTTCTTCAAGAGCAGTGGGATGTTACTTTAATACAGAAAGTCCTTGATGACTTGGTTAAGTGGAAAATGTTACATATGACACCTGCTGATAAGTATGTCATAACCGAATTAGGAAGGGTTTCAGCGAGTTTATATTATCGACCACAAGACATACATCATTGGAATGTCGAATTTTCAAAGGTCCATACTAGAGGATTATGGGATAATGATCTAGCGTTATCTTGGGCTCTAGGGTCCATACCATCACAAGAGTATGGATATATCCCTAAAGAGGCTCAGGATAGGGTACTAGAGTATTCTCATGCCCTGAGCTTCCTAAACCTAGGTACTAGTGATTCAGTACGTTGCTGTGACTTGTACGACCTCCTTACAGGAAACGAGATGAGATTTTCAGTGAGGGATTTCAGATATGATGCTGAAAGAATCTGTGAAGCTTTAACATGGATAGATAAGGTATCGAGGTGGGATAAAGAAGAAGTGTGGAAACAGCTCCCTCTAAGACTCAAATATGGCATAGGAAGAGAATTATTAGAATTATGTGCTGTACAGGGTATCGGGCGAGTGAAAGCTAGAAAACTATATGCTCAAGGGGTCCTAGATCTTGATTATTTTACAGAAGAAAATAAAACCATAATGACAAAGATTTTAGGAGCTGTTGAGGCTAACAATCTGATCGAAGGTTCAAGAGTGTTGAAAAGATTAATCAGGAGTTAATTATCACTTAATCGAGGAGGAGATCTATGTACACACCAGTATTTAAGGGAAATGTGGAGAAATATACAAAAGTAAATATACGGATAAATTTATGGAAAGTGAAGCCTACTCATAATGCTGGAGATCTTTATCAGGGAAGTTACCAAGTATTTTTGAAGTGTGTCCTATGGTACAACACTCATTGCTCTTCAGATAAGAAGCAAGAACATCATTTCATGGCATATTATAAGAGAGCACTTCACAATTTAGTAGTGGACATGAG
>Ga0233428_1004647_pt1 | contig 10525 bp, 4 predicted proteins | sample SI_118_April2016_4_FD_179890 | JGI IMG/M metagenome (GOLD analysis project Ga0233428, IMG submission 179890) | Seawater microbial communities from Saanich Inlet, British Columbia, Canada - SI_118_April2016_120_MG | ecosystem: Environmental > Aquatic > Marine > Inlet | place: Canada: British... | reverse complement strand
AACGGCAAAACTGCGGATATAATTCGACCGTCTCATTGGGTCGGCATCCAAATAAATCGTCTTATCGATTTCAGGTCTGTCAGCCCGGTCGCGACTGGCGCAGCTTACGACGAAATTTGTTGATGCTAACTCATCCATCCCCTGCAGGGATTTGACAAGTTTAATTTGCGCATCGATGGGCCATCCGGAGCCAATGCCGATGATCTGGAAAGGGCTTTCGTTTTTGGTAGCGTCCAGTGCCATCTGTTCAATATTTTCGATGGCTTCAGTTGTGGTGACCGTAGCCTTGCAGTGTTCAAGATATCGGGCATAGAGCCCTCGCGTATCATCGTCTTTGAGCGCCAGCAGGATGTTGATGTCCTTGAGATCGTGGCCATCGTTGTCAATGTCGTGTTCGGCGGCGACAGGCAGGATCACCGTTACGTTGAAGGTGGCACCTTCGCCTTCTTCGCTTTCGACCCCGATCTTGCCCTTCATGATTTCGACGAGACGTTGGCAAATGGTTAATCCCAGCCCGGTTCCGCCGAAACGGCGGGTTGTCGAGGCATCGACCTGGGAAAAAGCCTGAAACAGTTTGGCCTGGGCTTTCTTGGGAATGCCGATGCCGTTATCGATGACCTGGAATCGGAGATTGATATTATCCGGGTCAGGCGAAAGCATTTTATCGGCGCGAATCAATACTTTTCCCGACTCTGTAAACTTGACGGCATTTCCGCCAATGTTGAACAGGATCTGGCGAAGGCGAACCGGGTCACTGATAACAGCGTCGGGGATGTCTGGATCGACAAATGTTTTTATCCTGATCCCCTTCGCCCTCACATTGGGCGCCAGCATATCGGCCACACCATCGACCAATTCGCTAATTGAAACCGGTATCGCTTCCAGATCAAGTTTGCCAGCCTCGATCTTTGAGAAATCAAGAATATCGTTGATGATGGTCAGCAGCGCATAAGCTGAATCGCGGACGGTACTGCTCATCTGCTGCTGATCGGTATTCAGATCGGTTTGTTGCAACAAATCGATCATCCCGATAACTCCGTTCATGGGGGTGCGAATTTCGTGACTCATGGCCGCCAAGAAAGAAGCCTTGGCCTTCGTTGCTTCTTCAGCCCTTACCTTGGCTATTTTCAGTTCCAATTCATCGCGCTTACGATTGGTTACATCGGTAAATGTACTGACAAAACCGCCACCAGGAATGGGGCCGCCACTGACATCGATAAAGCTGCCGTCGGGGCGTTGACGCTCGAATGCATGAGGCTCGAATAATTTCGCTCGTTTCAGTTGTTCTTCAATGCCAAGGTCCGGGTTGTCATAATAAAATTCCTCCCGTTCGACATCGTATTGCATGAAATCCCTGAAATCCCGGCCCTCTTCCAGCAATTCAGAGGGATAATCACGGATTTCCTTGTAATGATTATTCCAGGCGATCAGCTTGAGATCCTTGTCGAAGGCGACAATTCCCTGCGTCAAAGAACCAAGGACGGCCTGTATCAAGTTCGTCCGTTTGGCCAATTCTTCTTCCGCCCGTTTCCTTTCGTCTATTTCCGCTCCAAGCCGGCGATTCCACCCGACAACAAAGGCAATGATCAATAGCACACCGCCACCGGCGGGCACCGCCCAGATAAGGACAGTTTTCATATCAAGACCAAACTTGACCTCAACAGCCATCCAGGCATTCCTGATCGTGGTTGATTGCTGTTTATCGATAGAGGCTAGCGCCTTATCCAGAATGGGTACCAGTTCCGGCCAGTCCTTGCGAACTCCCATGGACAAATCGATGTTGTAGGATGTCGGCACTGCGATTTTAACATCGTCCAGGCTCAGGCGTTCTTTCTCGTAACTGATAACCCACAGGTTTTCGAAAGCGGTATCAATCTTGCCTTCTGACAAAGCCAGAAGCAGGGCGGCGACGCTGTTCATTTCGATGAAATTCAGCTTGGGGAAATCAGCGCGCAACAATTCAGCGGAGGCATAGCCGGTTACAACACCAACTGATTTACCCTCCAGGTCACCAACTTCGCCGACAACCGGCCCATCCTTGTGGGTAGCGATTACCATGGGAACCTTAACGTAGGGTTTGGTGAAATTCAAAAATGCTTCACGTTCCGGGGTGCGGGCTACCGCTGGTAAAACATCCAGTTCCCCGAATTTGATTTTTTCTATAGCTTGTGACCAATTGATACCCGGTACGGCTTGCATGGATAATTCCAGACGTTTTGAAATGACGTCTATATAACCCGAGCTAACCCCCGAATACTTGCCGTCCTCATCAACGAATTCAAAAGGCGGCCAGGATGTATCAACGCCCAAGCGAATGTTTTCGTGTTCCGATAACCATCCCTGCTCATCTATGCTCAAGCCAAGCTTTTGTCTTTCAGTTTTCGTCGCCGATATCCATTTTCCGATTTCGGCTCTTTCTTCTTCTTCAGTTATGGCATCCAGGCCTTTTTGCAGGATGGACTGCAATATTGGCTCATCAATACGCGAAAAGAAATGTAAGGGCGATGCCGGGAAGACTGACTGGCTAATTCCCTTCAAACCGATGATGGCATTGGTTTTTATGGTATGTTCAACCACCATTTGCGCTTCAATCAGGGCGTCCACTTCGCTATTCAGGACCGCGTCAATAGACGTCATGAGATTGTTTGTCTCGACGATAGTCGCCTTGGGATATTTGGCACGGATCTTGGGAATAGTGCCGTATCCTTTAACGACGGCAATGCGTTTATCCGCAATATCTTTAATCGAACTGATATCGGTACTGCCATCTTTTACATAAACGTATTCCCGCATATAGAAAAATGGATCTGAATACAGGCCGTATGTGGCTCGCTCTTCAGTGAAATAAGTGGCAGGAAGTAAATCGATTTTTCTTTCCTTAAAATCTCCTAATAAAGAAGCCCATTCGTCACCAACAATTTCAAATTTCAGGCCCGTTGCGTTGCTGACTCGTCTCAGGAACCCACCCGCCAATCCTTGAAGATTCCCGGAATTGTCTAAAAAAACAAGGGGGGCCCATTGTTCCACGCCCACCTTGATGGTGCGGTTTTCTACCCATGCCCATTCCTCCGCAGTGAGATCGGCCATTTGCTGCTCACTAAAAAGCCACTTGCTTCGCAGTGCCGCCATCTCTTTGGCGGATATCGAGCCCAAGCCCTTCTGGATGATGCCTGCGACGAGCGGTCGGCTTCGGTGGACACCGATCAGCAGCTCTCCCTGACGGGTATCGACCGAGGCGGCTACCTTCAATCCCATGGACCGGAGCTTTGATTTGTCGGCACTGATCCAGGCAAGATAGGCGTCACCATTACCTGACGCCAGTTGCTCCAGGGCGTAGGCTTCGCTGTCCGCCTCGATGATGTTGGCGTCTGGCAGATCTTTTTTTATTTTTCGGATCAGGGATGAGCTGTTTCGCACCCAGATGGTTTTTCCATTCAGTGCGCGCCATGATTTTACGGATCCGTCGATATCCTGGACGACCATATCGGCCGGGTCGTAGTGGTAAGGGGTCGAAAACAGGAAGGTTTTCTCGCGCTCCTTGGTCCAGCCTAGCGACATGATGCCATCGAGGTCGCCAGAAGCTGCCTTGTCATAGGCCTCCTTCCAGGTATCGAAAGGAATAGCGACGATATTTGCCCCCAGGTGCTTGTTGATGAGCTTGAGCAAGTCACTGTGCAAGCCAGAGTGGGTGCCATCATTATTGGTAAAATCAAAAGGTGCGTAGTCCTTGAGGACCGCCAGACGAATAATCGGATGGGCCTGCATCCAGCCCAGTTCATCGGCTCTCAAGGTCACGGGCATATCCATGGAGGCGTCCTTGGGAAATAACCATTTGTTGCGAACGGCCGTCAATTCCTCGCGACTGATGGCGTTCAAGCCCTTGCGAAGAATACCCAATAATTCTGGTCTGTCTTTGTGAATGCCAATGCGCAGCGAACCGCCTTCTGAGTTGCGTGTCAGGGCGATCTTCAATCCGTCAACAGGGTCAGAGCGTTGAGCGTTGCCATAAGGAAGCAGCCAGGAAACATGAATATCCGCTGCGCCACTTTCCACTTGCTTAAGGCCATCAGCTTCAGATTCGACGGTAATAAGGGCACCATCGCCAAGCATTCCCTGGATTTCCTCGATAATTGAAGCACCCTTGACGACGGAAACGTTTTTGCCGTTCAGGTCCTTCCAATCCAGGATATCGTTGCTGGTGCGCGGCACAATGGCGATGATGGGATCGAAGGCATAGGGCTTGGTGAACAGGACGGATTTTTCGCGTTCAGGCGTAATTGACAGACTGAAGGCGCCGTCAACCGTACCCCCCGTGGTGGCCTTGACCACTTTGCCCCAACTGTCGAAAAATTCCGGTACAATGTTGATGCCCAGTTTCTGATTTAGCATGTTGATGAGATCGGCGTTCATTCCCGAGTAGTTGCCCGCTTCATCAATCACATCGACCGGCTGAATGAAAGTCGTCACCGCCAGAGTTATGGCCGGATTGGCGTCCAGCCATGCTTCTTCTTCAAGGGTAAATTCAACCTGTCCGCCCGCCCCGGCGTAAAAATGATCGGACGGGCTGGACATCCACAATTTTTCCAGTTCATGCAGTCGGTCGATGGAGACTTTTCTAAATCCCTCGTTGATGAGTTCGAGAAGAGCCGTTTCACCCTTGCGCACGGCGGGCTGGACATAATTGGAAAACAGGATTTTTTCACTTCGGGTGAGGACCCCCCTGATACCAAAGGATGCCAGATCTGCATCCACCGATGGTACCTCGTTGAGGATCGCGCGGACGTCGCCGTTGAGCAGCTTGAGGATCAATTGGTCGTCGCTTTTTGAGGCGACGGCCTTGATGTCGGGAAAATTATCTTTCAGAAACTGATGCTGGTAGGTTTCAGCCCACACGCCCACTTTCTCGCCTGCCAAATCTTTGAGTGGAACCATCTCGTCCTCGCCAGCGCGGAAAAACAGGGCCGTATGAATTTGGTGGATAGGTTCGGCGAAATCAGCCCATTCGGCGCGGGAAGCATACTTGAACATACCGAAGTGGGCATCGACCTTGCCAGTGCGCAAGGCTTCAAGGGTTTCCTCCCAGCCGGAAGCAACAAACTCAACAGGCGTACCCGTGGCTTCGCTCCAGGCACGCCACATCTCCACCGCCAAGCCGGTTGCTTCACCGGTTGGTCCGATCAGGCTGTATGGAGAATAGGCCCTGTCGATGGCGATACGAAGAGGTGCTGGCGCATCAGTAGCTTCTTGGGCTGTAGCAAGGGGCGACAGTCCAAAAAGCATGGCTATCAGGGACAGCAAACCGAGAGCGCGCTTGGGGCTTACCAATTTACCCGATAGTAATGTCATCTAGAAAAATCCCTCTTCCCGTCCGCGCCTCTGCCGGGTTTTGACCTGCTATCACATACTCTCACTGGCTCTTGTATGGTGCTGACAATGATCCAAGTAAGATGAAGAGCAAACTATAGCAAATACAGCCGGATATTTGCATGACAAGAATCAGATCGAGAACACATTGTCCGTTATGTCCATCATCGGCAAGGGAAAGGCCCAGGTGACCGGTTTTGAGTATCAATGACCAATATATAAATCAAAACGCAATCCTATGAGACCAAGCCTTGTTGCCGCCATCCAAAATGCTGCTATTCTGGGGGCTTGGAAGCTTTTTGGACACAGTCCCGATGACATTGCGCGCCCATGGCAAGTCCTGGAATGAATTCGCCCGCTGGTGTCAGGCACGTCGCCTGAAGCCGTTGCCGGCCCACGCCTGGACTCTTGCTACCTTTGTGCGTTGGTGCGAGCCGCGCTACGATTATGATGAAATTATTGCCATCACCAAGGCGATTGCCCGCCGCCACCTGATTACCGGTCATGCCGATCCCGAACGACATCCCATGGTCAAACGAACCTTGGCGATGATTGAGCGGCGCATCTCAAACAAGCATCAGCGTTCGGCCCTGTTTGACGATGATGTTTTCAACAAAACCAAAGAAAAGCCTGTAATTGCGGAAGAACCACAAGACCTTGTCGAAAAACCGAAACGCGGCCGCCCTGCCAAACGGGTGCTGAAATCCATGCGCTCGTCACCGAAACTGGTGCGTCGGCGTCGTTAGCCCGGAAATGCTCTAGTTGACGTTAATCACCTTGACGACGCTGTATTCTTCATCCGAACCGGGGCGGATCAGACGGATTTCGCCCGTGTATGCGCCTTTCGGCCAGGGTTCTTCACTTCTGTTGATGCCGGCATAGGCAAAACGGCGTGCCTCTTTCTTTTTCAGGGTTGTGGTATGCGCCAGCATGGTTTGGCCTTCCGGCCCGGTGATGATAAATTGCAGTTTGTCGCCCCGGTTTACCCAGAACATATCCGTCCACAGGGCGATGACCGGGGATTTCTCGAACAACACTTCGCCACCGTACAAGCCTTCGCGGGCGATACGGACGTTGGGTGTGGTTGAAGAGAAACCGGCGCTATAGAGCGCTGTCGGTTCGTACAGCATCGACAGCAAGGCGTTGGTTTTCCATAGTGGGGCCTTGCCGATACCGCATTTCTTGGTTCTTCCAAGACCGGCGAAAGGATCAACGACCTGCTCATTGTGTTTGACCTGAATATGAACATGGGGAAATTCGGTCAGGCCCGACAGGCCAACAAGACCGATTGTCTGTCCAGCTTCGACCTCGTCATCCTTGGCGACGATGACGCTGCCGCGAAGCATGTGGCAGTACTGGGTTGTCCAGCCATTACCATGATCAAGCAGGATGCCATTGCCGCATTCCTTGCCTTCAACTGATGAGGGGCCGCCACCCTGATTGAAATCGATATCGCGCATATCGTTTCGGACGCCACGCACGATCCCCGTTGCGGAGGCATATACCTCAACCCCTTCGCGCATAACGCTGGCATCCATAACCGCGATGTCTGTTCCCTTGTGGGTATCGTATGAAGCATTACTGCACATATAGTCGCTGACACCCAGGGTTGGATCCATATCGACGTAGTTGACGATCCAGCAATCAATGCCCGGCGAGCAGCGAAGAGGCATCTCCATCCTGAAGGGCTCCTGGGCTGTGGCGGGCAGGGCGGCAAAGGCAAAGGGCAAAAGCAGACCAGCCACGAATTTGCGCGACATGGCACGGTAGCCTGGGTTGTTTTTAGTCCCCCCTGCGCGGGATTTGTTTTTTATCGGTCGCATCGCTCATCAATAGCAATTTTTTTAAGCCAAGGGAATGTTCCGATAGTGCCAACAGCGACTTGTTTGCAAAACACTATCGCAGTATATTGCCCGGCACGCCAATGCTGCACTGCAGCATGGCCCCGGATTTTAATCACCAGAATAACGAACGGACCCAGGAAATGACCTATCACGAACTGCACGGTTATTACTTTGAAGATCTAGAAGAAGGCATGACCGACGTATACGGCAAGACCATGACAGATGCCGATATCGTCATGTTTTCGGGGATTTCCGGGGACATTAATCCTGTTCACCTGAACCATGAGTTCGCTAACGAAACCATCTTTGAAGGGCGGATTGCCCATGGCATGTTAACGGCCAGCCTGATTTCGACTGTTGTCGGAACCAAGTTGCCGGGGCCGGGTTGCATCTACGTAAACCAGGCGCTTCGTTTCAAGGCCCCGGTCCGGGCCGGGGATACGGTCACGGCCCGTGTCACCGTCACAAAACTGGTGCCTGAGAAGAGATTTGCCGAGTTGAAGACGGTTTGTCTGGTCGCTGACAAGGTGGTCATTGATGGTGAAGCCACAGTTATGGTTCCTGCCAGGGGCTGATTCCGCTTGACCCGTCAGGGACCTACGGACATCTTCTTGCCGCAATGCAAATATTCAGACACTTCGAAAATCTGCCAGCCGAAGTCCGGGGCGCTTCCGTCGCTATCGGCAACTTCGATGGTGTCCACCTGGGGCACCGGGCGGTTATCGGCGAAGCCGGGCGTATTGCCCATGATCAGAATATTCCGTGGGCTGTGCTCAGTTTTGAACCCCATCCACGCTCCCTTTTCATGCCAGAGGGCGAACCCTTCCGGCTGACACCGTTCAGAACCAAGGCCCGTCACATTGGCGACTTGGGGGTCGATAATCTGATTGTCCTGCATTTCGATGAGGCTTTTACCAACCTTAGCGCCGATGATTTTATCAAACAGGTGCTGGTTGAAGGTTTGGGGGCGCGCCATGTGGTCTCCGGTTATGATTTTGTTTTTGGCCATAAGCGGGCCGGAAATTGCGAACTGCTTCTTCATAAAGGGCAGGAAGAAGGTTTCGATTTTACCTGTGTCAGCGCCGTCGATGATGGGCAGACGGTTTACTCATCAACCGGTATCAGGGAATGCCTGAAAGCGGGCGATCCCCGCGCTGCAGCTCTTTTACTGGGCCGGGAATTTGAAATTGACGGCCGGGTTGAACGTGGCGACGCCCGCGGGCGGACGATTGGCTTTCCCACGGCGAACCTGCATCTGGGGGAATACCTGCGTCCGGCCCATGGTGTTTATGCGATCCGCGCCGGTATTGATGAAGCAGGTGCGACACGCTGGTATGACGGGGTGGCCAACTACGGGAGCCGCCCGACCTTTGATAAAAAAGACACTATTTTCGAGGCCCATCTGTTCGATTTCGACGACGACCTGTATGGTCAACACCTGCGCATTGCGCTGGTTGACTTTTTACGTCCCGAAAAGAAATTTGACGGCATTGATGATTTAAGGGCACAAATCGCCATTGATAGTGATAATGCACGGCGGATTCTGGCCCAGGATAAAAAATGAGTATTGATTACAAACCGACGATTTTTCTGCCCCGTACCGACTTCAAGATGAAGGCCGGGTTGGCCCAACGTGAGCCGAAGATGCTGGGGCGATGGCAAAAACTGGACCTTTATCGCCGCCAGCGGGATGCCGGCAAAGGCCGCGAGAAGTTTATCCTTCATGATGGCCCGCCCTACGCCAACGGTCACCTGCACATCGGTCACGCCTTGAACAAAATATTAAAGGACGTGATTTCGCGCTCCCAGCAGATGATGGGCAAGGATTCCAACTATGTTCCCGGTTGGGATTGCCACGGTTTGCCGATCGAATGGAAGATCGAGGAAAAATATCGCGAGGCTGGCAAAGACAAAGACGAGGTGCCGATCGTCAAGTTCCGCCAGGAATGCCGCGAATTCGCCGACAAGTGGATCGATATCCAGCGCGAGGAATTCAAACGACTGGGCGTCATTGGTGACTGGGACAACCCCTATACCACCATGGCCTACGCCGCAGAGGCGCAGATTGTGCGCGAGCTTGGCAAGTTCCTGATGGATGGGTCCCTGTACAAGGGGGCCAAGCCTGTGATGTGGTCGATTGTGGAGAAGACCGCCCTGGCTGAAGCCGAAGTCGAATACCACGATCATACATCGACCACTATTTTCGTGCGCTTCCCGGTTGCCAAGTCAAGTATCCCCGAACTGTCCGGGGCAGACATCGTGATCTGGACAACAACACCGTGGACAATCCCCGGCAACCGCGCCATCGCTTACGGCGACGATGTTGATTATGTCGCCTTGAAGGTCACTGGTATTGGCGAGGAAAGCCTGGCCCGGGTTGGCGAGACGTTTGTTGTCGCCAAGGCCCTGATCGCCGAGGTTTGCAGCGCCGCCGGAATTTCCACCCATGACGTCGTTCATGCGCTTAAGGGTGCAGATCTGGCCGGAACGGTCTGCCGCCATGGCTTGCACGAACTCGATGACTATTACAGCTTCGATGTGCCCATGCTGGCTGCAGGGTTCGTTGAAATCGACACCGGTTCCGGATTCGTACACATTGCCCCGGGTCATGGTGCGGATGACTGGGAATTGGGCATCGCCAACGGTATTGCGGTTCCTGACACGGTTGATGCGGACGGTACGTTCTTTGACCATGTCGGCCTGTTCGCTGGTATCCCGGTGATGGAAATCGGCACCAAAAACAAACCCTATTATCCCGGCAACAAGGTGGTCATTGAAAAGCTGACCGAGGCTGGCAGTTTGCTGGCTTCGGGAAAGTTGAGCCACAGCTATCCTCATTCCTGGCGTTCCAAGGCGCCGTTGATTTTCCGCAACACGCCGCAGTGGTTTATCTCCATGGATAAAAACGGCCTACGCGAAACCGCCCTGAAAGCCATAGGCGACACCCGCTTTGTCCCCGAAGCCGGGCGCAATCGTCTCAACGGCATGATCGAAACCCGTCCTGACTGGTGCGTCTCGCGGCAAAGGGCCTGGGGTGTGCCGATTACGGTTTTTGTCCATAAAAAAACCGGCGAACCACTCAGGGATGAAAAAGTGCTGGAACGCATTGTCGAAGCGGTCGGCGAAGAAGGCGCTGATGCCTGGTTCGCCTCTGACCCGTCGCGCTTCCTGGGCGATGATCATAACGCTGAAGATTTCGATCAGGTAACGGATATCCTTGATGTCTGGTTCGATTCCGGGTCGACCCACAGTTTCGTTCTGGAAGCCCGCGATGATCTTCAATGGCCCGCTTCGCTGTATCTTGAAGGGTCCGACCA
>Ga0233428_1004645_pt1 | contig 10532 bp, 11 predicted proteins | sample SI_118_April2016_4_FD_179890 | JGI IMG/M metagenome (GOLD analysis project Ga0233428, IMG submission 179890) | Seawater microbial communities from Saanich Inlet, British Columbia, Canada - SI_118_April2016_120_MG | ecosystem: Environmental > Aquatic > Marine > Inlet | place: Canada: British... | reverse complement strand
CGTTGATGGCTGTTGCCTGAAGCTGGCTTATGGCCTTTTCCTGAGGGCTGCGGGTGGCGAAGCGGTCCGGGTGAAGGTGGCGCTGAAGATCAAAATAAAGCTGATCAAGATCGGCAACATTGACATCAAAGGAAACCGCCAGGCCGAGGCGCTGGAAATGGTCGATTTGCCCCGGTGGCTGCACCGCCCCGCAAGTCTCGCATAAAGGAATGACCTGCGTTACAGGGCCCTTGCACGACCAGCAGGCAATGACGCCGGCTTCGTCTGCGGAAGCTTTTTCAGCAGTGCTGTCAGGGCCATCCATGGGTATTGCCGTTTCCTTTAATACAACTTGGGACCGTCCCTGATTGGCAGAAACGGTCCCATTTATTATAACGTCATGACGATTTTATACGTGGAAGGATTCACCGCAACCGCAGCGACCCTTTTCGTTGGGGTTTGAGAACACAAAGCCGGATTCCAGTTTGTCTTCGACGTAGTCCATTTCGGTACCAATAATAAACATGGTCGCCTTCGGGTCGATCAGAATGGTCACACCCTTGTCTTCAAGGATTTCATCGAACGGCCCCTTCTCGTCGGCGAATTCAAGAGTATAGGACATGCCTGAACAGCCTTTGGTGCGAACCCCGATGCGGATGCCTGTGGACGGCTTGCCGCGTCCATCAAGCAGAGCCTGGACCTGTTTTGCAGCAGCGTCGCTAACCGTCATCATTGCCGGACGTTCATTCATCTCTCGGGATTCTCCATCTTCAATTCAAAGACACCTTATTCGGCGGCTTCGCTTGTGGATTCTTTCTTTGACCTGTAATCCGTGATCGCAGCCTTGATCGCATCTTCGGCCAAAACAGAGCAATGCACCTTGACCGGCGGCAAGGCCAGTTCATGGGCAATGTCAGTGTTCTTGATTTCGGCCGCTTCATCAAGGGTTTTACCTTTGACCCACTCGGTCACAAGCGAGCTTGAAGCGATTGCCGAACCACAGCCGAAAGTCTTGAACTTGGCATCTTCAATGATGCCGTCTTCATCGACCTTGATCTGCAACTTCATGACATCGCCGCACGCCGGTGCGCCGACAAGACCGGTGCCGACGCCGGTGTCGTCTTTATCAAGAATCCCGACATTGCGAGGATTTTCGTAGTGATCAAGCAACTTGTCGCTATAAGCCATTTTGTCTTCTCCGTTCGCTTGCCTGAGGAAATACCCGGCAATCATCAATTAATTCAGTGATCAGCCCATTCAATGGACTTTAAATCGATACCTTCCTGGGCCATGTCCCAAAGCGGGCTCATTTCGCGCAGGCGTGTGACTTCCGTAGCAATCTTTTCGACCGCGTAATCGACTTCCTCTTCGGTGGTGAAACGACCAAGGCCGATCCGCAGTGACGTATGGGCGAGCTCTTCCTCCACGCCCAGGGCGCGCAATACGTAGGATGGTTCAAGGGAAGCCGATGTGCAGGCCGAACCGCTGGAAACAGCCAGGTCATTGACGCCCATCATCAGGCCCTCGCCTTCCACATAAGCAAAACTGAGGTTCAGGTTGCCAGGAATCCGGTGTTCAAGATCGCCGTTCAGATAGACTTCGCTGAGCCGGTCATTGATGCCGGCATGGAAGCGGTCACGCAACATTTTCAGGCGTTCGGCCTCTGCCCCCATTTCCTTTTCGGCAAGGGCGCAGGCTTCACCAATACCGACACATAGCGGTGTCGGCAGGGTCCCCGAACGCATCCCGCGTTCCTGACCACCACCATTAATCATGGCGACAACCCGAACCCGGGGACGGCGGCGGACGTAAAGCACACCGATGCCCATGGGACCATAGAGTTTGTGACCGGAAATGCTCATCAGGTCGATGTTCATGTCGTCCACATCAAGGGGAATTTTACCGGCACCCTGCGCCGCGTCAGTGTGGAAGAAAACACCATTCTCGCGACACAGCGCGCCGATTTCCTTAATGGGCTGGATAACACCGATTTCGTTATTGACCGCCATGATCGAAACCATCAGGGTTTTATCGGTGATCGCCTCGGCCAGTTTATCAAGCTCGATCAAACCGTTTTCCTGAACCGGCAGATAGGTGATGTCGAAGCCATCCTGTTCGAGATGGCGGCAGGTATCGAGCACACACTTGTGTTCGGTAACACAGGTGATGATGTGATTTTTTCGATCCTTGTAGAATTGACCGACGCCCTTCAAGGCCAGATTGTTGGATTCGGTAGCACCGGATGTGAAAATAATTTCCTTAGGTGTCGCACCGATCAGCGAGGCAACTTGAGCCCGCGCTTCCTCAACCACATCTTCGGCGTCCCAGCCATAATGATGGGTTCTGGAATGGGGATTGCCAAAACGTTCAGAGAAAAACGGCAGCATTTTTTCGACCACCCTGGGATCGGTCGGCGTCGTCGCCTGATAATCCAGATACAAGGGTGCGTCTTTACTCCAGTGGCCTTTTGTCGTGCTCATAATTTTATCTTTTTCCTGCTTCAATTCTTAAATGTTCAACGCTTAGATAGGTATTGTTTACGCCTTCGCCAAGGGCCTATTCAGGCCGCCGGGCTGGAAATTTCATGTTTCGCCTGACGATCATACAAATCGTTCCAGGCGGCCAGAAAAGTTGTCACATCATCGGCTGTGCTCGACCAGCCCAGTGATACCCGAACCGCACAGCCTGCGACCTCGTCAGACATGCTCATTGCCTTCAGGACACCGGACGCCTTGGTTTTGCCTGAAGAACAGGCCGAACCGGCGCTGATCCCAACACCGGCCAGATCAAAGGCCATAACCTGGGTCTGGCTATCGACGCCGGGCATGGTCAGACACGTCGTATTGGGAAGCCGCTCAACACCTTCACCCATAATTGTCGCCCGGGGTTCAATATTCCTGACGCCTTGCTCAATAGCATCGCGCAAGTCAGCCAGCCGGGCAAAGTCCTGAAGTCCCGCACGGGCGGCGGCGGCGGCGGCGCCAAGGCCTGCAATACCAACCAGATTTTCAGTGCCGACCCGGTAACCACGTTCCTGTCCACCGCCAAATTGCATACCGCTAATCTCGGCCCCTGTCATGGTTCCAATGCCGGGCACAATCAACGCCCCGGCACCTGAGGGACCGCCAATCTTATGGGCCGATATGGTCATCATGTCGACGCCCAGATCGACCACATCTACGGCGATTTTTCCGGCTGCCTGTATGGCGTCACAGTGGACCAGCGCCCGGTGTCGATGGGCAATAGCGACAACATCCTTAACGGGTGCAATAACGCCGGTTTCGTTATTGGCCAGCATCACAGAAACAAGGGCCGGGGTATTATCGGCCAACAGGCGTTCTTCAAGGCGATCAAGATCGACGATGCCATTTTCATCAACCGGAATAATCTCTCCACCGCCAGCCAGAACGGAAGGGTGCTCAACGGCGGAAATCAATCGCCGGGTCCGGGCTGATCCTTCCAAGGCGAGGTTGTTGGCTTCGGTGCCGCCACTGGTAAAGATCACATCGGCAGGTTCGGCGTTTAGCAGTGCGGCAACGTCGCTACGGGCCTGCTCCATTGTCTTTCGGGCCGCCCGGCCCGGCCCATGCACGGACGAAGGATTACCAACAGCGGCCAGCACAGACGTAACCGCCCGAACAGCTTCGGGCCGTGCCAGCGTCGTCGCATTATGATCCAGATAGACGTAATCGCTCATGTTAGCCCGCTGTCCTCAACGCTTAAAATAATTACTGGGCTGCAGCAATGGACGTCTCGTCGTCCTTGTGCGGTGCCAAATGTAATCCGCTTGTTCCAAGAACCCGACGCTCGCAAACATCGGCAAGGGAAACAGAATTCAGATAAAGGGTGATCTGATTTGTTAGCTCCTGCCAAAGGTCATGGGTCAGACAACGGCTTTTATCGTGCAGACAACCTTCGGCTGAACCCGGTTCACAACGAGTCGCCGAAACGGTTTCGTCAACGGCAGTAATGATATCCGATACCCTCAGGTCTTCATAAGATCGGGCAAGCAGATAACCACCGCCGGGGCCACGGACACTCTTGACCAACCCGCAACGGCGCAATTTTCCGAACAACTGCTCCAGATATGAAAGCGAAATCTCCTGACGTTCAGCAATATCAGCCAGGGAAACCGCCTTACCCTTTTCTGCTGAACAACTTGCCAGATCGACCATGGCCATAACGGCGTAGCGTCCTTTTGTGCTTAGTTTCACGTTCTCTCTCCTCGTCGTTAAAAAGCGCTCAAGACTTCCCCCCGGAAGCCCTGGCCGCGTTGCTTTTGCTCATCTTGTCGTCTGCTTGTTCCCCATCCAGACGAGTTTCCATTTCTTCGATATGTGTCATGAGCGTGGTTACCTGTTGGCGTAAATCCTCGATCGTGCGCAGCACCGGATCCGGGCATCCTTCAACCGGCTCGCCGTATGCGACAAATTCTTTAGCCTTGGTCTTGTCGCGGGGCATGACGACACGAGCCGGAATACCAACAGCGGTGACTCCGGCAGGGATATCCTTGTGGACAACCGCGTTGGCGCCAACACGAGCGCCTTCGCCAATGGTAATGGGGCCCAGAACCTGGGCGCCGGAACCAATAATCACATCGTTGGCAAGGGTTGGGTGGCGCTTCTGATTGACTTGAGCGTGTGATTCGATGGACGGCGACACGCCGCCCAGGGTGACACCCTGGTACAGGGTCACGTCATCACCAATAATGGATGTCTCGCCGATGACAATTCCGCTGCCATGGTCGATCACGAAGCGACGGCCAATAGCCACGCCGGGATGAATTTCGATCATCGTCAAAAGCTTGCCGATTGAAGAAATAAACCGCGCCAATAGCCGCCAGTTGTTGCGCCACAACATATTTGTCAGGCGATAAAACAGCAAGGCGTGGTAGCCCGGATAGCAAAGGGCGACCTCTATTCTGGATTGGGCCGCAGGATCACGAGCCAAAAAGGCATCGATATCTTCTTTAAATCTCTTGAAAATCATCAGTTTATCTTTATATCTGTGGCAGCGATTCAGTCTGGAGACGTTGCCAAACGTGCACCAAAGGCACCCAACCATTTTACAGCCCTAACATGAGTGCAATATAATATACCCGACTTCCACAGTCAAGTATTTGCCTTAAATTTATATTTTCCGCGGCCTTTGCAACCCTAATATGGATATTGATTTAGCCGCTTTCACCCCTGCTTCAACCTTTTCAAGAGTCAGACAGCACCATGCCTGAAGTTATTTTCAACGGTCCCGAAGGTCGCCTCGAAGGCCGTTATCAGCACGCAAAAAAGCCGGGCGGCCCCATTGCTCTCGTCCTTCATCCCCACCCTTTGCATGGTGGCACCATGAACAACAAGGTGACTTATGCCTTGTATCAAACCTTCGTCAAACGAGGTTTTTCGGTTCTCCGCTTTAATTTCCGCGGCGTCGGACGCTCGCAGGGACAATTTGACAGTGGTATCGGTGAAATGAGCGACGCGGCATCAGCCCTGGACTGGATGCAGACACATAATCCCAACGCCCAGACCTGTTGGATTGCCGGATTCTCGTTCGGCGCCTGGATCGCCATGCAGTTGATGATGCGGCGTCCGGAAATCGGTGGCTTTATTTCCCTGGCCCCACCTGCGGATGCTTATGACTTCACCTTCCTTGCCCCCTGCCCGGCTTCCGGTCAGATCATCCACGGCGACAAGGATGAAGTGGTCCCCAGGGAAGCTGTCGACAAATTGGCCCAGAAGCTATCGAGTCAGAAGAACATCGTCATCGATTACGAAACCGTTCCCGGTGCCGATCATTTCTTCTCGACCAAAATGGACGTCATGAACAAGCTTGTCGGCAATTATATCGATAAAGCGTTTTCGGAAAAAGCCGCTTAAGTTCAGCTCTCATACAAGATTCCACCATTTAAGGGTCGCGGGGCTCCTGTTGTTCCCGGAAGACTTAACGGCATCCCGTAAAAAGAACGAATGGCGAGGAAGGCGAAGGCCTGTGCCTCAAGGGCATCGCCATTCAAATCAACGGCCTCGATTGGGTCAACCGGGGTTCCCAAGGAGCGGGTCATTAATTCCATCAGGGTTCCATTCAGGCGACCGCCGCCGCAGACCAGCCAGCGTTTCGCCGGTTCGGGAAAATGCTCCTGGCCGTGGACAATTGCTGCAACGCTAAAGGCGCTCAAGGTGGCCGCCCCGTCCTCCGCCGATAAGCCTGAAACACTTTGTATGGCGTCGGCAAAATCGTCCCGGTCAAGAGATTTTGGCGGCGTTTTAGCAAAGTACGGGTTATGGAGCAAAGCCAACAAGACATCCTGGTCAAGGGTGCCGCCACGGGCCAATCTGCCGCCTTCGTCCATGGGTCGGCCAATGGCCTCGCGCACCCAGTCATCAATCAGGGCATTGCCGGGACCGGTATCGAAGGCAAGAATTTCAGGATTTTCCGCACTGCCGCCTTGTCCAATCCAGGTGACATTGGCAACGCCGCCAACATTTAGTACGGCCAGCGGTTTTTCCAGCTCACTGGTCATGGCCAGATGATAGAGCGAAGCGAAGGGTGCACCCTGCCCGCCTTTGGCGACATCATTTAACCTGAAATCACCAACCACGTTGATTCCGGTTTTCGCCGCCAGCAATGCCGGGTCGCCAATCTGCACGGTTAGGCGCTGATCGGGCCGGTGCACGGTGGTGTGACCATGAAAGCCGATCAGGTCAATATCTTCAGGTGACAATCCATTATCATCAAGCAGCCGACCCACGACCTCCACATGACGCAAGGTCAGCTCGGTTGCGACATCGGCAACCCCCGGTGCGTCAGCATCCTGGCCCAGGCAATCGCGTAAGCGCTGGCGGAAATCAGGATCATAGGGCACGCTTGCCACGGCCCCGAATTGCAGCAGGCGTTCGCCGTCGCTTTCTATCACCGCCGCGTCAATACCATCGAGTGAGGTCCCGCTCATCAGGCCAAGGGCTGTCAGTGGTTGATGCTGTGTCATTTTTCCGTATCCTGCCTCCTCAGCACCGTTGTATGGTGCCCCGTCTTTCCAACAAGTTAAAGAAGCGACCAAAAAATGACCAGCCACCGTTCAGACTTTATCCGCAACGTCATCGAGCGCGGTTACATGCACCAGTGCACGGATCTTGACGCGCTCGACAAGCTGGCCGAGAGCAAGATCGTTTCCGCCTATATCGGCTTTGACTGCACGGCACCAAGCCTGCACGCCGGGAGTCTCGTTCAGATAATGATGCTGCGGCTGTTGCAACGCTGCGGCCACAAACCGATCGTCCTGATGGGCGGTGGCACGACAAAGGTCGGCGACCCTTCGGGCAAAGATGAAAGCCGCCAGCTTCTCGACGACGACGCCATCGCCGCCAACATGGCTAGTATCAAAGACGTGTTTGCCAAGTTTCTGACCTTCGGCCCTGATGGCGAAGAGGGGGGCCCCACCGACGCCATCATGGTCAATAACGACGACTGGCTAAAAGGCATTCAATATATTGATTTCCTGCGCGATTACGGTCGTCATTTTTCGGTCAACCGGATGCTCGGCTTTGAGTCCGTAAAAATCAGACTTGAGCGCGAACACAATCTGAGCTTCCTCGAATTCAACTACATGATTCTGCAGGCTTATGATTTCCTTGAACTGAGTCGCCGCCATGATTGCCTGTTGCAAATGGGTGGATCGGACCAGTGGGGTAATATTGTGGGCGGTGTCGATTTGGGACGCCGCCTCGACCAGCGCGAGATGTTCGGCCTGACAACGCCGCTTTTGACCACGTCCTCAGGCGCAAAGATGGGCAAGACTGCGGCGGGCGCCGTGTGGCTCAACGCCGACATGCTGAAGCCCTATGATTACTGGCAATACTGGCGCAACACCGAAGACGCCGATGTGGGTAAATTCCTGCGCCTGTTTACGGATCTGGAACTCGAAGAAATTGCCGAACTGGAAAGCCTGGAAGGCGCCGAACTTAACGAGGTCAAGAAAAGGCTGGCGACGGAAGTGACCGCCATGTGCCATGGCCAACAAGCCGCCGAAGAAGCCGCCGAAACGGCAAGACAGACCTTCGAGGAAGGCGCTCTGGGCGATGGCTTGCCCAGCACAGACGTTGCCAAGGCCGATCTGGAGGCCGGAATTGCCGTCTTTGAACTGTTCAAGATCGCCGGTCTGGCTTCCTCAAACGGCGAGGCCCGCAGATTGATCAAGGGCGGTGGAGCACGCCTAAATGACGAGAAAATCAGCGATGAAACCCTGATCGTTACCTTAGGCGACGCCAATGCTGACGGGATCATCAAGCTATCGGCAGGCAAAAAACGCCACGCCCTGATCAAACCGGTTTAATCCCTACCTGGACAACACAATGCCCGATATATAAGCCGGGGCCGGTGGGCGATTGCCTGCTGCGGCGACGCCGATAAAGACGACCTGGGTTTTGCCGGCATCGTCCTTTGGCCAGCTTCGGTGGTAGAGGTCATAAAGGTCAACGGTTTCCAGCCACCACGACCCGGCATTCTCCCGCCCTCCCCTGACGCTGTATCGTGGGGCGGCCCGGTTGTCAGATTCCGGGGGCGGTGACAAGGTTCCGCGTTGCAGCGCCGACTCACCCCAAGTCAGGGACAGCGCCCGGTCGTGGGCAGGCAGGTCACTACCCAACCAGCGCAACGGCTCACTACCGCGGCTTGGGCTTTCCGGGTCGCCGCCATAAAAACCGACAACCAGACGCACCGGGTGGTATCCGGTTGTTGAGGGCGGTTCGATATTCCATGACCAACTGAGAAACGGCGTTGCCAGCATCATCGCCTGGGTGCGCCTGACAACAACAAACGAATCCGAACCATTGGTGACCTTAAGGGACGGAACCCCCTGCATGTCCATGATTTGAAGCTGATTTTCATCAAGCTCGCCATCTTTTTCAATTGCCCAATCGCCAGGCAACTCTACGGGCGAAAATCCGGGAAATGGCCCTAGCACCTGCAATAATCCTTCAGGGGCGACACTCGCCTGGGGGACGATGGCGCAACCTGACGCCCAACTCAACAAAAGCAGAGACAGCACGACAGTTTTTAGGGGACCACTCATTACTGTTTCTGATTGTCCAGGGCATGAAGAATATCCTGGGCTTGCATCCAACCGATAGATCCTTGTTTCAGCAACCCGGCGGCGCGCTCGGCGTGAAATCTTGCGTCAGCTGGTTTATTGGTCAGCAATGCTGCCTCCCCAAGGGCCAGTGAACTTTCACCCCGTTTGCCCATTTTCCCATAGGCCGTACCCAGCAACCGCCAAGTGAAGGGGTCTGTGCTATCTGCGCCTGTGGCAATCAGAAGATTTGAAACGGCCCTTTCAAGTTGTTCCGGGTCACCAACTTCCAGTTGTACCTGACCCAGAGAACGCCGCAGCAAGGCGGAACCCGGGGCCAGAAACGCCGCTTTTTCATAGTAAGGGAGTGATTCGGAGATGCGGCCATTTTCAAACAGCATCTGACCTTTGAGTTCCTGAAAATAAGGATCGGCGGGTCGCTCTGCTATCAAACCATCAATCAGGGGGATCGCCCGTTCCAGGTCAGGTCGCCTGTAGTAGGCAATAGCCCGCGCATAACGCGCCTCAAGGCTTGGATCGTCCTCTTTATAGGTGCGCAGGGTTCGTGATACGGGATTAAGGAAAGCTTCAAGTTTGGCTTTCATACGACCATGGCGTTCCTCGAATCCCGGTGGCTCCGGCCTATCGGTATTGGGTGAGCGGAGGATAAAATTTTCGACCGCAACTTTACGTTCGCGGGTGAGCGGGTGAGAGCGGTAATAGGGATCCTGACGGGTCACACTCAACAATTCCTGATCACCAAGAATTTCAAAAAATTCCAGCATCCCGTTTGCCGACTGCTGTGTTGCATCAAGAAAGCGCATGGCCGCAGCATCAGCAGCGCTTTCCTGAGTGCGGCTGTATTGCAGGAAGTTCCGTGTCCCCATCTGTTGACCACCGGCGATGATCGCTGAACCGACATCACCGCGACCGCTCATGACCGCGACACCACCCAGCACCATCGCCAGAATACTGGCCGCTGAGCTCTTTTTCATGGCGTCACGGGTACGCGAAAGGTGACCACCGGCGATATGGCCGGTTTCATGGGCAATAACGCCAATGACCTGCCCGGCATTCTGACTGCGAATTAAAAGTCCGGTGTTAAGGAACAATTTTTGACCGCCGGCAACAAAGGCATTCAGGGTCTTGTCGTTGACAAGGTAAATGTTAATAGCCGAAGGTTCCAAACCCGCTGCCTGGAATAGTGGCGTTGCGTAGACACGAATGGTATTTTCTATTTCCGCATCGCGAACAAACGACAACTTCCGGGCTTCGGCTTTTGCTGGTACAAAACTCGTAAGGGCCAGACACAGAAGTAACATCAACAACCTGAAGGTAATTGACGGACGCATGATTTTTAAAAGACCAAAAAATATTGTCATCACTGCAAAAGGTAGTGATCACCGCCGTTGCAGTCAATTCAAGGGTATGGGTGCGCTGCTGTTGGCATCATTGCTGACACTGACAGGATGTGAATCTATAAACCAATTCA
>Ga0233428_1004644_pt1 | contig 10532 bp, 9 predicted proteins | sample SI_118_April2016_4_FD_179890 | JGI IMG/M metagenome (GOLD analysis project Ga0233428, IMG submission 179890) | Seawater microbial communities from Saanich Inlet, British Columbia, Canada - SI_118_April2016_120_MG | ecosystem: Environmental > Aquatic > Marine > Inlet | place: Canada: British... | reverse complement strand
ATTTAATCATAAAGAAATAACTTCTGAACTAAGGGTTCATTCTAATGAATGGTTAGTTGCAGGTACAATTGATGTAGTTCTTGAAACACCTGAAGGAGTTATACTTCTTGATTGGAAGACTACAAAACGACCTATTAGAAAGGAAAACTCTTTCCAGCAAGCTAAACCACCAATAAATCATATTGGAGAGTGTAATTATAATATATATGCCTTACAACTTAATATGTACAAGGCTTTGTTTGAAGAAGCTTATGGAAAGAAAGTTATTGAAATTGGTTTTGTTATCCTTCCAGAATCTGGTCCAGTTGAATATTTTCCAGTTCCAGATTATTCACATGAAGTTTATTTAATGTTAGATCATTGGCAGAATTGGAGAGACTAGGAAAACTTATATACTATAGTATATGCTTTCGATTAAGATGAAGAAAGGATTATTTTTGTTACTATTTTTGGCCATACTTATTTTACCTTCTGTAATTGCCGCTAACTGTGGAGATATAATAACTCAAAATACTAATCTTTCTAATGACCTCTATAACTGTCCTAATAGAGGTTTAGAAATTGGGGCAGACAACATAGTTCTTGATTGCAATAACTATGTGATTAATGGTACTTTTTCTGGGCCTTCTGCAGGACATGGCATATTTTTACAAGGTTATTCTAATGTTACTATCAAGAATTGCCAGATTAATAATTTTTTGAATGGTTTATTTATAGACAACTCTAATGGAGGAATCCTAAAAAATAATAATTTAGATTACAATATACGATCTGGAGCTTATTTGAGAAATAGTAATAATTATGAAATAACAAATAACTCTTTTATCTATAACGGGGATAGAAATTTTATTAATGGTTATGACTCTGGAATCTATGTTAAGGATTATTCTGCAAATAACTTAATTAAAAATAATTATTTTTTTGACAATACTAATGGAATAATCTTAGAAAGTATTTCTTCAGAAAACTATATAGAAGATAATTACATAGACAGATCTCCAAAAAATGGTATATTGTTAAGGGGAAATATTGGTTCAAATAGTAATGTTTCAATCGAAGACAATACTATACTCAGAAATGAAAATGGCATTAACCTTACCTATGTAAGATATGTTGATCTAAAAAACAACATAATAAGTAATCATTCACTTACAGGAATTTGGTCAATTTCATCCATGGATGTTTTTATTGAAAATAATTCATTAATCAATAACAATTATGGACTATTTTTTCACCAACAAGGAAGTGGAAATATATTTTACCATAATAACTTTATTTCCAATATTCAAAGTTTTTATTCTACTGGGTTAGAGAACATAACTTTGGATTTTAATGGTGAAGGAAATTACTGGTCAGATTACGACACTGTTGGCGAAGGTTGTGTGGACAATAATTCTAACGGGATATGTGACTCCCCTTATATGACTGGTTCACAAATAGATAATTTTCCTTTTGTAGGGGTTAATGGGTGGCAGGAAATAACAGAATACTACTTTGACAATTCTGATTCAAATTTCTTTAAAATATTTGGAAGATGGAAAAACTACGATTATGTTAACTCCTATAATGGAAACTTAAGATACATCAAAAAAGGAATTGGCGTTGGTTCAGTTGGATGGAGAGTAAGTAACACTGTAATTCCTAGAAGCTATGATGTCTATGTTTGGAAATTTGAACATCCTCTTCAATCTAGATCTGCAACAAATGCAAAATATTCCGTAACTGATGTTAATGGTACTTTTGGATGGTTTGAAGTTAATCAATCTTCTCCAGGGAATGAATGGATATTAATAGGTAATTATTATTTTGACAATAGTTCTCCTCAAGGTGTAACTTTGAATGATGATGCAGATGGAATAGTAATTGCAGATGCTATTAAGTTAGTTGCTGTTTGATAAAAAGAAAGTTATTTTTTGAATTTAACTGCAGTCCAATACACATACATATAAAAAAATTGTAAACCAATGTTCTAGTGATTTTATTCTTTTTTTAAGTGACATAATGAATAAAACGCAAACAGGACTTATTAAAGTAATGAATTAGAAATCAAAAATAGATTCTTGGTTGATTGAGCCACTAACACGTTTTTTACAACTTTGATAAGGGCTATCTGTAGAGGTTCCTGATGTTTTCAAAGGCATACAAAGTTCCACATCATTATTTTTCAATGCTAGTGATAACCAACAGTTTTCAGATTCACTCCTATCACCTATTTTTTCACAATATTCTGGAAGATTAAATTCTTTAGCATATTCTTTTTCACATTTGTCAGTGTAATAATTTTTATTGGAAAGGAATATTGATTTGGCAAATTGTGAGGAACATTCGGCTAAGAATTCTTCCCAAGGAAGTACTTCTTTAGGTTCTTCATAAGTGTTTGAGCCTTCTTCTAATGTAACTCTAATTTCTTCAGAAGGTGCCCGTGGATCACTAATAATAATTTCCCATTGCCCATTTGCATTAACTGTAAAGAGATAGTCTCCAGTTTCATCAATTCTTATTACTTTTTCTCCACTATAAACCCCAATTTCATTTGCTAAGAACTCTACAATCTCCCCATCAAAATCTAACAATTGAATTATAAAATTTGAGTCTCCAGTATGCAACATGTGAAATTCTATTGGACCTTCTTTTAGCTCAATGTATTCTGTAGACCTATCTCCAGTCCCACTAACAACAATCTTTTCAAAAGGAACATATGATTGTTCTAAAGATTCCCGAGAATCCATTTCTTCTAATCCAGAATTATTTGATTCAGGGTTTTCACACCCAACTAAAAAGATTAAACTAATTAATAATATTCCAAAACTTAGTTTTAACTTCATTTTCTTAACAATGCCAAAAGTCCACCGCTTATCAACAGTAAACCGGGTACGATATAGAATAAACTTATACTAACAAATCCTCCGATTGCAGCGAAGGTCATAAACCAACCACCTAACTTTCTTTTACTCTTAACAAAAGCCCCACCAATTATTCCTAAAACAGAAAATAATATTGCTGCAAAACCTAAGCCTATGATAGTTGAGCTACCACCCATTGCGGAATCAATACCTCCAAATACCATTGCAAAAATTCCAAAAGGGATTCCGATTAAACCGCCTAAGATACCTAAAACAAATTCTCCCGTTCTTTTACCCATGCTAACAATTCTTGGCATCCAGATATATAAAACTTGCTATCTATTGTTAACATGAAAATACTCTTATGGTTTAGAGATTAAGAAAAAAATAATAAAATTAATATTAAAAAAAGAAGGATAAAAACGAAAAAGATAAATCTTTAAATACCTCCTTAATATACGATCAATTAGGCACTAGAGAACATAATTTTCACACGGCCGCCGCATATTTAATTTTAGTTAACAAAACAAGTTTAATGTCCAGGTAGGGATTAATTAGGTGTGTATAGATAATAAAAGAGGAAAGGCCTAATCATTTAGATTATGTGCACTTGAGGAATGCTTTCCATCTTCTATCACTTTAGAGAACATTCTTTCCATATCAGCCATTATATCTTGTCTTACATTCTTCATTTGATCTTGTAAGATATCTATCTTTCTTTTGAGGTCATCGTTCTCATTGTCCCTTTTAACTGATTTAGAGGCATCTATCTTCTCTCCACCTTCATCATCAAGTCTGCCAATTCTACTCAAGTAATGGTTTATTACATCACTATTAAACGTATGTCCATATCTATAGCTTAATTGGGAAGAACTTAATCCTAATATTGCATATGTAGTTACACTTGTATGTCTACATAATGTAGGTGTAAGATTTTTTATGTTAAGTATACTTTCTCCAGCTCTTTTGAATATTGCTGAATAAGCTGGTTGTGAACAATCAAATATGAACATGTTAGGATCTCTATTCTTTCTATCATACTCATCTAAAAATAAGTCTACCATTTGAGGAAACAATCTTGTACTTATTGTTCGAGGTTTTGTTTTACTTACAGTAACATGAAATTTGTAAACTTCATTTCCATCAGAAGTTATTTTTTTGGTGATATCTCTTCTTCTAAGATTCATTGCCTCATTAGGTCTTAAACCAAGATCGCAACCAAGAACTAAAACCATGAACCTATTTCTGATAGTTCCTAATCCTGCTTTTAATTTTTCAACTTGGGATTCAGTTAAGGATTGAGGATCTAGAAATTTTGTTTTCTTTTTGATCCATGCTACTTTCTTAGGGAAAGTGTATCCATCTCCTTCAAGATACTTGTAAAATGTTTTTATCGCTCCTAATGTGTCTCCAATGGTCTTTATAGAGTAGGGCATATTGACTCTATGTCTTCTTTGAGTTATTTCTCCATTGTTTAATTTTATTACAAAATTTTCAATGTCTTCCCTTTTTGCCTTCTTAAAATCCTTAATACCTGAAAATTCTGAAAACTTTGTTAGATGGTGGATATATCTTGACCTTCTTGAATAACTTAATGGAGTTCCATCACTAATTTCGCAATGTTGCCTAATAAATCCTAGAATGTAAGTTTTATTTACAGAAGATATTTTCTTATTTTTAGAGAGATTAATAACTGCTTGATTAAAATATTTTTGTTCATAAGGTTTAGATTTTCTTATTTCTTCCATACATTATATCTTGTGCGGAAACTTATAACAGTTGTGTGTAATTCGCTAGGAGTGCATAAGCCGCCTTATGTAGATTTTCTTTTTATTCAAAAGAGGAAATCTTTCCAACATTCTACTTAGCGCTCAAAGAGCTTGCACCAACCAGGGCTCGTTGTTTCACCGTTCCCCTTATGTACGCTCGACTGGTTAACTTGTCTCTTTCGCAAAAGACGTCAGGTATCATTACATACCTAGAGTGTTTAAACTCTGCAATCTCATTGCTTAACACATAAAGGACGTGTTGTTTCTGGACGGTTGCCATCCATTTCTGAATCTTCTTACGAAGTGGCCTATAAATGGTGGGCGGACTTTCCTCAGTGCGGACACCGGTTGTTGGATGACACTCCTAGCTAATTTGAGATAGAAATTTTGTTTAAATATGTATCTGTTAACAATTTTAAACTATTTAAATGGGAAGGTTTAAGTACTACTAGTAAATGATAAATTTTGAAGAAAATGGCAAATATTGAGTTACCAACCTACAGAGCAATTAGACCTAATGAGGTCTTTGGAAGAAGATACAGATTGTCTGATGATCCTAAAGTGCCTGATAAATTAACTGAATTATTATCGCTTAAACTATTTAGAGTGCCAACTCAAGAAGAGGTAATTAATTTCATTCAAGAAAGGGCAAAGGAATATGGCCTTAAGCCTCCAGAAAAAATAGAACTTTTTAGTTCTAATCCTTTGGCAGATTATCTGGGCTCTCTTCCTGCTGAAGAAGTTAAGAGGATAGCTGAAGGTCAAAAAGATAGTTTGGACCATCTGAAAGAACATTCTCTCGGAACCCCACTAAAGAGAGGGGAAACTTATTTAGAGGCAAATAATATTTTAGTTCCTTCTCTAGAATTAGAAACATTTCCCAAAGATGAACCTCTTGGCAACATCCCTTGTAACTGGAGTCTTAGATTTAAACTTTTGAATGATGGAAAACTTCCAGATAGATTAGAATTAGATTACTTAATGGACCGAGGTGTTAAGGACTCGGACGTACTTGCTGTTCAAGGCAACTTTGGAGAATATGGAATTGTTACTAACCAAATTAAAATACTTAGCAATGCTTTAAATTCTCCCCATCAAGTTGCAAAGATCAAAAACCGCACAAGTGATTTCTTAATTGAAGAAGCATCTGCAAATATTGGATTGGCTGCGCAATGCCTTTCTTTAACAGGTTCTGATGGTGGACTAGGAGACATTCTTCAACAAGCTATTGAAAATATGGCTAATGGAAACCCTGGAGAATCAAATGGAAACTATTTTGATTGTGGTGGCGACCCTTCTCGTAATTGAAATTATATCTATTCAAGGAATAACAATCCATACATCATTAGGATACCTAGAACGAATATTAATAATTCTAAGAAGGACTGACTTATTCTTTTGTCCTTATGTTGATGTATTTGAGGAATTAAGTCCGATGCTGCGATGTAGATGAAACCACCTGCAGTTAGAGGGATTAAATATTCAGGTAAGAACCTAATAACTGAACTTAACAATAAACCTACGATTGCTCCAAGGATTGCGAATACTGCCGTAATAAAATTAAACAAAATTGCTTTCCCTTTTGAAAATCCTCCATGTAATAAAACTCCAAAATCTCCAATTTCTTGTGGAATCTCATGTAGAATAACTGCAAATGTTGTTGCAAGGCCCAATTTAATATCGACTAAGAAACTTCCTGCGATTAAAAGCCCATCAATGAAATTGTGAAATGCATCTCCGACTAAATTCATAATAACATATGAAGGTTTGTGGTTATGTGATGGATGTAGGTGGCAGTGCTTCCAATGAATAAATTTTTCTAATACAAAAAAGAATGTTATTCCTGCTAAAACTAATAATGCTGTTTGTGTAGTAAATCCACTTTCTGCTGCTTCAGGAATTAAATGTAAAAAAGCATCACCAATCATAACTCCTGCAGATAAACTTACAAGAAGGATTAGCATTTTATTCAATGCATTTTTCTTAATGGAAATTGCCATAACTCCTACTAGGGAGATTAAACTTACAATTATAACGCTCAGAAGGGTGTACACCCATATATTTCCATTGAATAAATACATGTTCTGACATTACTTGGACCTCTTATAAACTTTTGGAATGTAGGCGTGGAAAGATTTATATGCAATAATTAATCAAACAAGGGTATGAATGCATTAGATAAGTACAAGCTAATTACAAGAAATCTTCAAGAAGTAGTTGGAGACGAAGAATTAATGCAAATTCTAGAACAAGGTGACTTGAAATTATATTGGGGAACAGCTCCAACAGGAAAACCACATGTGGCTTTATTTTGTCCAATTGTTAAGATTGGAGACTTTTTGAAAGCAGGTTGTAAGGTTAAGATATTATTTGCCGACTTACATGCATATTTGGATGATCAAAAGTCAATGTGGGAACAATTAGAACATAGAACCGAATACTATGAATTTATGATTAAAGAAATGTTAAAATCAATTGGAGTTCCAATAGATAAGTTAGAATTTGTTAAAGGTACTGATTATCAATTAGGTCCTGAGTATTCATTGGATGTTTACAAGTTAGCCGCTTTAACTTCCTTTAAAGACTCTAAAAAAGCTGGAGCTGAAGTTGTTAAACAATCTGACAATCCAAAGATGAGTTCATTACTGTATCCAATATTACAATCCCTAGATGAACATTATTTGGAAGTAGATGCACAATTTGGTGGTGTGGATCAAAGAAAGATCTTTATGTTTGCAAGAGAGTATTTAGGAAAAGTTGGATACTCTAAGAGAATTCATTTAATGAACCCTATGATTCCAGGATTAACTGGAGATAAGATGAGTTCTTCTGAAGAAGCATCCAAAATTGATTTATTGGATGAAGCTAAAACAGTTGTTAAGAAAATGAATAAGGCTTACTGTGAAGAAGGTGTTATCGAAGGGAATGGTGTATTGGCCTTTTTGAAAAATATTATTTTCCCGATTTTGGATAATAAAGAGGAATCTTTTGTGATTAAAAGGGATGAAAAGTATGGTGGAGATTTAACTTTTGAAGATTATGGCAAGGTTGAATGTGACTTTAAAGAAAAGAAATTACACCCTGCTGATTTGAAGAGTGGTGTAGCCGCTGAATTAAATAAAATTTTAGAACCTTTGAGGAAGGCCTATGAAGCCGATGAGAAAATTCAGTTTACAACTAGTCTTGCTTATCCAAAGAAGTAATTCTTCTGTATGTTCTGAAAGTATGAGTATGTATTTCCTTAGGATCTTCTTTTGAATATATTTTTTGCATAAAATCTTCTCCCCAAATAGACAGATCAATTTCTGGAAATTTTTCGCTTCCTTGAACTTCATTTTGTAATTCTGTAAGTTCTAATCTGTCCACTAATGGTAAGGCCCTATCAATTGTTGATCTCCCTCCAGTTATGAAAACCCTATCTTCATTTGTTGCATATTTTAATGCGTCTTCCATAGTCCTACAAACTTTAACGCCCATCGGTGCAATATTTAGATTACTTGCAAAATAATGAGGATTTCTGTTTTCCTCTGAAACTTCAGGAGGAGGTGACCACTCTTCCAAACTTGAAGAAACAACTATATTTGTTCTTCCTGGAATAACTGTTCCTTGAAACTCCAATAGATTTCTAAACGTACTTCCTCCAAGAATTACTGGACGGTTTCTTCTGCTATCCCTATATCCTCTGGAGTCGTCATTAAAAAATCTTAGAATGTCTCCATTTTTCTCAACAACTCTGTCTATAGAACTGTAAGCTGAAACTAAAATTATTTTTAGATCTGTCATACTGCAACTTCAAATTTAATTGAAGGATGTTTTTCATATCCAACTACTTTTGAGTCTTTATAGGTCCAATCAAAAATTGAGGTAAAATTATCTGTTTCTAATGAAGGTAATTCGAAAGGTTTTCTACTAAGCTGAGTAGCTAATCCTTCAAAATGATTTTCATAAATATGTGTATCCATTAAGGCTCCAGTAAGTCTGCCTTCTTCCAACCCAGATTCTTTAGCAAGTAAATGTAAAAGTAAGCCATATGAAGCTACATTATAGGGCAAACCTAAGGCAGTGTCTACGGACCTTTGATTCCATTGCAAATTTAATTTACCATCGATAACTGTTACTTGAAAACCATAATGGCATGCAGGAAGCGCCATTTTATCAATGTCTGCAGGATTCCATGCAGAAACAATCATTCTTCTATCTTCAGGTTTTTCACTTAGAGTGTTAACTAATTTCTCCAATTGATCTATTCCTTTTTTAGTATAATCTTGATCATATCCTTCGTACTTAGCACCAAAATGTCTCCATTGGAACCCATAAACTGGGCCAAGATCTCTCTCTTCTTTCATTTTTTGTTTGGTTTCATCATCATGCGCATATTCAACCTTTTCTGAAGTGCACCATGCGTCCCAAATGTGATTGTCTCTGTCTTGTAACCATTTTTTGTCAGTAAGTCCTTTAATAAAAAATTCTAGTTCTGAAGCAACTCGTTTGAAAGATACCTCCTTAGTTGTTAAAAGTGGAAAACCTTCACTCATTTCATGTTCAAACATTGTGCCTGCAATTGCTTTAGTATCGACGCCAGTTCTATTCCCTTTATTAACACCATTTTTTAAAATATCGTCAACAATTCTCAAATATGCTTCCATACTGATTAAATTAGGAGAATAGTTTATATCTATACTTAGACTCCATCAGATAGTATCTAAACCTTAATTTGAAAAATCCACTTTTTTAGTTGATAATTTATATATAGTTCTCGAATTTCTTTTTGTGATGCCTAAACCAAATATTTATTTTGCATCTTCAATTTCTGGTGCAGATTCTAAAGATCATGAAAATGCTGGAATAATCAGTAAACAATTACAACAACATGGCAGAGTTATGACTGAACTTATTGGAAATCCAGATATTCATGCAATTGAAGCAAAAAATATGGCTAATGGTGTAAACATTGCACATAGAGATTTGGGATGGTTAGCAGATTCCGATGTTATGGTTGCAGATATTACTAATGGCAGTATTGGAGTTGGAAAGGAAATTGGTTTTGCATTGGATGCAAGAAGGATTCCAGTATTAGCAATTCACAAAAAAGGTAAAAAAGTTTCACAGATGGTCGATAAATTTAAACATCCATTATTAACAAATGTAGAGTATGAGAATTCTGAAGATTTAGAAACTCAAGTTGATGGTTTTTTTGGAGATTTGAATGTTTTGGGAACATTGAGACCAAATTTAATTTTATGTGATGGCATTGATGGTTCTGGTAAAGGGGTTGTTTCAAAAGCAATTGGAGATTTTTTTAGTAGGGGTCAATCTGATGTTTTTGATGTTACTGAATTTTCTAAAAAAGAAGGACATATTCCTTCATGGGATGATGTCAAAAGTAATTTTCCAGAAGGCGGTGCTTTGTTAGTTGCTGAACCAACTTATTGTGGAATTGGAAAAATAATTAGAGAAGAATTAATTAAAAAAGGAAGTAATCACGATGTTATGTCTGTAGCTCAAGCTTATTCATTAGATAGGGCAATATTATTTGATAGATTAGTTGGTCCTGCAATTGAATCAGGGATTACTGTTGTGATGGATAGAGGAGTTTTTGCAACACAAGTTTATCAACCTGTTCAAGGAGAAATGTTTGAAGGTTATGATAGCGAATATATCTTAGGAATGGTTAGAGGTTTACCTGGAAACCAAAGAGAAATGGACTATGTTCCAGGTTTGATTCTATTGCCAGATGTTGATCCTAAAATTGCAATGGAACGTTTAGGAAATAGAAGTAAAGATGACAATGCATTGTTTGAAGAATCTAATTTCCAAAATAGAATTGCAGATGTTTATGCTAGCAGAAGAATTGAAAAGTGGTATACTAGAAGAGGAAGCAAGATAGTTCATTTACCTCAAAAGGAAGGGGAAGGTCCTA
>Ga0233428_1004640_pt1 | contig 10545 bp, 10 predicted proteins | sample SI_118_April2016_4_FD_179890 | JGI IMG/M metagenome (GOLD analysis project Ga0233428, IMG submission 179890) | Seawater microbial communities from Saanich Inlet, British Columbia, Canada - SI_118_April2016_120_MG | ecosystem: Environmental > Aquatic > Marine > Inlet | place: Canada: British... | reverse complement strand
GTGATTGAGCTACACCGATTTGGCCCTCTGAAGCATCGCATTTGAAACCCGCGACCTCTTTATTCCACCATGCAACTTGACCGGCGTCGTCAAATTCTACTTCGTGCAACCCGTACCAGGGCTCGCCCTGATCGTGAAATACCACCCGATATATGGCCACGCATTTCTCCTTCAGTACAAAGTTGGCGTTCGAGTTTTGCACAGCCCAATGCCATGGGCACACACCGATAGCGGGCAGGTAAAAAAGGAGGCGGGTCCAGCCAAACTGCTGCCGCCAAGAAACGTGCTCGGTCGATGAAGTCAAAGACTTGAACACTCCCGCTCAATATATCACTCCGTCTTGGTTCTCAGTTGACGAGCGCCTAGACATCTTGGATATCGAGAGCATCCCATGAATTCTCCGAAACGGCCTACTCGCTTGATTAGCCAGCCTTGGCCGCATTCATCGCAAACGGGGTGCTCCGCGCCGCAGGAACATGTCATTACGTGCTGAGATCCATTTTGTGGTGCAGGCAAACCGACTCCGCAGTCCGGGCAGGCGGGAGAGCGATTGCCACATAAATCTCCAAATTCGCATATGAAATATGGCCCTTTAGCTCCCTGTTTCTGTAGCATTCGACCACCACATTTTGCGCACACGCCAGGCGCAAACTGCATTGTTCCAATAATTTCGGTTTCGTATTCTTCGCCTTTCACGAGCTCGTCGATGAAAACGGAGGGGCGAGATGAGTTTGCGACTAGATAAACTGATTTCTTCGCCCTGGTTAGCGCAACATAGAATAGTCTTCTTTCTTCGGCATTCGGGAAATCTTCGCTTTCCGGCAACACCATGTTCAATACCGGATCATCTACGATCTCGGACGGGAACCCCCATGTCCCGGAATCCATACCAAGCACGACGGTGTGATCACATTCCAGTCCCTTGGATCCATGAATGGTCAAAAAGCCGAGGTCAATGTCTGGGTACTTATCAACGAGGCCCCGCATGTAACCGGGCTTGAGGTGATTGTATCTACCAAGAAATCGCACATTCTTCTGGCTGCCGACCTCCCTGCTCTGAATATCCTCGAGGATCTCGCGAATGATTTGTGGCACATCATTTGCGTCACCAAAGACCACCCGCAGAGCTGGTTTCTTCGTTCGCCCAGCGGGCTCAACCCGCTTATCTATCTGTCGATCGTTCTGGAGCACGAAGCGTTTCGCAGGCTCAGCGATCTTGTCTACACAACGGAATGTTCGGCCGAGATCGACGGTCGTGTGAAGGTCATCGCGGCCATCAAACGTCCGGCCAAAGTGCTTTCCGAAATTCCTCATTATGGATAGATCGCTACCGGCGAACCGATATATTGATTGCCAATCATCACCCACCGCGAACAATCTTGAATGAGGGTGCTGTCCCAATAGGGCCTTCAGGAGTCGAGCGCGACCGAAGGATATGTCCTGAAATTCATCCACCAAAAGATGCTGATAGGGACTTTTGTAATTGCCATCTTCGACATGTCTGCTTGCTCGAACAATCATGTCCTCAAAGTCGATTCTTGATCCAAGGCTTTTCTGATAGCCTTCGAAGAGCGGAATGAACACGTCGAGGAAGGCGATATTTCGAGCCTTCATCCTACCAGGTCCGGCCCTGGTCAAACATTGATCCCGATCCAGATCCCCTGACTTGAAGTGATGCAGGAAGGTTGCGACCGTCCTGCTAAATCGGTCTATATCCCCAAGCTCCAAAAGTTTTCCGAAGAACTGGTCTGCCGCTATTGGACAAAGCTCGACGCCATGATCCCTGAGTTGTTCGCTCAGGCATATGGAAAGTCGACCCTCGAATTTCATATAGCTGTAGGTCTTGATCAACGGTGTTCCGTGTCGCCGGTGGAGATCTACTTTCCATTCCATCTCCGCAACATATTTGTCCCGATCGATATAAGGTGCCGTTACCCATTGCTCCTGGCCGTCCGACCCGGTCTCCTTTCTGACACCGAAGTGTTCGATATAAACGCCACTGTCACTCAATCGAAAATCAGGCGTGTAAACTCTTTTCTCGGAAGACGCCGTGTCATGTTCGTAATCGGGTTCGTATTCGTAGGCGACCCCATTCAGGTAGAGGAAATTTGCAATCTCGCATTCCTCGAAACTTTTTACCTTCTCGCCCTGAAGAGTGCGGAGTTCAACGGCCCGCAGGTATTGATAATATTGGTATAACTCCTTGAAATCGAACTCATTTTTCTCGGGGGCGAAAAACTCGGCGAACCAGCGTTGCATGGTAGTTTCGAACCGTCGGTCCTGTTCCATCAAGGTTTTCAGGATATCCCGCAGCAGCTTTAGCAATTGCTTGTCATCGTCCGCATGGGCAGCGAGGGCGGGCTTTCGTTTTTCAGCTTGCCCAATGATAGCCATTCCCAAGGCATGAAATGTCGTAGCCTTGATGTCGTGACCCGTTCTGTTTTTGACACGGTCGGTCATTTCACCTGCCGCCTTTCGGGCGAAAGAGAGCATCAGAATTTCTTTGGGGGCCCGGCGCTTCGTCTCTACCAAGTAACCAGCCTTGGAAACGATCACACTGGTTTTTCCAGAACCCGCCGCCGCCAAAACGAGCGTTGCGTTTTCATCCGTGACGACGGCTTCCCGTTGCTCAGGCGTGAGTGGATCGGACTCAACAGAATCAAAATAGCTTTTCTTCAGGGCAATCTCAGCGCCAATAAACTTCCTGTTGGCGCCGTTTCGAAAATTCGATGGGGCAGCAAGGAAACTCCGAATTCGAGCAATTGCATCACGCTCGTCCGCCGCCAGCACATCCTCGGGAAACTTCGACGGAAGTTTCCCCAATGCAGTTTGTACGGCTTCATGTAATTCCGTTCCATCAGATGCGGCGAGATAACTGATTGGGCGATCTAACTCCTCCAGTTTCTGGGCTTCAGCGAGAATACGGCCTCGATTTTCATCCACGAGGCGACGCAGTTCATATTTCCAGGGAACTTCGATTGATTTAAGAAACTTCCTGGCAATTTTCTTGTCGACGCCAACAATTTTGAGTGTCGTGCCGTCATCATGCTTCAATTCAAGGCGAGACCAAAACAGGCCGGATGAGACATTTATTTCGGTAACCTGAGTGAACGGGATGTCTTTTCGAACGGCATTGCCCGACTTGAACTGGATGCCCCAACTTGAATGGGTCACGTTGTCGATCGTGTAGCCAAGAAGTGGCAGCAGGAATTTTGAGTTTCCTGTCCTTCGAAGAATAACGGTGTCCGGATGTTCGCCTTTTTCCGATGACACGCTGATCCCCAATCATACGGCCGATTGCCTATGCCAAGATCTACCCGCAGAAAATTTGCCACTCGCTCGTGCACCCATCTGGTTCCGTATCCATAAGTCCGAGCCAATCACCAACTTACCGAACCCAAATGTATCAACCGCGAGCACATTTAGAATATGCTATTTCTCCCGTATTGCACGATCCGGACCGGGAGACACTGGGTAGGCCATGAACCAATACAGCCACTTCGCAGTTGATGAAGCGGACCTAATCCGCCCGGACACCCACGCCGATCGGGCGAACTGGCGATTGATCCGCCGCTTGCAAACACCCGACAGGTACAATGATCCGCAAGGCGGCACGGTCAAGCGAGCCCTTGTGATTGACGTCGAAACGACGGGTCTTTCGACCGAGAATGACGATGTCACTCAACTTGCCATGCTGCCTTTCGACTATGAGGCAGAAAGCGGCCGCATTCTGGCAGTCCTCAAGGATCAAGCCTTCGATCACTTGCGCGAACCGGCGGTACCGATTTCCGAAGAGGCGTCGTTGGTTACCGGAATTACTAATGAAATGGTTGCTGGAAAATCTATCGATGGGTCCGCCGTCGCGACGGTCGTTACCAACGCCGACTTGATCATAGCCCACAACGCGTCTTTTGATCGTCCGATGGTCGAACGCCATTGGAAATGCTTTACCGAGAAACCCTGGACATGCACGCTGAGCAGCATTGATTGGCTCCGTGAGGGCTATGGTTCGGGAAAACTGGATTACCTCGGCATGCAGTTCGGCTGGTTCTACGACGGCCACCGCGCCATGACAGATTGCGAGGCCTGTTTGGCACTTCTGGCACAAGCACTTCCCAACTCCGGTCGGCGCGTGATGGAATTGGTGCGAGAGGCCGCCCTTCAGGATGACCATTTGATCCGCGGGGTCGACGCGCCCTTCGATCTTAAGGACAAACTGCGGCAACGTGGCTACCGCTGGCGCCCTGCGGAGCTGCCAAATGGAAGAGTTTGGTGGACGGTGACTGCCGAGCCGGAAGCTGAAATTGCCTGGCTTCAATCTGAAATCTATGGCCAGGAGCGTCCGATACCCGTCCACCCGATAACGGCGTTTGAACGCTATTCTGATCGGCTGTGGAACTTGGACTGATGATCCGCAGGAACAAGGCGGTTGCCAGTAGTTATCTATGGACAATTGAACCGTTTTGATAAGCATGCCGCTGGTTCGGCATGCAATTTCTGTCGCTACTCCGCGCCCCTTCGAGTAAGGCGGTGGCATTTGGACGAGGTATTCGTGCGGATCAATGGCGAACTGCATTACCTCTGGCGGGCGGTTGATCACGAAGGCGAAGTGCTGGAGTCATTTGTCACCAAACGGCGGAATCGCAAGGCTGCCTTAACGTTTTTGCGCAAAGCGATGAAACGATACGGTTGTCCAAAAGTAGTGGTGACGGACCGGCTTCGGTCCTACCGGGCAGCGATGGAGGTAATCGGAAATGCCGAACGCCAGAAGACCGGTCGCTGGCTGAACAATAGGGCCGAAAATTCACACCAGCCATTCCGGCGACGAGAGCGCGCGATGGCAAAATTCAGGAGCGCCAAATCTCTACAGAAATTCGTTTCAATCCATTCTTCGGTCCATAATCATTTTAACCATGAACGTCATCTTCGTAGCCGCCAAATCTTCAAACTCAATCGCTTGCTCGCCCTTGCCGAATGGCGTCAACTTGCGGCCTGAGATTTATGGGTTACGGGGTTTTTCAGACCAGTTCTCGTTTGTCTGACAGTGCCCGACGAACTCATGCCGTGGCGTTACGCTGAAGTTTCAGCGTAACAGGGACATCCGTCCCGAGATAGGGCGGCGTCGCCGGACGGTTACGTTAAATGTCCTGCGAACCCATATCTATCGTCCGTGCGCGACGCCTCCGGGAGCGCCGCTCCGGGGGCATTGCCCTGTGCGAGGCTACCTCCCAGCAGCTCCCCAGTTCTGCTCCAAATTATCGATCAACGCTGGGCTAAAATGGCAAGCCGCCTGCTCGCGCGCATACACAGCGCAATATCGCCGGAATAAATCTAATGGTTCCACCGCTACCCGGAACGCCCGCCGGTTGCCGATCGCCCCTACTGCCCCCGCGCTGGTCAGCATCTCCACTGTACGCCCGATTGCCGCATCCATATCCGATGCCGGAACAATTTCGTCGCAGATCAGCCGTCCCTCAATACTGTCACAGTCAAGTCGCCGTTCCGCCTGGATCAGTTGCCTGGCCAGCCTATCGCCGGTGAACCGGGGCAGACGCATGTTTGCGGCACCAGGAATGATCCCCTCTTTCCGAGCTGGCAGCGTCATATACGAATCATGCGCAGCTAGAACGTAATCCATCACTAGCAATATCTGACAATGCCCGCCGATCGCCCAACCTTCGACCGCTCCGATCCAGGGTTTCTCGTGCCCTGCTCCATTCACGTCGTCAGGCAGCACGCCTGGGCTAGCCACCCCACGGAAACACTTATGTACGAAACCCAGTTCACGCTGCATATACCAAAGGTATGGTATGCTGCCTTGATACAGGTGCGTCAGGTTGATACCGCTGCCAAAAATGCGGCGCCCAGCATATTTAGCATTTTGTACCGGCTGCCCACGCAGCACCGCGATATCGCTGCCCGGGTCCAGGGTCGCTAAATCCACCCCGATTTCCATCGCATCAAGCGTCACCTGATCCTCAGCGTTTAGATAATGCGGATTTGTACACAGCAGGTGCACCGCCCGCCCGTGCCGTTCCACCCGCACCGGACCTAAATCAACGAACCCCCGTGCATCCAGCGCCATAAGAGCAGCTGTCGTCTCCGGCCGAGGCAGCAGCATCGCATGGCACAGATGCATCCCACATTTCGGGTGCGCCAGTATGTGCGACAGCAGCAAGGCATGGTCGTTCTCCAGACCCAACTTGTCCTTCAGCTTGCGCCCGGCTTCGACGTCTAGCTCCGCCCGTGTCGGCACCAGCCCAGGGAATACGCTGGCCGCCTCTGCCATAAGCTGCTCAATTCGGACCAAGCGGGAAAAATTTCCCGTCAGCTGACCGTACACCGCCTCGATCTTCTGCTGCAAAAACTCATTGCGGCTGGTTCGGTCGGTAAACTGCATCTGGGTCAATCCTTTGCGTGCAAATCGAGGACTCGTTTGGCGTTCTCAAGCGAGCGTTCGAGTATCTCCGGCTCCACTACCCGCACCGACATTGTGGAACCGACAAACGTCTTGATCGCATGTTCAACCCGGCGTTCAAACGTTATCGTCCGGCGACGCCGCCCTATCTCGGGACGGATGGCCCTGTTACGCTGATGCTTCAGCGTAACGCCACGGCATGAGTTCGTCGAGCTTGGTGATCTTATGCTCTGCGATGCGGCCAAGTACACCGCTGAGCGATCCATGCGGCCCATCGCCCTTGGGTCGTAAGAATTATCTCTTCATGGGGTCCGAGGGCGGCGGCAAATCAGCCGCCATCGCCTATACGCTGATTGAAACGGCGAAACTCAATGGCGTCGATCCACAAGCCTGGCTGACCGATGTTCTGGGTCGCATCACCGAGCACAAAATCACCAAGCTCGACGAACTCATGCCATGGCGTTACGCTGAAGCATTAACGCAACAGGGGCACCCGTCCAAAGACAGGGCGGCGGCGTCGGACAGTTGCCTCCTGGATGGCACGCCGGATGGTGATCGATTGGTGTTTTTTGGTACGCCGGTAATGCCGGATGAGGCGGAAATTCAAGGCTGGTTGGACCGCCTTTAAACCAGTGCTGATAGCGCCATGTATGCAGCCAAGGCCAGCATGACGCCACCGCCCAGCTTGCCGAACAGATCACCCCGCGGCAGGACTTTTTCGCCCAGGACCAGAACCGCGATGAGGGCGACCCACAATAGGTTCATCACACCGCCGACAAACAACAACCCCATCAACAACCAGCAACAGCCCAGGCAATAGGAACCATGGGACAGGCCCATTTTTAGGGCGCCGAGGTCTCCCGGTTGCCATTTGCTCATCAAAAACCCTAAGGGCGATCGGCATTTGCCCAGGCAGGCTTGCTTCAACGGGGTCAATTGATAGACGCCGCAGGCCCCTAGCAATGCAACAGTCAGCCACTGCGACGTGCCAACCATCATGGGAGACAGCAACGCCACCTCGGTCAAGGCCCATTGGGCAAAAGTTGCGGCAACGCTGAACACGGCCCAGATAAACAAATAGCTGCCGGTGAAGATCGCGATGCGCAGGCCGGGGGTTTCCTGCCTAGCTTGTTTCCGGGTGACGGTGGCGAATAACAGGATCATGGGGGCTGCGGACGGCACCATCATGCCCACCATCATGACGAACCACATCACCCCCATCAGGGCAAAGGTGCTGCCGGTCCATTGGCCCATTGATGCTTGCATGGAGCCGGCTACCATTTGCCCCATACCCATTAAACTCATATCGCTCTGGGTCATGTCCTTGGCCAGGACGGCCAGATAGATCCACGACAGGGTGCTCAACGCGGCCAATGCGATGACGACCAGCGCTCGATCCCGTATCAATAGGCGTTCCATGGCAATTATCTTTTTCGCAAATAGGCAGCGCCCCGCCGATGGGAACGCTGCCATATTCTTTGCGATTTAGCGCATGGCGTCCAGACCATACATTTTCTTGGCCTCTTCATAAGAATGGGCCATGCCATTGTTGTTGAAGGCAAAGGTGGCGAGCGAACTGTGCCGCTGACTGTAATCGAACTTGATATCGCCCGTGCCCTTGGCGGTGCCCGAGGCAACCTGGGCCTCGTAAAAGACCCAGCCATTGGGCAGAACCGTGCGAACTTCCACCTCTTCATCCGTCACCGGATTGCGGATCGGCACCGTTGTGGCCGTAACCACATTGGGGACATGAATCCGGCCCGTACGTTTGTTGAGGTCCCATTCAAATTCCATGGGCAGGAATTGTGGTTCGTGAATGGTCTCGATAATCACCGAAAAGATTTGGAACATGGTGCCAATGGGTTGGCCTTCGCCGCCCATGATCGCGAAAATGGCACCTTGTTGTTCTTCCGTCGTTTCGGGGCGGAATATGGGCTGCATGTGCCCGCCGCCATGATGAATAGCGCGGGGGAAAAAGAATGTAGCGGCCACCAGTACGCCGTCCAAGTTAACGTCGCCGTAGTGGCCTTCATCAATCTGAAAGCCGATGACGCCGTCGCAATGCCCTTGGGTAGGCGGTGCCATTGACTCGCAGGGACAGCCGACATCGCAGCTGCAATATTCCAGATAACGTCCTTTCCAGTACCACTCTGTATCAGCCATTGTTCTTGTTCTCCTTTTTGCATTTTTGTTGCCGTTCGGCCAACTCGTCCTAACTCGCGAGCAAAGCGCCGGTTAGGCTGATGCTTCAGAGTAACGCCACGGCATGAGTTTGTCGAGCTTGGTGATCTTGTGCTCGGCGATGCGGCCAAGCGCGTCGGTCAGCCAGGCTTGCGGATCAACACCATTGAGTTTCGCCGATTCAACCACTATGTCCGCGATGTCGTCATGCTGGAAGACGCCTCCCGCATCCGGGTAAACCCCGGCATCTTCGCCAGAGCCCGCAGCTTCGCGCTCAATATCCTCCGCGCAAACGGTGAAAACAACATCGCCGACGCCCTCTGGTGCAATGCCCTCGATATCAATCGCGTGCTTCAATATAGATGCAAGTAATTAGCGTTGCACAGCCCTGCAGTCAGGGGCCTTAGTGATGAAGCGGTTTGGGCTGAAACTGCTCATCCAGCTATTTTAGCAGAAATGTGAAGTTGTCAATGTACCTAGCCCAAACTGAAGATCTCGACGACTGATAACAGTAATTTAAGCTTCTCTCTGGTCCAAATTTTCCAGTAATTCTACAAGTCTTTCGACAGTTGCATTATCCTCAAATGACGCCTTGATTGAACCCGCTCGAGGTAACCATTTTGCTTTGCTTTTGGTCCAAAGTTCGACCGTGGGACTGAATTCAATTTGGTCTGCTAGCAAGCCTGCCGGAAGATAAATCATTCCATCCAACGCATCTGGTTTATTATAAACTATAATACTGCATTGTGGGCAGAAGTAAAAATGCAATTCCTTTCCACTGCCGCCAGTGATTGAAAAAACATTCAATTCACCTTCATAGCTTAGCTCATCTTCCGGTAACGCTACTGCATTAAGCGAAGTTCCGAAAACCTTTTGACAAACTGTGCAGTGACATTGAAACTGCATCATAGGATCATATGGGAACTGAAACTTAACGTTTCCACATAGGCAGTTTCCTGTGTATTTCATATTTCTTAACCTTCCCTTCTTAGGTTTTTCATAAGAGATCTATTCCGTATGAGTCGAACTAATAATTACAATTGGTATATTTATAAAACTACTATTAAAACAATTTATCTATGGAATCACCTCGTAAGTCTTCACCTTATCATGTATTCCCTTTAATTCAAAGTATCCGGCATCTCCTAAATTGATATCCTCCTTTACAAGTTCATAAGTAGATTCAGAAATCAGTATAGAAGACGGCTTAGCTGCCGTCTCAAGTCGAGATGCTAGATTTACGGGTCTACCAATAACTGTATAATCTAACCTCTTTTCATTTCCAAAGTTTCCAACGGTACTAAACCCCGAATTTATCCCAATACGAATTTTTAAGGGCTCACTAATGTTATATTTCTTTACAAAATCCATGCCCAGAACCGCCATCCTTTTTTGCATAGAAATAGCCATTTCTAAACATTTCAATGCGTCCAAATACTTTCCAGATGTCCGTGGGTCTCCAAAGAATACCATAATAGAATCACCGATGTATTTATCAAGCGTACCCTCATTCTCGAGAACTAATTCTGTCATTTCCGTGAGGTATAAATTCAGCATTTCCGTTAACAAATCTGCCTCCATATTTTCAGATATTTGTGTAAATGAGACGATATCCGAAAAAAAAATAGTTAGGAATTTCCTTTCGCTTTTCACCCCCACATCTGTTTCACCGGAAAATATAGAGCTATAGAGCTGTTCAGGTAAGTATTTAGCTAATTTTCGTGAAATTTCTGCAATTTCATCGCCCCTTTGTTTAGCTAAATTCTCAGCATTTTTGGCTATGGTTTTTTGCCTATCGAGTTCGGACCCTAAATCCTTACGCAGACGTGTTTCTAGTTTTAACCCCCATTTCCCAGATGAACTCGTTAATCGATGCCCTGAGATGGAGATTATGCTATAAGAATCAATATGTTGAGGAGTTGATGGAGTGGTTGGCATGGCACACC
>Ga0233428_1004638_pt1 | contig 10554 bp, 4 predicted proteins | sample SI_118_April2016_4_FD_179890 | JGI IMG/M metagenome (GOLD analysis project Ga0233428, IMG submission 179890) | Seawater microbial communities from Saanich Inlet, British Columbia, Canada - SI_118_April2016_120_MG | ecosystem: Environmental > Aquatic > Marine > Inlet | place: Canada: British... | reverse complement strand
CCGGATCCCGAAGAAGATGATGGTATAGAAAATCCTATAGAGGGAGAATTTGTACCTGAATTTTCAAAACACGAAACCATTCATGAAGTTAGAGAAATAGTAAGTGATTTATTTTATAAACTATGGTTTGAGTCTAATACACTAACGGATGAGCAAGTATTATCTTTACAGACAACTGTTCGTGATGGCAAAAAACAAACAGGAAGAACTGAATCCGAACCATTAGTATTTTATAAAAAAGATAGAAATACATTAGAGAATAGTGATGATTTAAAGAATCAAGCCTTTAATGATATCTGTGAAGATATTTTTGATAATGAAATTTCTATTCGTGATATACCAGGAAAATTTGAATTTTTAATAGATGAAGAACACCCACGGCGTAAGAAAGATACTGGAATACAATCAGGAACTGCAACCGCAGTTGAAGATGAACCCATAATCGATAGTAATGATGAGAGTAGTAATGTCTATTAATAATACACAGTATATAAACAAATATCAAATAACATATGAAAATGCTGGATTCAGTACAACTATAACTGTTGCGGAAGAGGTAGTTAACATAACCAATGAAGGTCAGGATAGTGAAATAGTAACATCATATTTTAGAAACGTATTAAATTTGAGTCAACTCTTAACTTCACCAAAAACTGGCACTAAAATAAATCCAGAAAAAGCACGTGAAATATTAGATACAAATATATTTGAATTACTCCCAAACCAAACCACAAGACAAGATCAAATCAATGAGTTTTTTAATGAGTTTAATGATTTAATCGGTTCAACACCACCATTTCAAGATGTTGATAATGATGGTGCCGGTGAATCCCTAACATCATTGGCATCAGGGATAGATTCCGGAAGTAGAGTCAGTCATGAAAATAAATCCACTGCTTATATAACTCGATTAAACACTCACGCCAATACTAATAATCAAGGTAAAACTCTTGAGTCAATGCGAAACAAACTCAACACTTATTTAGGTGATGTTGATAATGTCGTTCAAGTAATTCCAGATCAACGACCTGAGTATGAGAATAAATCAAGTGGATTCTTAAAAATAAGAAAACCAAATCAAGCCATTATATTAAGAAATCCAAATGATATGCTCGAGTTTCAGAAAGGTAATTCTTATTTAACGGATGGTTTTACCATAACGATGTGGGTTAGGTTTGTTGGAAAAACAGGAAGAGGAACTTTGTTTAATTTTGGAAACCCAACATCACAAGATAGTCCTTATGGATTTAGATTAGAAACCATTACGCATCAAGACGCTAATACAAAAGTATATCATAGGATGGTTAGGTTGGTTGTCTATGATGATAGAGTTAATCAAAATAACCTATATGATAGTCATTTTGGAGGAGGGCCATCAAATCCTACTACAGGTGAAATAAATTCCAGACACAATACATTAACAAGTGGTACAGCAGTTTATGAAGTATCTCCGTGGGACTATTTTAAAAATCATACTCAAATACCAACGAATGATTTAAACGAATGGTTTTTTATTTGTGCGACATATAATCCATTAGTTGATGAAGATTATTCACTTAACCTTACTGGTTATGCATTACAAAATAATCCTGATTATCTTACAGATAAACAATTTTGGTTAAATCATAGAAATTCAGGTGGAACATTAGCTGCTCAAGGTAAGCGCGCTGATGGTGATTTATTAGGAGCAAGATGTAAAGTAGAGGTAATAAGCCGTAGTGATTTATTAAGAGCTCGCGGATATAAAGTTGATTCACTAGAAGTTGACGTAACGGAACCAGAACAAGAACAACAACAAAGTGGTAATTAAACATCATGGCTATCTCCCTTACCAAGAAATTCACGAAAGCTGATGAAATTGAGGTCCAACAATCAGTAGGACCAAAGACTGGTGGTGATGTCAATTTGTCCAACATACTAGACGTATTTGAACCACATCAAGGTCGTGATTTAATTTATTTAAATCCAAAATTCAATAATGGTAGTACTGAAATTACACAAAGTAATGATAGAAGAATACCACTCGGAACATACACGCTAAATAATCGCGATTATTGGGAAAACAATAATTTTAATGAATCAACATTTCAATCTTATTTAAAAGATAATTTAGAAACACATGATACTCTTATAGAAGAAACTCCTGATGGTCCAATTGTTAGAACGGCCGATGATAATATATACTATAGTCACTGGTTAGGGTATAGTTGGTCAATAGATGCTTTACCATTTGTCATTAATCCAAATACCGATGATATAATTCATTTAGATAGATATTATGATAAAGAAATTGATAAAGAAAATTATGAATTAGCAACAGAAGGCAAGATTAATTATTATCTATCACCGAGAATACATGGAAGACTTGGAATATCAGGAAGTGGTAATATTGATATTTTTACAAATAGACCATTAAGAACAGCAGGTGGTAAGAATTATTTTGAGTGGCTCATAACTGGTAATAGTGATGAAGCTATAGAAAATCTTTCGGATAATACAGATGGAAATGGAATGTATTTGTTTAAATTAAACTGGGGTGATGGTAGTGAATTGGAATACACGGATAAACCACAATTATTAGAACCAACAACTCTCTTTGAACACTTTTATGAAAAACCAGGTTTTTATTCTATAACAGGAGTCGTTTATCATATTGGGCATTCCGGTGAACGGTTGTATACTTGGGAAAAATTCGAAACCAATATATTATTAAATCCATCTCCGAATTACGAATTAAATTTACATGATTATAATAATTTTGCTTCAATCGGTGGAATCAGTAAAGACTCAGCACTTGTAAAATCACTATACAATATGATTGGTGTTGATCCATTATATCCTAATGGAAATGAAGGAGCGAGTGAAGAAGTAATAAAAGAATTAAATGAATTTGATAAAATACAAATTTTAAATGTAGTGGGTAAAGTCGATTATAGTAGATTAAATGATAGTTTATTAAGTATAGTATCACCGTATCAAGGTGAGATTGATGAAGATGATTCTGCGATTTTGGGTTGTACGGATAGTGCCGCAAATAATTATTCTGGCTTAGCTAATGTTGATGACGGTAGTTGTGTTTATACAAGTACGGCGACTATTAGTATTGATAACATTCCACCCGGAACTATTGGTATAGAAATAATCAAAGACGGTTCAGTATCGGAAACACTAAGTTTCTCGGAGGGTGATACACCACAGTATGTTGAGTTTGATAGACGAGACAATCTAACGATAACTTTGACAAATCAACTTCAAGCCGGTCTTGAATTTCCAAATGAGTTGACCACTATTGAAGATTGGTTTTTTGTGGGATGGGCATTTAATGATGAAGAAATTGCACCAAACACGGCTGATCCAAATATTTTATACGAATCTGATCACGGTGATATTTCCGATGATTTTACATTAAATGCAAGATTTCAATATATAGACGAAACACCACCATTGAATGCAAATGATTTAGCAGTTTATAATCACGACTCCGACCTAGCTTCATTTATACCTACCCCTGGCTATGGAGAAGTTGGTTTAATGTTTTCTCCATCGTTATCGACTGATGTTGATTATTATAAAATAGAACTATTCTATACCAGTTTAGATACTCCTATTGTGGTTGATACCTTGATCAAAACCGCAACTGAGGTTGCCACGGGATTTATGAAAAATTTCACTGTATCGAATCTCACATTGGAGTATAAATTCAAGGTCACAACTTATGATACTTCAGAGAATTTTAGTTCTACTGATTCCGATCCTATAATACCCATAGTAGACTGGACAGTAGCACCAGATCCTTTAACCGAATTAAGTGTTGAGCAGATAGATCGTAATATACTTCGATTTACATGGGAACAAATAGATTTATCTTGGCCAGGCATAGATGGTGATTTTGGTCATTTTGAACTTGAAATTTGGAATGAAAATGGGGAGGAATATACTTACAATTATTCTGGTGATTTTGCAACAAATGATATAATACCAAATTCATTTGACTTCGATGCATCGGAGATTGGTAGTTTGTTCAGGTATACAGGTGGTGGTGTTATTAATGATCAAGAGTTTACCCACGATAATGTAAATCCAGATAATCCATTTTCTTGGGATGCTCGCATAAGAGTAGTGGATGGTCATGCATCAGGCTTCAATACTAGCGGTCCGACTGAAATGGATTCAATTCAACCATCAAGACTTATTGATCCTTTTGGAACTGTTAAACTTTCAATATCGGTAAACGGAGCACACGGTACAATAAGTGTAAATGACCCTGATGAAATTGAGCCGTGGGGGGCTTATACCATACTTTTAACTCCATTTTTAAATCACGATATTATTGTATCAAGTAATTTCGGATGGTTGTTTGGAGATATTGAACCATATGGAAATGAAGATGATGATTTTACAGATTATATAGTATATGATGAAAATTCACACAATCAAACAATATCAATATCAGAACTAACTACTGACACAGAGGGAACTTTAAGAGTTAATTGGATACAACTTGATGCACAATCGTTGATATTATTTCCAAATAATAATTCATTAGTATTTGATGGATATTTTATAGAACCATATGTGCTTGGAGAACCAAATGAAAAAGTTGAAATAACATTTGATTGGGATTTATCACTAGTTTATGGCGCCAATCATCTTACAGTTGGTGAAGAAGTACAGGTCAGATTAACTTATATATATGATTGGAATACAATTTCACCTGGATATCAAGCATTAGCTCAAATGTTTGGTGGGGAGGATAGTATTATAACTCTTGAGTGGGATGAAAATAATTTATCTGGAACAGAAACTATGGTTGTTAATTATGTAGAGGATGGTGATGATCTATTGGAATCCTTTACGAATTTCATGGGGACGACTATTTATCCCGAAGCTTTTAGATTGGCATTTTGGAAAACTAGCTCAACGGGGATGAGCCCATTTGGAACATCAGGAACATTAAGTGGTCCTACGGTTTATGGTTCACCTGAGATTCAGTTTAATAGAGCAACACTTGGTTGTACTGATAACACGGCTTTAAATTATAATCCAAATGCTTCTGTATTAGATAATAGTTGTAGCTACCTTGCTGATTTTCAAACCGTTTCTTATGAAACCACAAGTACTGATGTAGTAGTACCGAGTAATGGTAACAATGCATATCCACTTTTTAATTTAACGCGAGATAGTGGTGAAGGAACATTATCATTATGGTATACCGTAGGGAATTATTACGATGGTAGCACATCTGGAGGTCTTACTGGTGATTATGCCGGTTCATCGGCTGCATGGGGTACAGATTTTTACCTATCTAATGGAACGGGAGCAAATTGGCCTGGTACTAATCAAGTCGGATATGTAACATTTACTCCAGGAGTACTTACAAGGACACTTAGATTGAGAATTTTAGGAACTAATACTAATGATAGAACCGATTCCGATACGCTTTATCTACATTTAGATGGTGTTAGTCATTCTGATGATTTACCAGTAATGATTGCCGGTACAACTCCAGCAGGACTACAAGATACTGTTAAACATGTAGTGAATATTTTACCACCAGAAACAGAAGAGCCGACTACTTATGAATTGACCTTACGAGTTAAGAGTTCGGATGATGGTAATGGATATGTTACACCAGAGGGAACGTTTACCTATGAACAGGGAACAGAAGTGACAATTGAAGCAACTCCATATCAAGAATATATTTTCGCCTTTTGGACCGGAAATATTATACCGGCCGGGGGGAATCAATATAGCTCTCAAACAATCATTACAATGAATGGTAATTATACTATTGAAGCTAACTTTACATCTGACGGAAACTAAGCACCATGGCAACAATACATAAAGGATTTATAGATAAACGATTTCACGACTCATTCAAGGATACGGGGTTGAATGATGTTGATATTGCCACTACTAAAATGTACAAAGGTGTTAAACCAATGTGGAAACAACTTGGATTTGTACCTGAAGATCAAAATATTAATCCATATGATAATCCTGATAGGAAATTTTATTGGCAAAATATAATACCTAAACATTATAAATTCACATCACAACATATAGAGGGAATTATAGAGGAATTCGTAAGCTCAGGATCTGCTGCTGATGGTTCAAAAATTCCAAGAACATCTTATTGGAAAATCATTATCGATGAAAACTCTCCACAATCATGGAGAGGAGTAAATCCACTTACTAATGGTAAAACTTATTATTATCCTGAAATTCCGAAATTAGATAAATTCGGAAATTTTACAAATATTATAGCATCCGGTTCAAAATTTTATGGCTCAAAAACAACCTGGGATGAACCTGATGATAGTGCTATGATTACAAATTTAGATGATAATAATCCCGATTTAATTTTAAATATTGATTTCGACCAAACCACAACGACTGATTTGATTGATAAAACAGATTTAAGTGAAATTCATTATAATCAAGATTTTGAAGTTTCACTTGATGACGATTTGAGATTAACAACAAGTACTTTAATTATACCTGATGGTATAGAAAAGAATAATTCAGAGCAGGCATTCTAATGGCATACGATAAGAAACCTAATTATCCATCATTGAAAACACCAGGTGTTTATCCGGATGGAACTGATAAAGAACTTGGTTTAGATAATGATAGCATGGAAAAGTTTTCATTAGGAAGTTGGCCATCTTATATTTTTAATAATAAAAAATTAGATATTGCTCCAGGCTTAACATATACTGATTCTAATATAAATGATGTAGTTAGGACTAATGTAAGTGAATTTAACGAAACACTTTTTGGATTCGCTTATAAATCGGATTTAGATATTACTAATAAAAATGATTTAGAAATTGATAATGATGAGATTAAATTATTTAAATATTATGATAATCAAGTTGATCCTGATGATTATAGTGAAACTTCATATCCAGTAGAGATAAAGTTTGGGGTAGATCATTTTTCTCAAGATGAAGCTTTAAATTTTGATAATATTACCCATGAATCGTTAGATGACTATACGAGCTATTTAAACTCTTCCTATACTGGATCACAGATTGATGAGAATATAATAGATGTTGCAGATGGTGGCCACGGTGAGGAAAAATCATTTGAAGATGAAACTTTAACTGGTAATCATACTCAATGGACACTGCGATATACTGGAGCAGATAGTAAAAAATTTAATCATCATACAATGATTGGTGGAAACAGCAAAGTTAGAATAAAATATAATTTTGATACCACCAGTAACGATTATGATTACAGAACAGTTTGGACATTAAGTGTTTATAATTCCATAAAAAGACCTAATGTTCAATTGGTAATAGAATTTACTAATGACGCGGGAACAGCCCTCGTAGGACATAATATTGATATTAAAATAATGGATAAGATTCAATTCGGCGGTTATTGGCAATATAAATATAAAGTCGTTGATATTAGGGGTAATGATGACGGCATAACACAGATTTATTTAGATAAATTTTATTTAGGAGCAGGTGTTTGGGCAACTCAAAATTATGTCTACGGACAAGACAGAAGAAACGCAGGTCATCCCGCTTCTGATTTATCTCCATTTGATAGTATTTACGATTTACACCATTACACTAGTGGAGATGGTGATGGAAATTATACTGGTGAAGTTTATCCAGTAAACGTTGGAAGAGATAAAATTGCACAAGTTGATCAGGGCGACGATTGGAAGGGGACACCACAATGGAAATATCAAGGCGATTGGGATGCCTGGCAGAGAAATGACCTAGATAGTTCACCAATTAGCTTTGATGGTATGGAGTATTTATGGTTTGGGGATAGTAGTATAATAACACGAACATCAAGAGGAAATGCAACGATGTTTGGTAATCCCACAGGAACTTCACCATTTTCAAACGTAGGGAGTTCAGTTGGATTGACAACTCCACCACTTGAGCAGTTAGGTGACGGCGGACAACTTTGGTCTAACTACGGTGGTGATGAAACTAAACCAGAGTGGCCAGGAGAAGGTGTTAATTTCTGGGATGAAAATAGCCATGATGGTTGGAATACTCCATATAATTCAAATCGTACTGCCATCAATACTACAATAAATGCTAAACACGGTTGGCTAAATACTACAGATTGGAGACATGCATCTCCTGAATGGCACCATGAGTCTGATGATGAATCAAACAATATTAGTGGTCCAGTTGATATAGATCATGGTGATGTGAAGTTACCAGTTATTCAATATGTTGATGAAACATATGGTGCCGGTACGAGTCGCGAATATTTACAAAATAAATTAGCAGTTCAAATACACAAAGATTCATCTTTACTTATATATGGAGGAGCTGGCACTACAGGAGTATTTTCAAATTTTCCCCGACAAGGGTATTATAGGGTTCGAGTAAAAGATTTAATTATTTATAGGGTGGGGCAGAATGGTTACGCTCACAACAGCGTAAATTATGAACCCCTTTCCGGTGTTAATTTGAGCCTGTCAGTCGGAGTTAGAGAAAGAATTGGAAATAATTTATCAGACATAGAAACAGACCTTAAAACTTATACTTATAATAATATTTTTAGTCTAGTTGATCACCCACCTGAAGATTTAAGCAATTTAACATTGACAAGTAATATATTCAGAATAACTCCAACAGACCAAGAAGGAACAGTTGAATTGGATGTATTTATAAAAGTTGTTACGACTGGTTTTTATACTGATGGACAAACTGACGTCCTAGGAATTTATACTGCATTTGGAAGTATAGATTATCAAGAAATAAATGTAGATCAATTACTTCAATCTGATGAAGAGCTAAACGGTCCTGTTTATAAATATAAAGTATTACAATGGGGTGATGAAAAAGAATTATTAACAGATGATAATTTATTAAATACTTTTTATTTTAAATGGTATGATAATATAGACTTAAATTTATGGGATATTAAAAAATATTTAACTGAATATAATAATGCAGATTATATAAAAAATAACGGTACCGTTAATTTAACAAGTCATGTTTATAATACACCTGGTGTAAAAAGTATAAAAACAATAGTATTTAGAACTGATCCATTTCTAAGTCATGTTTTTGAATCAAAGTTACTAACTACAAATATAGTAATTAATGATGGTACTTTATTAAGTCAAGACTTCTCAACATTCGGTGGAACTGATTTTAACTTTTTGCCATTTAAAACAAAATATATAGGGGGGGAAGAAAGACCAATTCAAGTAACAATTGGTGGATTAGATGAAGATTCTAAATACAATAATTCAGTAGAGAGAATAAAAAAAGATGATAACTTTATTCAAGATGATTATTTAGAAAGAGCATCCAGTAGAGACTTTATTGATAATTTTAATAAAGGATTATATGGTGAAACACCAGGTCAATTGGATTTATCCATAACTCGTATGTATAAAAAACCACTTGACATTTATGACTTTATAACTAATGATAAACAATTAATTGTACATCATAATTTTAACTTATCAGAAATCACAAGTAGTTTACCAATCAATAGTTCTGCTACCGACATATTTATAAGTAATGAAGATTGTATTGTTGATTTAAATCCACAAGATATAGAGTATTTATCAATACAAAACAAAACAGGAACTGCAGATAAGGCAATTCTAATAGGGGATTATAAAGTCAATCAACCTAAAGATGGAAAAATACAAAGACAAGGTGTAATGGAAACTCCATTGTTAGAACAGAATACAGACAAACAGGCATTTTAATGGAAATATTAACCACTTATAATAACGATACATTACAATTAATATCCGATAGTGAAACTTATACATTACAGAATTTTTGGGAACAATATGTAGATAGTTATTTTGATTTAAAAGATGCTTGGGATACTAATAGTAACGATGATGGTCAAATGACTGGATGGTGGGCTACTACACATGGAGTTACCGACAAAGCATCCTTTGGGCAAAAACATTGGGAGTTAAACGGGCAAAATGAAGGTAGAGGATATCCTGTAATTAAACTATCGGTGTTTTCCGATGTTGGTTCTTTTTTAGAAAATGAAGATTTATCCAAAGATATTGATTACTATATTAAAGATACTCAATTATTTTTAAAACCAAATGAGTACTTAGATAGAACTGGTTTTTCTGAAAACAATTATAATTTACAATTTGATTTCATACAACGATTTAGAGAAAATGATGTATTTTATATTTCTGAAGTATCACCAAGTAGAAAAGAAATACGAATTGAAGTTGATGAAAAGGTTTATGAAAACAGCCTTGATGATGATTTAAAAAGACACATTACTTATTTTCTACATGAAGGCCTTGATGTTTATAACTTCAACTCTTTTTTAGAATTAAGTCAAGGTAGGTTAATAGCAATTAATGGTTATGCCTTTGATATCATAACTAATAATAAACAAACTTTAATTATAAAATTAAATCAACCTTTACCAAATAATGTTTCTACTTTAAATAAAGATTTTAGAATTGTTAATAAATTTTTATCATCACAATCAGAAACTGTATTTTTTATAGATAGAGAACAATTGGCAATATCCGGATTAGGATTGGAAATTGACGAAGGATATATTACT
>Ga0233428_1004631_pt1 | contig 10568 bp, 8 predicted proteins | sample SI_118_April2016_4_FD_179890 | JGI IMG/M metagenome (GOLD analysis project Ga0233428, IMG submission 179890) | Seawater microbial communities from Saanich Inlet, British Columbia, Canada - SI_118_April2016_120_MG | ecosystem: Environmental > Aquatic > Marine > Inlet | place: Canada: British... | reverse complement strand
GGTGAAACTACTGCTTTGGGGGGGGTATGGAGCGCACTGTTGCTGACCCCGCTGCTGCTTGTTGCTCACTTCCCACTGTCGTTACTCTCCCGGGTAGGGGCACAAGGGGGGGCGGTAATGGTGCTCGGTAGTTTTTCTCTGGCCTGGCTGCTCCTCTATAGCCAACGGCTATTTACAGTAACCGGGAAGGTCTCCGATGAGGTGCTCTACCAGCTGGGGGTGAACCACCGTTCAGCCCGTTTTTTTGTGGTTCGCCCACTTCTCTACCCCTGGCTGCTTGCCGCTGTAGCGGTTGTTCAGCTGGTGTTGCTGTTCGACTCCGGGGTGGCTATGAAACTGGGTTTAGAGACACTCTCTGTTGGTTACTTTGTGGCAGAGGGGGGAGGTGGACGACTACTGCTCTGGCTGGGATGGGTTGTGGTTGCCCTGTATATGGCCCGTTCTGCGTACCGGAAACTGCCTGCCGTGGAGGGGAAAGAGATGGAGAGTGGGGCCGAAAAGAGGCGTATGGGATGGCTGGGAGGGGGGGCGACACTGTTCGGTCTGCTCCTCTATCTACCACTCGTGGTGATCTTGGGGAGGCTGCTCAATGGCTGACCTGCTGAAATTGAATCAGCTTGAACTGGCATCGGGTCACCCCCTCTCACTTATCCTGCCAGAGGGGAAGCTGGGTATGGTGCTGGGGGCAGAAGGGAGTGGCAAGGGGGGGCTGCTTCGACAGATCTCCGGGATCCACCCTTTTGCTACAGGGGAGATTTTCTTACAGGGCCATCTGATTGCGAGAGAGGGGAGGTTGCCGCCACCGTGGGAGCGGGATATTGAGCTGGTTTTCCGCCAGGCAGAGTTTTATCCTCACCTGACGGTAGTGGAGAATCTTCTGCTGGTGCTACAGGGGCAACGCATTCGGGGGAAACGGCGCTACCTGCTGGAGTTACTCTCGGAGATGGGGATGGCAGAGTTGGCAAATAGTTATCCACTCCAGTTGAGTGGTGAGGAGCGCCTCTATCTACAGATTACCCGTGCTCTGGTCACCAAACCGGTGCTACTTTTGCTGGAGGAGCCACTGCTGGATCTTCAGCTGGAGGCCCGTTACCGGCTGCTGGATCGTCTGCCACAACTGATGGAGCGTTTTGGTTGTGGGGTACTGCTCTCGACCGAGGTTCGGGATGAGGGGGTCTATGCGGTTGATCTGATCGGGGTGATGGCCGGAGGCGCGTTGCTCCAGTGGGGGCCACCCCAGACCCTCTATCTGACTCCGAAGGATCGTTACGTGGCCCATTATATGGGGGAGGGGGTGTTGATCAAGGGGGTGGTTCATGATGAGCAGCGGCTAGATACCGAGCTGGGGATGGTGGAGCATCCTACTGGCTTTGGGTTACCCACAGGCACTCGGCTTGAGCTGTTGATTCGCCCCGATGATTTGGTGTTTGATGAGAAGTCAAGAAGGCGGGCCCGGGTGATTCAGCGTAGTCCGAGAGGAGGAAAAACGGTCTATCATCTGCAGCTCACTCCTGCGCTGACAATACGGCGTCACTTCTCCAACCATCTGGATAACCGTATCGGCGGAGAGTTACGTTATCGTCTGGATATTCGTTCGATGGTACTGTTTAAATTATGAAATGGTTAATACATTAGGATAATTTCACAAGATAATGATTTCTGATCTGGCTTATATGCGTCTGGCACACCTCTCCTGGGAGCGGCAACTTGAGAAGCTGTTGGATACCCGCCATGTCCCCAATTTTGAGGTGGCAAGCCATGAGGAGTGTCCACTGGGGGTCTGGTTATATGGAGAGGGGCTGGAAGAGTTTGGCAGGATTCCGGAGATTCATCAGCTGGAGCAGGATCATAAGCTGTTCCACCAGGCTGTCCGGCGGGTGATGCGTTCCTATAAACATAATCGCAATGATGAGGCTGAAGAGGCATTTGAGGATGTCAAACGGTTGAGTCGTGAAATTATCTATCTGCTTACCGTGGTTGAGTTCAGCCTGTTACGCAAGAAAAACAGCCGTTATGTCCTACGTCACCCCATTCGTGCATTGACTCAACTGTTTTCGCGTAGAGATCAGTAGTTGTCGGCTTTAGAGGTGTCCTTTATCTTCTTGACCATTGTCAATTAGTGAGGGGCATGGTTATAATGCAGTTATAATAATGTTGATTAGTACAGACAAAGGAGAGAAGGGATGGCACCACTTAGTTTGGCACAGTACCTGGCACAGAGTGCCGCTGGCGTAGGGGTTCTAGGCGCAGTGGTCGGTACCTCTGCCGCTGCCGCAAAAAACATCAAGGACCATCGAGACGGCCTGATTGATACCAAAGATGCCCTCTACGACACCAGTAAAGAGGGGCTGGGTGCCGGTGTGGCCACAGCCTTCAGTGCAGTAGCTGCGGGTCTTGTGGGAGGAGGTGTTGCACTCTCACTAGGAACCGCCCTGATCGCGGCAACGGGTGCAAAGTATGCATGGGATCGTGGTGTAGAGCAGGTTGAGCTGGGGCTGGGGAATCGGGATGAGGCTGACGAGATTCTTGCGGAAGGAGTCGAGGCGTAGTACTCCTGTAGTTTTCAGACAACACCCCTGTTGTGGATGGTCACAGCGGGGGTGTTGTCTATGGTGGTGATATGGATAGTTTCATATGTTCCTTCATAGCGATTCCGGAGCCGTTGATAGCCAGGGATGTTTTCCAGTGTGTCCTGGAAACGTTATGAAGGAATTTATGAGACGCTTAATATCACCATGAGTGCAGGGCGTGATGCCGGCAGACGATGGTTATTCTGTGAATAGTTCGACCAGAGCGATGGATAATTCTATTATTTTTTGTAAAAAACCGTGGCAAATTGCTGCGGGAGTCCTGCTGACAGCAATGTTGCTGCTGTTTGGCTGGGGACTCTATCTCTATGACCTCGATTTCGATCTGGAGTCGTATGAGGCTGAAGAGTACGCGGTCAGTAATTTCTTCTCCTCACTCTCTGCGGATACCATGCCCCAAAGCAGCATTCCGGGGGGGCTCAATGTGGCCGCAGCTAGGACCCCTGAGTGGTTGGCGCAGGTAGCCACGGCGGTTGTCTCTATCCACCGTCGCGGAGGAGGGATGGTCGCCTCCGGGGTAATCGTCCACCCGGACGGTTATGTGGTGACGACCCTCCACAGCTCAGCCAACCCCGACCAGTTGGAGATTCATATTGGGGATGCCAACGGCGGCAGCTACTACAAAACGGATATTGTAAAAAAACATCAGGCTCATGATCTGGTGCTGTTAAAAATTGTTACCAACGACCGTTTTCTCTATCTCAAGTTGGCAGAGACGGAGACTCTTCCCCTCCACTCCCCTCTCACTGCCGTAGGTAAAAATGGGCAGGGAGCGGTGGTGGCCAATCCGGGTGTGCTACAGTTGAGTGACCAGGTCAGGCAGGTCGGTGGGAACTCGATTACCCACCTGATGCAGACCAATGCGCTGGTGCACTGGGAGCAGGGGGGAGGGGCTATCATCAACCGGAGGGGAGAGCTGGTTGGTGTCGGCTTGATGTTGCAGGGAGATCAGGGGGGAGCTGAAGGGTTTGTCGTTCCTGCCCATGTAATCAATGCACACTTTCAGGATGTGATCAATTTTTCGGTTCCTGCCCCTGCAGATCAACCACAAACACAAACACAAATCAGACCCTCCCCTCCTCAGTCTCAACCTCAACCAAAAGGGTTGGCGGCAGCCTGGTGGGATCAGGCTCGTCATCAGGCCCGTCAGGATAAGCTGGCTACCGCCCAGCAGATGCAACAGCAGCAACAGCAGCTGAATCCGGGAAGCCTGCTGGCACAAAATGTCGCTGCCATTCAGGCGGTTGAATCCCCACAGGGACGTGTCTCCCATATTGGTGCACCGGGGGACTCCGTAAGCCTGATGGATCTGGAGCATAACTCCAGCTTTGACCTTGGCTATTACAAACTGGATGCGATTATTGGGCTGGTTCTGCTGGGGCTGGTTGCGGGTGCTGTGGGGACGCTGGTACCGATGGGAGGGGGGATCGTTGCGGTGAGTGGGATGATGCTGGTTTTTGGTTATGGAGCCTACATGGTACGTCCGGTACTCTACATCACCAACCTCTTTACCTATGGGTTGGCGGCTCTGCGTCAGTGGATTGCCGGAGAGGTCGTCACCCGGCGGGTCAGGGATCTACTGCCCGGTACGATTGTGGGGGCAGTGATAGGCTATTTCCTGGGCCATAATCTCTATGACCATGTACTGGGTTATCTGTTAGGTGTTTTTGCCTTGGTGATGGCCGCTGTGGTGCTGTATGAGCTGCGGGGAGGGATTGAGGACCATGACTCTCTGATTCGTCCGTCCGCAAAAAAACAGCAGGATCGTATTGATAACTTTCTCTCTGACTCCGCAGAGGTGCGCCAACGTAGCTGGGCAACCCTGCCGGTGATGGGCGCTCCACTGGGTGTTTTGACGGGGCTACTGGGGGTCAGTGGTGGTGTGGTCGAGCAATTTTTCCAGAGAAAATATACGGGGCTATCGGCTGAAAATGCACGTGCTAATGCCATTGTGATGGTTTTTTGGGCCTCCCTGACGGCAACGATTGTCTCTCTTGGTTATGGGGTCTCAGTCGGCTCGTTTCAGTGGCAGACACCGCTGACACTGGCGATGATTCTGGTTCCCAGCACCTATGGCGGGGGGTTCCTTGGCCACTATCTGGAAAAGAGAATCAGCGTGGATCAGAAACGCTGGCTCTTTGTGGTGATCATGGGTCTGGTCGCTTTCTCACTGTTGTTGCTGCAGTGATTCGGGGCAGTTGACAGAATGAAATGGAGACAATCAGCAAACGGGAAGAGGCTACTGCTGCTGACCGTCATGTTGTGGCTCACCCAGGGGGCGGTTGCCGCCCCGATTGCTGGGGGAATGGAGATGCAGGGGGTGGGCACCGCGACCACGGCAGTGGCTAATCTGGCACCCGCCAGAAGTGGTAATTTTGTCGGCTCCAATATTATGCTCTATGAGGCGCACTGGCAGGGGATGGATGTGATGAAGCTTACCGCTGAGTTGCGTCAGCAGCTCGGTTACCCCAAAGGGATGCAGGGGGCGATCATTAATGAGGTGACGCTCAATGCGGCACTGAGTGGGATGTTGGGAGGGGACATCATTGTGTCGATCAAAGAGAGGCCGGTGGTCGATCTGGAGAGCTTTCAGCAGGCGACACGTGAGGTAAAGGATCAGCGTCATGCGGCCGTGACAGTGATGCGCAAGGGGAGTCAGCGTGATGCCAATGGGCGCTATGGGATGCGCCGTATGGTCTATATTATCCGTGCGCGGCTGGATCTGGGGTTTGCCCAGGTTGAGGGGGCACCGATGATCCTGCCGGGAGATCCACGCCCCCACCCCTACCGGGGCCCCTGTACGGACTGTCATACCGTGGGTGATGGAACCTTTACCATGCCGGACCCCGACCTGATTACGCTACCGCCCCCTGACCTCTCTGCGGAGGTGATGGATTCAGGTAGACGCCCCCATCGTGACCGGGGCCCCTGTGTCGCCTGTCACAAGCGCCTTCCCGGAATGGTTCCTGTCATCACCCCGATGATGTAACCGGGTGTCACTCTCCACCTTTCTCGCCCTCTCTATCTTTGTTGCCGTCTTTACGGTGATCTTCCTCGGTATTGTCGAGCGCAAGCAGGCCGTTCTTGGCGGAGCGGCTACACTGCTGCTGTTGGGAGGGGGGATGGGGTTTTATACGCTGGAGATGGCGTTCAATGCGATCTATTTTGAGACCCTGCTGCTGATCTTTGGGATGTCTGTGGTCTCGGCAATTCTTGCGGCATCGGGGATCTTTGACCAACTGGCTCGCCGGGTCGTGCGGCGTTCCGCAAGTAACAACGCCGAGCTCTGGCTCCTCTTTGTGTTGGCCACCTACCTCTTCTCACTGCTGGTCAACAATCTTTCGGCGATGATGGTGATTCTCCCCATTACCCTGAAGATTTGTCATCGACTCAGGCTTGATCCGGTCCCCATTCTGGTGGCAGAGATCGTCGCCTCCAATCTTGGTGGAGCCTCTACCATGGTGGGGGACTTCCCGAATATGATCATCTCCTCGGCAGGACGCCTCCACTTTATTGACTTTATTGGTGGGATGATGGTGCCTTGTCTACTCTTGTTGGCGGCGCTGCTGCTCTATTTTCAATGGAGTCAACGTCGTAGCCAGCCTGATGCGGCGGCACTGCCGCCAGAAGAGGTGGTCGGGATGAGTCATGTGGTGGTGGATCGTGAGCAGCTCCGCTTTGGTCAGGGGCTACTGCTATTCTCATTGCTGGGGTTCCTGCTGGCGGGGTGGCTGGATCTGCGTCCCGGCTGGATTGCACTGCTGGTGGGTGGGGTTGGTCTCTATGGTGGCGGGTTAAACAGGGCGAAGCTGGAGGAGGCAGCGGGGGTCAGTGATATTCTCTTCTTCAGCGGGCTCTTTTTGATGGTGGGTGCGTTGGCAGCGACCGAGGTGATGAGTGGCCTGCTGAGCCTGGTTGAGGGGTTTGGTGTATCCCATTTGGCTCAGCTACTGGGGCTGATGTGGGTTGCGGCAGTGGCCACAATCTTTCTTAATGCCGGCCCATCGACCGCCCTTTTTATTCCAGTTGCGAGCCACTTATACCTACTCTATCCAGACCCTGCGGTCTGGTGGGCACTCTCGCTGGGGGTGTTGGCAGGCTCCTCTGCGGCATTGACCGGGGCCACAGCGGGGTCAGTAGCCGCAACCCAACTGGACCGTTATCTATTGGAACACCCGGAGATGGGGGTTACGCTGGGTAACGGTCGGCTCGACTTTCGAGGCTATCTACGCTGGGGGCTACCGATTATGGGGGGGTTCTTGCTGTTTTCGACACTCTATATCAGTTTAATTGCCCATTAGGGTTACCCCTCCAGCCGCTCCTGTAAAAAGGCAACCACCTGATCCAGTGCAATCTCCTGACTCTCCTGGTCGGTGCGCCCCTTATATTCGATGGTGTTGCTATCGAGGCCACGGTCTCCCAGTACCAGCCGGTGAGGAATTCCGATCAGCTCCATATCGGCAAACATGATGCCGGGGCGCTCCTTGCGGTCATCCAGAATAATCTCAATTCCCGCATCGACTAGCTGTTGGTAGAGCTTTTCGACCGCCTCGCGCAGACGCTGGGATTTATGCATATTCATCGGCAGTAGAGCCACGGTGAACGGGGCAATCGCCTCAGGCCAGATGATGCCATGCTGGTCATGGTTCTGCTCAATGGCTGCCGCAACCACACGGGTGACCCCGATACCGTAACAGCCCATCGTCATGGTGCGCGCCTTGCCATTTTCATCCAGGATATTGGCCTTCATCGCCGCGCTATATTTCGTGCCGAGCTGGAAAATATGGCCCACCTCGATGCCACGTGCAATCTGCAGGGTACCCTCTCCATCCGGACTGAGATCCCCCTCAACCACATTGCGCAGATCCGCAATGGTCTCCGGCTCAGGCAGGTCACGTTGCCAGTTAACCCCGGTGAGATGAAACCCCTCCTCATTGGCCCCACAGACAAAATCGGCGAGGGTCACCGCGCTGCGGTCGACAATCATCGGAATATTCAGCCCTACCGGGCCGATAGAGCCTGCGGAGGCACCTGTGGCCGAATGTAGTGCCTCATGTTCGAGGAACTCAATGGGGGCCGCAACCGCCTCCAGCTTCTCCGCCTTAAGCTCGTTCAGGGTGTGGTCACCACGTACAATCAGGGCGACAGCGGGCGCTGTTGTGCCCCGAACCAGCAGGGTTTTGGCTGTCTGCTCCGCACTCACCCGCAAGGTCTCACACACTTCCTCAATGCTTCTGCTGTCGGGGGTTGCCACTTTTGTCATTAGCGCAGTGGCCGCAGCGCGAGGGGTCGTGGGGGCAAGCGCCTCAGCCAGCTCCACATTGGCCGCAAAACTGCTCTGCTCAGAGAAGGCAATGGCATCCTCACCGGAGTCAGCGAGTACATGAAACTCATGTGAGTGGCTCCCCCCAATTGAGCCGCTATCCGCATCGACCGGGCGAAAGTGGAGCCCCATACGGCTGAAGATGCGGCTGTAGGTCTCAAACATCACCTGGTAGGTTTGCTGTAGTGACTCCGCATCAAGATGGAAGGAGTAACCATCCTTCATGATGAACTCACGGGCCCGCATTACTCCGAAGCGGGGGCGGATCTCATCCCGGAATTTGGTCTGTACCTGATAGAGGTTAAGAGGCAGCTGTCGATAGCTACGGATCTCTCTGCGGGCAATCTCGGTGATCACCTCCTCATGGGTCGGGCCCAGAAGAAAGTCACGATCATGGCGGTCGACAAAGCGCAGCAGCTCTGGCCCATATTGGTCCCAGCGCCCTGACTCCTGCCACAGCTCTGCGGGCTGTACCACCGGCATCAGTAGCTCCTGAGCACCCGAGCGGTTCATCTCCTCGCGGATAATCGCCTCCACCTTGCGCAGGGTACGCAGTCCGCTGGGGAGCCAGGAGTAGAGGCCAGAGGCCAGCTTGCGTACCATGCCGGCACGAATCATCAGTTGGTGGCTGATTACCTCGGCCTCAGCAGGGGTCTCTTTAACCGTGGCGAGAAGAAATTGTGAAGTACGCATAAAGGGTTGTTCCTAAAATGTGCCGCCATTCCAGCCCCACATCGGGCGTTCAGGGGCAGAGAATTCGATATAGATCCGGCTCTTGTCGATTGCGGTCTCTGCACCAAGGAGTTTGCAGATCGCCTCAGAGAAGAGAGGGGTAGAGGATAACGGGAGTCCGAGGCTCTTGAACTCCAGATAGGCACAGGGGTCGGTGGTGCCTCCAAAGAGCATATGAGCCCCGCTCCGAAGCGAGACCATCACATAATTTTCCGGTTTCTGAAGTAGCTGAGAGAGGAGCTGGGAGCAGGCGACCATCAATGTCTCCTTCTCTTCATAAGAAAGAGTGACGTTGGTATCAATTTTTAGATAGGGCACTGAAATAACCTGATGTTATGTATGGATAATAAATAGAGCGATGGTATAAAAAAATCTAAAAATAATCTTGTTTCAATTTTCTGAAACGGGCAATATAAGAAAAGAGTAAACAGTTAATCTAAAGTGGTGTGGATCATACGGAAAACAGGCCGTCAATTGTAGATTGCAGAGGTAAAAAAGTGGAATTAACGGGCGCAGAGATCATTACGGAGTTCCTCAAGGATGAGGGGGTAGAGTACGTATTCGGATATCCGGGTGGGGCTGTACTCAATATTTATGATGCAATTTATCGTCAGGATGCGGTCAAGCATGTATTGACCCGACATGAGCAAGGTGCGGTCCATGCCGCAGATGGCTATGCCCGCTCCAATGGCAAGCCGGGTGTGGTGCTGGTTACCTCCGGTCCGGGGGCAACTAATGCGGTCACCGGGATTGCTACCGCCTACATGGACTCTATTCCACTGGTGGTGATCACCGGACAGGTGCCCTCGCCACTGATTGGGAATGATGCCTTTCAGGAGGTGGATACCGTCGGTATCACCCGCTCCTGTGTGAAACATAATTTTCTGGTGACGGATGTCGAGGCATTGAGCCTAACGCTGAAAAAGGCCTTTATCATTGCAGCAACCGGCAGGCCCGGCCCGGTAGTGATCGACATTCCCAAGGATATCACCGGCTTCAAGACGGAGTATCGTTACCCTGAGCAGGTGGAAATTCGCTCCTATACCCAATCCTATTCGGTGCCTGCGGAGCAGATCCGTCAGGCGGTCTCGATGGTGATGAAGGCGGAGCGTCCTGTACTCTATACCGGAGGAGGGGTGGTGCTGGGGGATGCGTCAGAGGAGTTGGCCCGATTTGCACGGCACACCCGGATTCCGGTGACCAACACCTCTATGGGGCTGGGGGGGTATCCGGCAACCGATGACCAGTTTATTGGCATGCTGGGAATGCACGGCACTTATGAGGCCAATATGTCGATGCACAATACCGATCTGCTCATCGCTGTCGGGGCTCGGTTTGATGATCGGGTAACCGGGAATGTTGAAAAGTTCTGTCCCCAGGCACGCATTATCCATATTGATGTTGACCCCTCCTCCATCTCAAAAAATGTGCTGGTTGACTTGCCCATTGTGGGCTGTGTGAAAGATGTGCTGGGGGATATGGCGCAGTTGATGGAAGAGATGGGGGTGGAGCCCAATGATAAACTGGACCCTTGGTGGTCACAGATTAATGGATGGCGCAAAGAGGATTGTCTCGCCTACGATAACGAGGATGGGTTGATTCATCCGCAGCATGTACTGGAAGAGCTCTACAAGGTAACCCAGGGGGAGGCCTATGTGGCCTCTGATGTGGGGCAGCACCAGATGTTTGCGGCACAATATTACAAGTTTGATAAGCCCCGTCGCTGGATTAACTCCGGCGGACTCGGTACGATGGGGTTCGGCCTGCCGGCGGCGATGGGGGTACAGTTTGCCCATCCCGATGCCACGGTCTGTACGGTGACCGGGGATGGCAGTATTCAGATGAATATTCAGGAGCTGGCAACCTGCAAACAGTTTGGGCTACCGATAAAGATCATCAATCTCAATAATGGCTTTCTGGGGATG
>Ga0233428_1004630_pt1 | contig 10569 bp, 12 predicted proteins | sample SI_118_April2016_4_FD_179890 | JGI IMG/M metagenome (GOLD analysis project Ga0233428, IMG submission 179890) | Seawater microbial communities from Saanich Inlet, British Columbia, Canada - SI_118_April2016_120_MG | ecosystem: Environmental > Aquatic > Marine > Inlet | place: Canada: British... | reverse complement strand
ATCAGGGGCGGTTTTTGGGCCAATAGAACAACCACTCACGATCATCAAAACAAGCACCAACGGCAGCATCCAAACGGGGTGTATTTTCGATCCTTCCATAGAATTTATCATTACGTACCCCTGTCAACCGGTCGGCTCCTGATGAAGATTAACATTGCGGGTCCCATCGCGCAATGACCCGACACTGAAATGGCAGTAACAAGTTATCTGTCCGGTTTATGTGCCAAATGATCTGTCGGGTTTTAGAAGTTCTCCATAGGTAGGGTTTTGATGCGCCGGACAGAGCAAGTGCGAAGACTGAGACTGATGAAGTTTGCAGGTAATTACTCACGCCCCATTTTTCCGACGACCGGCTGAGGTCACGCTAGGGTGTCGATGATCGTTCGATACGGAGATTTGCTGCTGAGTTTGGCGGGGCGGATCCAGGGGTGAAGTGCAACACCTCCCGACGCTAATGCAGTGCCTGGAGACCAATGAGCCAGACAGGATTGCGCCCAAGTGCTGAGGCAACTGAGCGACATGCATTTTCCCAAGTCCGAGAGTATCGTGTTGGTCCAGGACAATCTCAACACCCACACCGCTGTGTCCCTCTGCCGGGCGTTCCCACCCGTCGAAGCGCGGCGCATCGCCAACCGCTTCGTGTGGCACTACACGCCGAAACACGGCAGTCGGCTCAACATGGCGAACGCGGAACTATCCGTCCTGGCCCGGCAATGCCTTGCCGGGCGCATTCCCAATATCGAAAACCTTGGCGTACAAGTCTCAGCCTGGCAGCGGCAGCGCAACGAACTCCATACCAAAACAGATTGGCGGTTTGCTAACGAAGACGCCCATATCAAGCTGAAAAACTTATACCCTGCGCTTCAGATGAACCAGACTACCAGAGAACGATGGGATATACGGAGATATTATACGCATCCATTTGGGCGTCTGGCCAATTGTCAAGGCGCGCTGCTCTGGGTGCTTGCTGTGTCGGGATCACAGTCAGGCCTAACATGTAGGATCCAATATTTCGAGACCCAATGGACATAGACGTCCCCTGGTGCTCGATTGCGCAAAATCTATCGCCCAACAAGTCCGGGAGAACCTTTGGCCCCAACCATCCGACGTCGCGCGAACAGGTTGCTTTAAGGAGGCTTTCTCCCATCGTCCACAGGCGATAGAAACTTTCGGCGCTGTCCACCAGCACCGCCTGCCGCTTTGTCAAATCGGAGACTTGTTGGGCCATTGCATGGAAATCCCGCCTCGGCTTCAAATATTCGATATCAATCCCCACAGGCCCCACGGTAGAAATAGCGGCAGCAACCCTGTTGCGGGAATGGGATAGGGATATGTCGATCCTCATATCTGCGCCGTCACCAGCCAGATAGGGGCGCCCTTTTTTTGTCCGCAAAACTCTCTCCTTGGCATCAATTTGGGGACAGAAACTGGAGATAAGATACCGGAGCAACGCGACTGCAATTAGCGATTGGCAGCGTCGATGGCCCCGACGATAGCGTCCCGCATAATCATGATCATCGCGCGTGTTGAAGCGACCCAACAATGGCGCTGGACCGTCCGACCCTATGGCAAAATGGGTAGCAACCAACATTGCTAAAGCCTGACCTAACCTAACAGGTGACTACCAAAGGCGAGGGAAAATATTGCTATTGGATGAGTTCTGTTCATACTAATATCCGATTTACAAGAGAAATTCCTCTTGCGTACCCAACATTATCAATCACGGGTTCATAAATTGGCTGTAAATTTGTTCAGATCGTTATGCAGACCATCACTCAAACTGTGCGCCGTAACCATTATGGCCTTGATTATGGCTGGCTGTATGAATGTACACCCCATTTATAATGTACCCGACCGAATGTTTTCCGGATCCGCCAAACGGCTTTCCCAGGAAGAGCTTAGAACCCTAGTCATCGCCACCGCTCTTAAACGTGGCTGGCAATTCAGTGTCCTCTCCCACGATAAATTGGAAGGGCGCCTCCATGTTCGCACCCATACTGCCACTGTTAGAGTGCGGATCGATCAGGTTTCCTTTAGCATCAGTTACGTTTCCAGCGATAACCTGAACGAAAGTGGTGGAAATATTGCGCGCAACTACAATCGCTGGATACACAATCTGGAGCGGGACATATCAGCGGCGGTCCTGACGGCATCGTTGAATCGGACATAATCTTCAGCCATTGAGGCCCACACGCGCGTAAGTGACTATAGCTGAACAGAGATGTCATGCATGGAATTTCAGTTTCAAATAGAAGGTTGGCATGCTGGCTTGCGACCTGGCAATGAGGCCGACCAGGAGTGGCAGATTTCTGGATCTCCCCCCAACCCTGAACCAAATGCAGGCGGCAGTGCCCAGACGTCCACAGTTACCATGCCACGGATGTTGAACCGTCGATTAGGCAAACTCCCAAAAATTGCAGCCTCAGGCGCCGTAGATTTGCCGAATGTTCAGGATGCGACCTATGTCGTTTGCTCTCGTCATGGCGATTTTGATCGGGTGCTTCGCCTGTTGCACTCGCTCTCGGACGAAGAGGGCTTATCACCTACCGATTTTTCTCTGTCCGTCCACAATATGTTGGCGGGTGTCCTATCCATCGCTGCCGGGAATACCGAAGCCCACACGGCCATAGCCGCAGGTTCCAACACGTTTGTTTTTGGTGTGATGGAAGTTTTAACATTGCTGGCATCCGGGCGCGCGCAATCCGCCATGCTGCTATACTATGACGCCCCCCTGCCCGGCGAATATGCCGGCCTGGAGAGCCAGTGGGAGATCAATGAATTGGCATTGGTGGTCGCATTCTCCAGCGTAGAACCCTCCCAGGGTGACGAGCAGTCTGGAGCAATCACAAGATCATACACGGCGACCTTGCTGCTAGGCGGCGACGGGGTTTCCGCCACGGAAGCAGGCTCTGTCACTCAAGCGGAAGCATTTATCCAATTTCTCAAGAACCCCGGACTGCCCCAGGAAAGCCGTGGCACACGGATCGGCTGGCGCTGGTCGCAAGGCGTTGCGCAGACGGGACAGGACCATGTTTAGGCATTTGGATCAAATTTGGCGGATCATAGGTTGCGGCCTGGGTTTCATTCTTTTTGGCTTGGGCGGTTTAGCGGCGTCGCTGACCATTTTTCCCATAATCGCACTGGGCATTCGTGAAGAGAGACGACGCCAACGAGCCGTGCGCCGGGTGATCCAATGGATGTTTCGTGGCTTTATTGCCTATGTAGTTGGCGTGCGCGTCATCGACCTGGAATTGCATGGCATGGAAAAGCTGGCGCAATGCAAAGGCACCGTGGTGGTTTCAAATCACCCTACCCTGATCGATATCATTCTCATCATCGCCGTTTTACCCGATGCACAATGCGTCGTGAAAAATCAGCTATGGCGCAATCCCTTTTTGGGTGGCGTTGTTCGTTCAGCCGGGTATATTCGCAATGATGACGACCCGGAAGCAGTTTTGTTAAGTTGCGTTCGGACCTTGCAATCGGGTGGCAATTTGCTGGTTTTTCCCGAAGGAACCCGGACACGCGATGGGCTGATCAATCGATTTCATCGCGGCTTTGCCAATATCGCCATGCGGGCGGGCGCGGACATTCAATGTCTAAGCCTCACTTGCCGTCCGCTGATGTTGGCAAAGCACATGGCCTGGTACCAATTGCCCCGGACACGGACGCGCGTTACATTGACGGTTGGCGAAAGAGTGGAGGCGGGGGCCTATGTGGTGTACCCATCACCTCTGATCGGCGCCCGTCGGATCACCAAATCGCTGGAAACCACTTACCTAAGATTGTTAGCACATGGATAGCACTACGGAACTAGAGTCGGAAATCAAGCATTTGATCGTAGAAGCCCTTGATCTTGAAGACATAACGCCCAATGAAATCGGTAGCGAAGAATTGTTGTTCGGCGATGACATTGGCCTCGACAGCATCGACGCGCTGGAGTTGGGAATGGAGATCCGCAAACGCTATGGCATCAAGATTGAGGCGGCGACGGAAGAAGTGAAGGAACATTTCGCCACGGTTCGCAATCTGGCCCTTTTCATTGCAGCCGCGCGGGAGACCTCCCTTGCTTGAGCGCACAGAAATATTTGAAACCCTGCAGGGATATCTCGACGAACTGTTGGAAATCCCGCCCGAGACGGTGACCCTAGAAAGCCGCCTTTACGAAGACCTCGACATCGATAGCATTGATGCGGTCGACCTTGTTGTACGTCTGCAGGATCTGATCGGCAAGAAAATTCCCCCTGCTGATTTTAAGGCCGTTAGAACCGTTGATGACGTCATAAGTTGTGTTGAAACCGTTCTTCAAAAATAACAAATGGTTCGGCCTGATCCTTGTCGTGATCGGCCTGCTCTACCCTTTCCTGGTCTACTTTGGCCTCAATAATTTTCAGCCCGGTGCCGTTGTGGTTTTGGTTTTGATATTCGCTGGCCTGCGCATTGCATTTTCCGCCCCTGGCGATCATTTCTTCCGCCAAGGCCTGCGCGGTATCGCCATTTTCGCGGCCATCGTCGTGCTGGCCGGCTTCCTTGTCGAAAGTGAAATCGCGGTTAGGGTTTACCCAGTGGCAATTAGCCTCGGCTTTGCCGCTGTGTTTTCCTACACATTGTTCCGCCCACCCACGATGATAGAGCGTTTCGCCAAGCTGAAAGAAGCCGTGATCACGGATGCCATTCGCCGTTATACCCATCGCGTAACCTGTGTCTGGATCGTCTTCTTCCTATGCAACGGTTCGGCCTCGGCCTGGACAGCACTGTGGGGCAGCCGGGAACAATGGATGTTGTACAACGGCATCATATCCTACTGTTTGATCGGCAGCCTTTTTGGCATCGAGTTCCTGATACGTCAGCGCGTACAGGCACGCGCTCAGCCACAGGGCTAATGGCTATCAAATCATTCTCCGAACTGTTCTCCGCACGCGCGGAGGGGCCCCCGCCATTCCTGAATAGCGAACAATCCATTGACGGTATCGCCTCTCTTCGGCGCGCCGTTGTCGAAACGCTAAAAGGCATCCAGGCACGCAGGGTCCGGCGCGGCCTTTTGGTGTGCGAGGATTCGGGTGCTTTCGTCGTAGGCCTTTTGGCCTTGCTACATGCGGGCGCTGAGGTTTTATTGCCCGTAGATGGCCGGGCCGAATTCATCCGGGTTCTGGGTGACGATTATGATGCAGTTATCTCCGATCATGATATTCCGGGCGTTGAAACCCTGTCGATCTGTCCTCCCGGTGATGATGACAGCCCACTGCCCGACCTCAAAGCAGAGGACGCGCGGATCATTTTCTATACCTCCGGCTCCACCGGCGCGCCGAGCCAGGCAGTGCGCAAACTGATAGATCTGGAGAACGAGGCCCGGGCGCTGGAGGCGAACTGGGGCGCTGTAATAGGCGATGCGCCAGTCTTCGCCATGGTGCCCCACAATCATCTGTACGGTTTCATGTTCAAGATCGCCTGGTCGTTGATGGCGGGCCGTCCTATCGCGGGGCCTACCTATCCGACGTGGGAGGGATTATTTCAGGCGCTGAAGCCTGACGCTTTTATTCTGACCGGACCGGCATTGTTACAGCGCATGGCGGGCCTTGAGCCAATTGCGGCGGCACTTCGCCCGAAATTCATCCTGACGGGGGGTGCCCGCGTTGAGCAATCGGCAATTGAACAGGCCCGCGCGGTGCTTGGCATCGCCCCGAACGAGGCGTTTGGCAGCACGGAAACCGGTGCCATTGCCTGGCGGGATCGTGGCAAGGGCGAAATCCCACTAGCCCCCCTACCGGGCGTTACACTGTCGGACCAGGACGGTTGCTTGGTGATATCTGCGCCCTATGTCTCGCCCCCCCAAGTCACCGCTGATCGGGTTAGAATTCTTGACGACGGCAGCTTTGAATTCATTGGGCGCGAAGACCGGGTCGTTAAGGTCGCCGGCAAACGGGTGAATTTGAGCGGCCTGGATCAAATCATCCAAACCTTGCCGCAGATCGGGGCTGTCGCGACCCTGGTGTTAGATGGCCCACGCAGTGCGGTTGCCGCCGTCGTCGTTCTGAACGATAAGGGCAAAGTGGAACTTGAAACGCTTGGAAAATTTCGCTTTGAGCGGCAATTGCGCCGCTCACTTGGAAATTTGAGTACGGAGACCGTGTTGCCAAAGCGTTGGCGGTTTACGGACCAAATACCCGTCAACAATCTTGGCAAACCAACCCAAGCCCTGTTGGCGGGATTGTTCGCACTGCCTCTAAGTGAGAGGCCGCAAGACCCTGTGGTCAGATCAGCAGAGGTTGTGGGCGACGAGGCCCGCCTGTCATTGTTCATACCTGAAGACCTGCGCTGGTTCGCCGGGCATTTCCCCGACTACCCCATCCTGCCCGGCGTTGTGCAATTGAACTGGGCCATGCAGTTGGCCAAGCAGCACCTGATCCCTAACGAGGCGATCGCCCGAAAGGTTAAGGTCAAGTTCCGCAACGTGGTTCGTCCCGGCGCGACGATTGAGCTGCATTTGACCTGGCAGAAAAATGGCGAACGGTTGCGATTTGAATATGCCTCGGCCCTGGGTGTTCATGCCTCGGGCGAGATCGCGATGGAGGTGCTGTGACCTACGCTGCCATAATCCCAACGCTTAACCACTACGAACGTTTGCCGGATATTGTTGCCCGCGTCCGCACCCTCGGCATTGACGTCGTGATCGTTGATGACGGCGGCGAAGACGGCGCAGCCAGGAAAATCGACCGCCTGGCGACAGACGATGGCACGGTGTCTGTCCTGCGCCACCCCCAAAACCTAGGCAAGGGCGCAGCTGTCATGACAGGCTTTCGCGCGGCGGGGGCAGCTGGCCATAGCCACGCCATCCAAATCGATGCCGATGGCCAGCATGATCTGGGCGGCCTGGAAAACATGCTGGCCCTCTCCCATAGCGATCCGAACGCCCTTGTGATGGCCGTACCCGAATATGACCACTCCATTCCCCTGGCGCGGCGGATCGGGCGCTGGGTAACCCATGTCTGGGTTTGGATTGAAACTTTGTCCACGGCATTGACGGATACCATGTGCGGCTTTCGCATCTATCCACTGGACGCGACCCTGGCTTTGATAAACCAACATTCCATTGGCACGGCCATGGACTTTGATACCGAAATCGCGGTGCGCGCAGTGTGGCGGGGGATACCGGTTATCGAGACCCCCGTGCCGGTGACCTATCCGGTGGGAGGCCATTCAAATTTTCGCGGCTTGCAGGACAATGTTTTGATCAGCTGGATGCATACGCGGCTATTCTTCACCATGCTGGCGACCCTGCCGAACGCCCTGGCAAACCGGCCAAAGGTCACGACCCCGGCGTCCCATTGGTCCGCCCTTCAGGAACGCGGCGTTTATGCGGGGCTGTGTTTCCTGGCCGCCATCGTCAAGTTGCTGGGCCGAAGAGCCTGCCGCATCTCCCTGTATCCCATCATCATCTATTTCTGGGCCTCGGGGCGGGAGGGGCGACGGGCCTCAAACGACTATCTGGCCCGGGTGCTGGACCACCCCCCCACATGGCGGGACAGTCTGCGGCATTTTCTGTCTTTCGGTGACAGAACAGTGGAGACGTTTGCCGCCTGGATCGCGCTGTCGCCCAAGGCACAGCTTGTATTCGAGGGGGCAGCCGATCTGCAACAAATGGAGAGGGAACCAGGCGGGCTGCTGTTGATCGTCTCCCACTACGGTAATATCGAACTACTGCGTGCGGGATTAAGCGCGGAATTGCGGGCGCGGTTGACCGCCTTTGTGCACAGCGACAATGCGGTGCAGTTCAATCGGGTGCTGGCCCGGTTCCAACCAGAGGCGGCCCTGAACACCCTGCAGGTCACAGAAGTGGGACCGGACACCATGCTGGATCTGCAACGGCGTATCGATAACGGTGAATGGATTGCCATTGCCGGTGACCGTACCCCGGTAAAAGGGCAAGGTCAGGCCGGGGGCCGGGTTACCCGTGTGCCTTTTTTGGGGTCAGAGGCCCCCTTCCCCATTGGCCCTTATGTGATCGCGGGACTGCTGGGATGCCCGGTCTACACCATGTTCTGTGTGCGCGATGAACACACCAACCGGCACAGGGTTCTGTTCGAGAAGCTTGCTGACAGGATCACCCTGCCTAGAGGTCGCGGCAAGGATGTCGTCATCACCGAGCATGCCGCACAATACGCAGATCGCCTTGGTGCCCTTTGTAAAAAACAGCCGTACCTGTGGTACAATTTTTTCGATTTTTGGGAGCAGGCCTGATGGCACGCAGACGCAAAACCCCGGCGCGGGTCAGTCATGAAGTGGATATTGCCGTCCAGTTCTATGACGTTGATCCCATGAACATTGTCTGGCACGGCAACTACGTCCGGTATTTGGAGCAGGCCCGGTCTGAGTTGCTGCAGAGAATCGGCTTTGGCTATCTTGAAATGAACGAAGCAGGCTATGCCTTTCCCGTTGTGGACCTGCAGCTGAAATTCGTCCGCTCCGCCGCCTTCGGGCAAACCGTCCGGGTTAAGGCGTCGTTGATCGAATGGGAAAACCGCATCCGCATCGACTATCTGGTCTACAACATTGAAACGAACGAGACCCTGACCAAGGGGCAAACAACCCAGCTGGCGGTGGAGTTGAAATCAGGCGACACCCAGTTCGATTGCCCTGCCATTTTGCTGGAACGCGTGGCGGCAATGCTATGAAACGCAGCTTAGGTGCGGTCCTGATTGTTTGCCTGGGCCTGACGATTTGCGGGCTTTCGGCGGCCGAGGCGCAGTCGTCACAGATCCTGCGCGGTGAATATACCCAACAACGCACCCTGAAAGGTCTGGCGAAACCATTTCACAGTGCGGGGCGTTTCGTACTGGCTGGTGATCGCGGCCTCATCTGGCAGGCGCTCAGTCCCTTTGCGGCCACGACGATCTTGACGGATGCAGGTATCACGCAAAAAATGGCCAACACGTCGCCCTTGAAAATCTCGGCGGCGCAAGCGCCATTCCTGCAAAACTTTCGCCACGTGCTGCGCGCCAGTCTGTCGGGACAATTTGATCTTTTGTCCGGTCAATTCCATGTCGACAAGACTGTTGGCGATGACGGCATCTGGCGCGCCGTGCTGACGCCGGGCGATGCCGTCGCCTTGCCAATTACAAGGCTGGAGATCACGGGCCGGAGCGGGGACGTCCAATCTATCCTGCTGGTGCGGGCCAATGGTGATCGCGATCTTATCCAGCTTGCCAAACATGAACGGCACGGCGGGCCGTTATCACCGGACGAGGCGGCGTTGCTGGCGGCGTCTGGAGGATGATGCGCTATAGATTGCCAATCTGGCTTGCGCTGGTTGCCATTGCGTTGGCTTATGTGGCTATCGCCGGATGGAATGGAACCCATATTCGCAGCAATCTATTGGCCCTGCTGCCCGATGAAAGCCGCGATCCAGTGGTCGAGGCATCAAAGCAGCGGGTGAAGGAGCTTTCCTTTCAAAAGGCGGTCTTTTTGGTTGGCCATGCCGAACCCACACATGCCATCAAGGCGGCGGAAGCCCTGGCCCACAGCCTGACCACATCGCAGAATTTTCAAACAGTTACCCTGCGTCCCGACAGTAGCGGCATGGCCGCGTTGTTATCGGCCTTTCAAACCCACGGCCAGGGCCTATTGTCATCCAGCGACCGTGCCGCATTGACCGCCGACCAGGGGCAGAATTTGGCACAGCGAGCGCTGGGCAGTGTTTTCGCGGGCCTTTTGCCAGTACCCGTCGCGACGTTGGAAAACGATCCGTTTCTTTTGCTGCATAGCTATCTGGCAGCCCTGCCCAATCCCGCACCTCTGTTGCGCATGCGCGATGGCATTTTGTTACGCAAGGTAGACGGCATGACCTGGATCTATCTGGATACGCGTATCAAAGGCGATCCGCTTTCATTGTCTATACAGAAGCAGGTGGCCGATGCCGTTACACGTGGGGAAGCCGCATTGCCCACGGGCACGATGTTGTTGCGTACAGGTGCGGTGTTTTTTGCCCGGGCCGGTGCGGACGCCGCCATGATGGAAGCGGGCACGATTGGCGGGGTTTCGATCCTGGGCGTCATCATCTTGTTGGTCGTGGTGTTTCGCGGCGTCGGACCGTTGTTGATGAATGTCGCGGCCATTGCCATTGGCATCATCTGCGCAGCAGCGTCTGTTATCGCTCTGTTTGATAGTTTGCACGTGATCACATTGTTGATGGGCACCAGTTTAATTGGTGTCTCTGTCGACTATGGCCTGCATTACTGTTGCGGCAGGTTCGGGGCAGGTCAAACACCCCAACAGCGACTGCCGCGTATACTGCCGGGCCTGACCCTGGGGCTGGCGACAACCTTGATCGGCTATGCCTGTCTGGCCATCGCGCCGTTGCCAGGATTGCGCCAAGTCGCCGTCTTTACCGTGGTTGGATTGGGCGCTGCCTTCATAAGCGTGGTCATTTTATTTCCAGCCGTGGACCGGGCACCACAACGGGCTGCACCTGCCTGGCTATCGGCGATTGTTGCAGAGTTGTGGCGAATAGCGGACCGTGGGTGGTTTCGTTGGGCCGCGCCTATTTTGATCCTGGCCATAGCGTTACCCGGC
>Ga0233428_1004624_pt1 | contig 10574 bp, 9 predicted proteins | sample SI_118_April2016_4_FD_179890 | JGI IMG/M metagenome (GOLD analysis project Ga0233428, IMG submission 179890) | Seawater microbial communities from Saanich Inlet, British Columbia, Canada - SI_118_April2016_120_MG | ecosystem: Environmental > Aquatic > Marine > Inlet | place: Canada: British... | reverse complement strand
ACTCGTTGGCGAGGTTTGGCCCGCTGCCGCTCCGACCGAGGATCCTGTGCTTTATGGCCGAGCCGAGCTCTCGCCGGAAGGGGCCTTTCAAGTACGCTCTCACCAGACCTTTACACTGACCTATACGGTTGGGCGGTTTGGCTTGGATGACAATGGCAGTATTCGCATTGTCTTTAGATTTTTTGGCGATTGGGGCGGGTTGCAAATGACCGATCCGAAAGCGCCAAATTATGTCACAGCCGTGACCAGTCTCGGCACGCACCCAAAACTTGGATTTGAAAATGTCGGGCATTCTCGTCCCTGGATGAAGGCGCTCACCGTTGGTATATCGGGCGGTTATTTATCAGAAGGGGATACGATCACGCTCACTTTTGGTGATACATCCGGCGGCTCGCCCGGCTTTAAAATGCAAACCTTTGTTGAAAGCGGTTTCGAGTTCAAAGTATTGGTCGATGCTTGTGCCGTCGGCCATTACGTGCCGATCCTAGACAAACCCGCGATCTCGATTGTCCCCGGTGATCCCATTAACTGGCGGGCGGCAGTCTCAACGCTGAGGCGCCCGGGTGAGAGTTTTCAGCTTGGTATCAAAGCCGAAGATGAGTGGGGTAATCCGTCTGATCTTGTCGAAGCCAATTTGCGGATCGAAGCCAGCTTACCGGTGACCAATTTGCCCGAAACCGCCAGTTTTACCAAAGGCCAGAAGTCCCTCCAGTTCGAAAAGCTCTCCGTCGCGGAAGAGGGCGAGTTGCGGATTACCATATTTGATGCTGATAGCGATGCGCCGTTGTGTGAAGCTGGACCGTTGATTATTGAAGCGGGCGCTTATGGCGGCTATTGGGGTGATCTCCATGGTCAAAGCGGTGAGTCCATCGGGGCGACAAATTCCAGGGAGTATTTTGATTTTGCCCGCGATCTGGCGTTTCTCGATGTCATTAGCCACCAAGCCAATGACTTTCAGGTCAATAATGCGTTTTGGGCCTATCTCAATGAGCTAACGGCGAGCTATCATCAGGACAATCGGTTCGTTACATTCCCGGGCTATGAATGGTCAGGCAACACGTCGGTCGGTGGCGATCGAAATATCTATTTCCGCGAAGAAGGCCGTCAAATTAGACGTTCGTCTCATGCCTTACTGCCCGATCAGTCAGACATTGATACCGATACCAATGATGCGCGCGAACTGTTTGAAGCGCTCAAAGATGAAGATTGTCTCGCCTATGCCCATGTCGGTGGCCGCTATGCCGATATCACCTTTGCCCATGATGCCAAGATCGAGACGGCAATGGAAATCCATTCAGCCTGGGGCACATTTGAATGGCTGCTGACGGATGGCTTCCCGCTCGGTCATCGCTCAGGCGTTGTCTGCAACAGCGATGGTCATAAAGGGCGGCCGGGAGCGAGCTATCCCGGTGCCTCAATGTTTGGCGCTTATGGCGGGCTCACTTGTTTCCTGACAGAAGAGCTGACTCGCGATGGTATTTTCGATTGTCTCCGCAAACGTCATCACTATGGCACCACCGGCAACCGGCTCCATATGACTGTAGATGCGCATTTTGACAGTACCAGCCAACTTTTTGATCTTGATCCGAATGTCTATGAGACGACCAAGTCAGTCGATGCGAAAGCCGCGATGATGGGCGATATTGTTCAAACGACGGACAATAAAGTGACCATCGCTGTTGATGTGAAATCACCGACGCCGATTGAACGTATTGAAATACGCAATGGTATGGATGTGGTTGAAACGCTGCGTGGTTATGACAAAAGCGATCTTGGCAATCGCTACCGGGTAATCTGGAGCGGCGCGGAATATCGCGGGCGCGGGCGCAATACCAGCTGGATCGGCGAGGCGGTCTTTAAAAATGCTAAGATCACGCGCATGGAGAAAATCAACGCTTGGAACCATGAACGACTGCTGGAAGTGGATGGCGACAGCAAAGTCAAATGGGATGCGATCACCACCGGTAATTATGGCGGCTTTGATGTCTGGCTTGATACCAATGAGGATGTTGAGCTTGCTTTAGAGACAAATCACGGCACTTTATCCTGTGAATTGGCAGAAATGGGTATTGAAGACCGCATTCTTGATTGCGGAGGATTGGAAAGAAAGCTTAGAATTATGCGCTTGCCGGATAAAAACCCGCATCGATCACTTGCGGGGGAGGTGCAGATAGATTTAACCGCGTCAGGTGATAACCCGGTTTGGGTCTGCGTGACAACGGAAGATGGCTTCCAAGCCTGGAGCAGCCCAATATTTGTATTTAACTAAGCAGCCTAAAAGTGATAAGGTTGTTTCAACAACTAAGTAAGAATTTTAACGATCAACATGGGAGACGATCAATGTCAAAACTAACCAAAATAGTTATGCCTCTGGCAGTAGTCGGTATGGCCGCTACGGCTTTTATGGCTACGCCAGCGAAAGCTGAATGGCAACCAAAAGGACCTATTAGTGTTATCATCGGCTTTGCTGCGGGTGGTGGTACGGATACCCAAGCCCGTCTCATCGCGGCTGAATTGAAAAAGCGCAAAGGCTGGAATGTTATTCCGTCAAACGTAACCGGCAAGGGCGGCGTCGTGATGGCGCGCAAACTTAAGGGCCTGCCTAATGATGGCCTAACCATCGGTATGGCGGTGACCGAGGTGTTTGGCTACAACATGCTGGCCTCTAAAAAAGCCGGCTACAAAACCGATGATTTCACCTATATCGCGACGACGACAAGCTCACAGATGGGTATCGTTGCCAATACGTCCAAGGGCTGGAAGACTTTTGCCGACGTGATTGCTGCGGCTAAGAAAGGCAAGGTCTTCAAATTTGCCGGTATGAGTGCCAAACATGCAGACATCAATTTCCTGATCGAGCAAAAATACGGTGTGAAGTTTAACACCGTCGTGCTGCGCGGTGGCCGCAAAGTAATGAACGCTATTATTGCTGGTGATGTTGATCTCGGCTATGGCGCGGGCATCCAGTCCAAAGCTGTGAGGTCAGGTAAAATGGTGAACCTCGCCTCTGGTCTTAGCCAGCGTCTTAAAATTTCTCCAAATGCGCCGACCTTGGTTGAAATGGGCATTCCATATGACATCGGTGCGAAGTTTATCTTTGTCGCCCCGGCCGGTATTCCTGGCGAGGCCCGCAAGGCGCTTGCCGATGCGATCGGCGACATCATCAATGATCCAAGCACCAAGGCTTCTCAATATGTCAGCAAAGGTTATGGTGGACCGGATGTCATAACCGGCAAGAAATTGGACGCTTTTATTCAAAATGAAATTAAAATTGCTACGGTTTTGATGAAGCTTATGAAGTAAGTGAAGTTGGGCCGGTTTGGATAGCCGGCCCCATTTCCTTTTTTAAGATGCAAAAATTTTCCACCGCATTTCAAAAAGCGCCCTGGACTCTCGGTCTTGCGCTTTTCTTTATTGTTACATCCTTGTTTACGCTGTTTGTCTGGATACCGATTGACATCGAAACCGGGGTGATAGAAACCTTCCGCCGCCGGGTGACCATTGGTGATGCTATGGCGCCAACCATTATGACGGTAGGTATTTTGGTGACGTCTATCTTGATGGGGCTTATTGCGATTATTCGCCCGGTATCGGCTGTCGAAGGCCTGGACAGAAAAAGCTTCTATTTTATCTTTCGTCTCGTAATTGCCATAGCCATTGGGCTCGCCCTGATGATGCACGCGGGCCCTCTTCTGGTGGATCTCGTAAATGCACTCGGCGGTGAAATCGGGACCTACCGCAATCTGCGGGGCACGTATCCTTATAAGATTTTTGGCTATATGCTGGGTGGCTTTGCCTTGATATTTGGCTGTATCGGTGTGGTTGAAAATCGTTTTACGCTGGGCAGTGCCGGGGTTTCGCTGCTGGCTGTTATCGTTCTGACCATCCTTTATGAAGTTCCCTTTGATAATATGTTGCTACCACCGAACGGGAATAATTGATGGGCCTGCTCGATCATATATGGCTCGGTATCGTGACCGTTTTTTCAGCCGATCCGGTGTTTTCGATCGCTGGTCTGCCGATCTCGATTACCATTGTTATGGTTATTCTAGGTTTTCTGTTTGGCATTTTTGTTGGTGCAACACCCGGCATCGGCGGCCCGTTCGCGATGGCGATTTCTTTGCCGATCCTCATATCTGTCTTTGGCTTCGATGCAAATGCGTTATTGCCAGTATTGGGTTTTCTGGTCGGCATTATGAAAGGCTCGACAATCGGCGGTGCCGTGCCCGCTATTTTATTCAATACGCCGGGCACACCTGACTCGCTTATGACGACCTTGGATGGCTATCCACTGACCAAAAGAGGTCAACCCGGAAAAGCGCTCCGGGTCGCGCATTTCTCCTCAGTTTCTGGTGATACCTTTTCAGATATCGTACTGATTACCTGCGCACCGTTCTTGGCTATTTTAGTTGAGAAATTCCTCGATTTTCCCGAAAAGGCCGCGCTGATTATTTTGTCGCTGGCTTTTGTCTCAGCCGTGGTGGGCTCGAATGTCTGGAAAGGCATGCTGGCCGCATTGCTTGGATTGTTCATTGCCTATATTGGGACCGGCGAAGACGGCCATCCGCGCTTGTCGATGGGGAGTGACAGTCTCGCCGCCGGTTTCCCGCTGATAAGTGCGGTACTCGGCGTGCTCATATTGGGCGAAGTGTTTAAGTCGCTCGAAGACATGTGGCGGGAGATGAAGGATACCTCCTCGATCACCCATGTTGAAGTGAAGGGTGACAATAAACTTCATCTTAGCGACATTCGCCGCATTCTCCCTTTTATTGGTATCTCAGCCTCTATTGGCACGATGATCGGCGCGCTGCCGGGCATTGGTAGTACGCTGGCGGCAACGCTCGGCTATGCGACCGGGCGCAAATATCACAAAGGCTCGCCGGCATTTGGCGAAGGCGCCATTGAAGGCATTGCGGCGACAGAGGCCGCCAATTCAGCTGTCGCCGGTGCCAATCTCATACCCGTTTTGTCGCTGGGTATTCCGGGCAATGTGTCGGCGGTCTTTATCTTGCTCGCCACCGAAACCATCAGCGGATTTACGCCTGGCCCGCAAGTTTTTAGGCTTGTGCCGGATCAGATCAATCAGGAAATGGTTTATGCTTTTGGCTTGTTCACCACCATGATTTTCGCCAATGGCCTAAACTGGACGCTCGGCGGCATTTTCATGCGCTGGATGGGGGTTATGATCCGTATTCCAAAACAACGCCTGCTGCCGATTGTCCTGCTGCTCACCCTGACGGCCATTTACGTTCAGCAGACCACGATGTTTGCCGTCTATGTGACGCTGGGTTTTGGCTTTCTTGGCTATCTGATGCGAAAATTAAACATGTCGGTATTGGCTTTTATCATCGCCTATATCCTTGCCAATAATCTCGAAGAAGCCATGCGCCAGGCCTTTGCCGTAACCGGCGCTGATCCCTGGTTCCTCTTTGCGGGACCGATATCCATTACCTTCATGGTGCTGGCGATTGCGGTGGTTGTCTTCTTTGCCAGAAATCAGAAGGATTTAAGTTAATTCCATGAAACCTCAAAACCTCCTCTATATTATGTCCGATGAGCATAATCCGAAGATGCTCGGCTGCTATGGTCATGATCAAGTTAAAACTCCTAATCTGGATAAGCTGGCCGCGCGCGGCACACGCTTTACCGCACATTACACCAACTCGCCGATTTGCATTCCGGCCCGGGCGGCGTTTGCGACCGGGCGGTATACCCATGAGACGAAATATTGGGACAATGCGCTGCCCTATGACGGTGAAGTTAAGGGTTGGGGGCATCGCTTGCAGGATGAGGGCCACCGGGTCGAATCCATCGGCAAGCTGCATTATCGCCATGAGGATTTAAATACAGGCTTTTCCAAACAACATCATCCGATGCATGTAATGGATGGCGTCGGCCAAGTTTGGGGCTCGATCCGAGATCCTTTGCCGGATGAACATCCTGCCAAAATGCTGAAAGAAATTGGCCCGGGCGAGTCGAATTATAACCGCTATGACCGCCTGATTGCGGACGAAGCGTGTCAGTGGCTGAAAGATGCTGCGGAGAGTCCCGAAGAGAAACCATGGGTGCTTTATCTTGGCTTTGTCGCGCCACATTTTCCACTTATTGTGCCGGAAGAGTTCTACAACATGTATCCGCTTGATCAGTTGCCACCACGCAAGCTCGATCCGGAAAAAGGTTTTGTGCGTCATCCCTGGCTCCAACGCATGGATGATTATTTGCAAGTCGATCGGCACCTCAGCGCTGAGCAACGGCTGATCGCAGTGGCAGCTTATTTTGGGCTATGCAGTTTTATTGATGCAGAAATTGGCCGCGTGCTGGACGTGTTAGCTGAATGCGGCTTGGTAGGTGACACGCGGGTCGTTTACACCAGTGATCACGGTGACAATGTTGGTGCACGCGGGATGTGGGGCAAGTCCAACATGTATGAAGAAAGCGCCGGTATCCCTTTGATTGTCGCTGGCGACGGTATTCCAGAAGGCAAAGTGAGTTCGACAACGACCTCTTTGCTCGATAGCTACCAAACCGTCATGGATGGCGTCGGGCTCGATCTGACAGATGGGGAGCAGGAGCTTGCCGGTGGATCCTGGTTCGAGATGGCACATACTTCTGATGACCCGGAGCGTATTGTTTTTAGCGAATATCATGCGACGTCCTCCCCAACCGGAGGTTTTATGCTGCGCAAAGGAAAATATAAGTTTCTCTATTATGTTGACTATGAGCCGGAGCTTTTTGACTTAGAAGCTGATCCTGAAGAAACCTCAGATTTGGCGGCTGACCCGAATTATGCTGAAATCGTGACTGAGTATGAGGGTTATCTGCGCGCTATTTGCGATCCTGAAAAAGTTGATCGTCAGGCGAAGGACGATCAAAACGCTTTGATTGAGAAGTTCGGCGGGCGCGATAAGGCGCTGCATACCGGTACGCCCGGTGCAACGCCGGTGCCGGGCCAAGGGCATGAATAAGAGGCACGCGTAAGCGATGGCTAATTTTGTCCTCGTTCATGGTATGGGAGCCGGTGGTTGGCAGTGGCGTAAAGTGGCTAACTTTCTGCGTGCTCAAGGCCATTTGGTGTTTACGCCAACTTTGACCGGCCTTGGTGAGCGCACGCATTTATTGACGCCCAAGACCGATCTTGAAACCCATATCTGTGATATTGCCAATGTTATTGAGTGTGAAGAACTGGAAGACGTTGTCTTGGTCGGTCACAGTTATGGCGGCATGGTGGTGACGGGGGCAGCTGATCGCCAGTTCGATCGCATTGGAACTCTAATTTATCTTGATGCCTTCTTGCCCGAAAATGGTCAGTCGGTAATGGATTTGCAGCCGCCTGATCGCATTGATTATTACCACAAAATGGCCAAAGAAAAGGGAGAAGGCTGGCGGATTCCACCGCCTCCAGCAGAATTTTGGAAACTGACCGACCCGGATGATATTGCTCAATTTGATCGTTTGCGGGTTGATCACCCCTTGGCCTCGCTCACCCAGCCCGTAACACTCGATCATCCTCGACCAGAAAAACGAGCCTATGTGTGGGCCTCTGGTTTTACCCCGAGCCCGTTTGAGAAATTCGCCAAAGCCTGCGAGCAAGATGAAAGCTGGGTCTATAGAGAAATAGAGTCCGGCCATCAAATGATGATGTCTCATCCTAAAGAGGTCGCCGAGATACTTGTGGGGCTGCTCAATTAATTTCGTAATATGCAATAAAAATTTCACCCCGCGTGACTTGTTATCAGGCGTTGTGTAGGTTTGCGGTCAAATGGATAAACGGCAGAAAAATGAGTCCTGGCAATACTTCACTTCCCGATGAATCGGTTTTAATCGAGCTCTGCAAGATGTGGTCAAGCGCCATGCGGATGTCTCCAGATATGGAGCTTGATCCAGACGAGATGAAAACCATTGGCGACCGCTTGTTGAATACGGAGGCTAAAAGCCTGGAGACGGTGCTGCTTAAATTCAGGGCTGCCCATGCGACAGCGGGCCGGGCTTTGGGCGAGGGGCATGCGGTTTTGAACCTGTTGGATTCGACCATTAGAGATTTGGATAAAATAGAAGACTAAAATGGCTGCACCTCAGGACCAACATACGCCCCCTAATATCAGTATCCCTGTGGCTTATCTAATGATCGCCATCACGGTATTGCTGTGGTCAATAAGTGTCGTCATCGCCAAGGGAGTTCATGAGGAGATACCGCTTGTCGGCCTGACTTTCTGGCGCTGGGTGACCGCAGTCATTGTTCTAATACCCTTTGTCTGGAAAGATGTTCGAGACAATTTGGATTTGGTCCGCAGGCATTGGAAAATCTATCTGGCGCAAGGAACCTTTATGGTCGGTGGCGGAACGCTTCTGTTTACCTCATTGAATTTTACCACGGCAATAAACGCGTCCTTGGTCAATACCACCCAGCCGGCTGTAACCGCACTTTTGACCTGGATTATCCTAAAAGATCGTCTCAAGAACATTCAATATGTTGGTATCGCCTCAGCGATTGTCGGTGTTGTCTTTATGATTGCCAAAGCCAATTTGGCGGTATTGATTAATTTGGAGCTAAATATCGGTGATTTTATCGTTATATTCGCGATTTTATCCTATTCGATGTATGCCATTAATTTGCGCAAGCTGCCGCCGGGTCTTGGAACTTTTCCAACATTATTTGTCATTCTATTCTTCGGCACGTTCCCGCTACTACCGTTTTATATAGGCGAAACCATATTGGTGGGACCGGTGCCCTTTACTTTGGAAACCGTTTTTTGGTCGGTTATCTTGGCCATTATCGTGTCGATTGGCTCGCTGGCCTTATGGAACAACGGAAACCGGGTTGTCGGGCCGCATCGGGCCGCGGTCTTTGTCAGCTTGATGCCGGTCTATGGGTCGATTTTAGCGACGACTTTCCTCGGCGAGGAAGTGTTCTCATACCACATTATCGGCGCTGTTTTTGTCTGCGCTGGTATTTTTATGGTGGTTCGAAACCACTAGGGTCAAAAAGATGTTTTTTGATGGCCACACGCTTCCCCAAATTATCGGTCAGGTTATTCTGGGCCTTTTTTTCTGGATCATGATCGTTAAAAATCTGCGCGTTTGGCAGTTCAACATTGAGCGCACCGGCGCTATTCTGCCAAAGCCGCAATTATTTCTCGTGATTAATTTCGCTCTACAATTTGTTGCCGGCTTGGCGTTGATGATTGACTATTACACGTCGCCTGCTGCGATTGTGCTGATTGTTTTAACCGTGTTGGCAACGGCGATGTTTCATCGCTTCTGGACCATGGAAGACTCTCTTCGGAACAACTATCATATGCTGTTATTTTTCAATAATGTTGCCATCACCGGTGCACTTATCATGCTGTTATGAAGGCTGAAATATGACCTTAGAGCTCTACAATTTTCCAGCCTCAACCTGCAGTCTTAAGGTGCGCCTTTGTCTGGCGGAGAAAGACCTCGACTGGGTTGACCATAAACTAATGCCCGGCGGCACAGATCATCTTACGCCGGAATATCTAAAAATTAACCCAAATGGCGTGGTGCCGACATTGTTGCATAATGGCGCGCCGATCATCGATTCATCAGTGATTATTGAATATCTTGATGAAGTTTTCCCAGACGTTAAATTGACACCAGATGATCCGAAAGAGCGGGCCCGAATGCGCTGGTGGCTGCGCTATTTTGAAGAAAAGCCGACCGGTGCCGTGCGCTATCCGACTTTTCAAAAAATTCTAATTAAAAACTTTCGCGATATGTCGGATGAGGAATTCAAAGTGGCGGCTGAAAAGCGTCCGTTAAAGACAGAATTCTATACCCGAATGGGCCGAGACGGCTTTAGTGATGCCGAAATTCAAACCGCTCTGGATGATATCCGCCAAACCGTCGAGAGGATGCATCAAGCGATCAAAGAAACGGGCGGCCCATGGATTATGGGAGATTTTTATTCCTTGGCCGATATTTGCGTGGCCCCCTTGATCGACCGCATGGAAGATATGGGCTATGAGCAATTGTGGGAGAAAGATTTACCTCAGGTCACCGAATGGCTGGCCCGAATGAAAGCCCGGCCTGCTTACAGCAAAGCTTATTATCCAGGGGCGCGCTATTCGGAGATTTTCCCGGACCTTGAGCTCGGGCGATCGGCCTAAAAATACGCCGCCAATAGCTGCTCGGCATTGCCAGTTAGTATTTTTTGCCGATCTGCATCACTGATATCAGCCGTGGCGACAGCGTTTAAAGACTGTTCGGTCGAGAAGATTGGGCAGTCCGTACCAAACACAATGCGGTCCGCACCGAAAACTTTCACCGCCAGTTCAAGCGATTTTGGCCCGAGCGATGAGCAGTCAACATGCACGCGTCCAGCCTTCGAGCTCGGCAGCGCGGCATCCGGTGTCCGGGTCAGCGTCACGTTATCCATGCGCTCAATGACATAAGGCAGTGTGCCGCCCATATTGGCGACATGCAGCGAGATATCCGGGTAGGCGTCGAGGAAATCGCTGAACAACAAGGTCACCATACAATGACTGACGCTGTTTTGAACCGTAAGCGCTAGGCGTTCAGCGACGTTATCTTTGAAGGGTGGTGATTTTGGCTCA
>Ga0233428_1004622_pt1 | contig 10576 bp, 9 predicted proteins | sample SI_118_April2016_4_FD_179890 | JGI IMG/M metagenome (GOLD analysis project Ga0233428, IMG submission 179890) | Seawater microbial communities from Saanich Inlet, British Columbia, Canada - SI_118_April2016_120_MG | ecosystem: Environmental > Aquatic > Marine > Inlet | place: Canada: British... | reverse complement strand
GGGATTTGATAACCAAACCAGGCAAATACCGTCTGGCCGTTCGCATGCGCAGTCGGGCTGAGCCGATATATTTCATGAAGTTTATCGGAGCAACCCAGGACATGATCCGTTCCATGAACGAATGGATGCTGGACATCCATCCTTACACCGTCGAGTTCGAGGTTAAATAGATGTTGGTACATGGCATGAAATCCTCACCTCGTCGCGCAGCCTTTTCCGCAATCAGCATGGTCGCGGGCCTGTCATTTGCTTTTGCAGCCAACGCGGCTGAAATTCAAATGGATGAGGGCAGCAAAATTGTTGAACACTCGGCAACGGTTTTCAAACCTGATCCGGATTACAAGAAAACACCTTATTCGGCGGACGCGCAGCGGGATATCTACGGCGGCAAGTCTGCCGTGGAAACACCTCGTCCTTTGCTGGAACTGGGTCGCAAACAATATACGGCAGGACCGTTCGAAAAAGGCGTTGATCTTGTAGGCAAGAAAAACCTGTTGTTTCAGGGCTTCTCAATCTATGGGGACTGGCGCACAGCGGTTGCCTATAACGACAATGGTGCCGCAGAAGTTGGTCGGATTGCCACACGCCTGAACCTGGATATCGACTGGAAACTGACATCTACTGAACGTCTGCATGCTTTCATGCGTCCGCTGGACCAGGGTGGAAATTTCACCCGCGTTGATTTTTCTGCGGATGACGAATCCGGCAGTGAATTTGTCGGTGATGGCAATCTTGAAACCTTGTTCTTTGAAGGTGACGTGGGTTCTATCGCAACCGGCCTGAGCGATAGCTATTCAGGATTTGATCTGCCCTTCGCTGTGGGTTTAATGCCGCTGTTGTTCCAGAACGGCGTGTGGATGGAGGATGCATTCACGGGTGGTGCGTTCACTATTCCGGCGCGCAACAGCGTTGCCCTCGATATTTCCAACATGGATTTCACTTTCTTTGCCGGTTTTGACAAGGTGACGTCACCTGCCATCACAGACGGTATCGGCGATCAGGCCGATCACAATGTGAATATCTATGGTGCAGCGGCCTTTGTCGAAGCGAACCTCGGCTATTGGGAGGCCGGTTACGCTCGTCTCGATGGTCGTGACGGGCTTGATGAATTTGACTTTCATAACGTGACCCTGGCTCACACGCGCCGCTTTGGCGCGCTCCTCTCCAACAGTGCCCGGGTCATCTGGAGCTTTGGCCAGAACCGCGACAACAACGCCCAGCAAACGGCGGACGGTGTCGTGATCTTGCTGGAAAACTCTTTGATCACGTCAAAGCCTTCGACCTACATTCCGTACTTCAATCTGTTTGCCGGGTTTGATCGGCCACAATCTGCAGCGCGGGATAATGGAGGCATTCTGAAGAACACCGGCATCAATTTTGAGACCGATGGTCTGACCGGATTCCCGAAACTGGACGACACCGCACATGATACTTATGGCGGCGCAATCGGTATAAACTATCTGTTTGGTCTGGACAGACAGATCGTCGCCGAAATAGCCGGTTTGAAAATTCGTGGCAACGATAATGAAACAGGCCGGGCCGCAGCCGGGGACCAGTTTGCCATCGGCCTGCGTTATCAACAACCGATCAGCAAAACCTGGATTGTCCGGGGCGATGTCATCGCCGGGTTCCGTGACTCAGCAGATGATTTGACCGGTATCCGGTTTGAAGTCAGACGGAAATTCTAGGACCAGATATTGAAGCGGCTTATTAACAGGGAGCGAACTTTATGGATGTGTTGATCGATCTTTTTGCGGTTTTGTTCCTTGGCGTTGTCACGATTTATACGGGCAGCTGGGCGCTGATGTATAATCGGCGGACCTTGTTGGCGAGACGCAGCCATGATCACCAGCAGGAATTGTTGCGCGCACAAATTGATCTGATTGCGGACAGGCGCAAGCTGGAACGCGAGAAATCCGATCTGTCCTGGAACGGATTTCGCAAATTCGAGGTTCAGCGCAAAGAGATCGAAGCGGATGGTGTATGTTCGTTCTATCTGACGCCTCATGATCGCAAGAACCTGCCACCGTTTGAACCGGGCCAGTTTCTGACATTTGATCTGCCGGTACCAGGCCAGCCCAAAAATGTCATTCGCTGTTATTCGCTATCAGACAGCCCTAATCATCCTGATTATTACAGGGTATCCATCAAGCGGGTGCCGCCGCCACGTGACAAGCCGGAATTGCCGCCGGGCCTGTCTTCTAACTATTTCCACGATGCTTTGGCAGAAGGGGATATCCTTGATGTCAAAGCCCCCTCGGGACACTTCTATCTGGACATGTCGTCCCATAGCCCCGTTGTACTGATCGGTGGCGGTGTTGGCCTGACGCCTGTGCTCAGCATGTTAAATGCCATTGTTGAGGCGGGATCACAGCGGGAAACGCATTTCTTTTACGGCATCGTCAACGGCAAGGACCATGCCTTCAAGGAGCACCTGAAACTAATCGCCCTGGAAAATCAAAATGTGCATTTACATGTTTGTTATTCCAATCCGGCGGATGATGACGTTGAAGGTGAAGATTATCAGCATGCAGGCCGAGTGGGCGTGCCGCTGTTCAAGGAACTGCTTGAATCGAATAACTACGAATATTATCTCTGCGGACCGCCGCCGATGATGAATTCAGTTGTTGGTGATCTGGGCGAGTGGGGTGTTCCCGAAAAGAACATTCACTTCGAAGCATTTGGCCCGGCCTCGGTCAAGAAGACCAAGGACGATGGCCCGGCTGATGCCGCTGCGGCAACGGCTTCGTTTGAAGTCAATTTTGCCCGGTCAAACAAGAAAGTCATCTGGACACCCGAAGCCGGTTCGTTGCTGGAACTTGCCGAGGACAACGGCATCAATGCCATCAATTCCGGTTGTCGTGCAGGCAACTGTGGCTCATGCATTACAGCCATCAAGCAGGGCGAAGTTGACTATGTGAACGAGCCGGGATCACCACCAGAAGACGGTTCCTGCCATGCCTGTATTACCGTGCCGAAATCGAATATGGAAATTGACGCCTGAGCGAAGTGGTTTGACGGTCAGGTGACATCGGCTTTCAGGTGCAAGTGTTTGACACCGCGCGTAAGCAAGGTATCAATCCATTCCGGTGCCGGATCCGCAAATGATATGTTTTGCATGCGGCTGACAATCTTTGGAAATCCGACCAGCCCCTCCAGGCGCGCCAGGTTTGCCCCCAGACACATATGAACGCCATGCCCGAACGATATCTGACGACGAGCATTTTCACGGGTTAGATCAAGGACGTGAGGTTCTGCGAATACAGCTGCGTCGTGATTTGCAGCGCCATTGAAGGCAAAGACGCGGTTTCCTTTTTTCATGGCAACAGGACCGTCAGGAGAAGGCCAGCTTACATCTTCCGTGAGCACCCGAACGGTCGAAATCGCGGGGCCATCCCAGCGGAGCATTTCATCACTGGCATTGGTGACAAAGGGGGCGTCGTCACGGTTCTGTTTCAATTTTTCCATTTCATCCGGAAACAGGATCAGACTGCGCAAACCGTTGGAGAAAAAGTGAGCGGTGGTTTCATGTCCGGCAAACAGAAGCAACACACAGGAAGCAACCAGTTCCGGCAAGCTGAGCAATTCGTCGCCGTCATGTGCATTGATCAGGCCATCAATAATCTGATCGCCAGGGTTCGCGCGTCGGCGCTCGATCAGATTCGCGAAATATGCGTTCATGTCTTCAAGACTGGCCGCGGCCTTGTTGTACTTGTCCGGGTCAATTCGTGATGCCAGGACGAAACCGGCAAGGTCATCAGACCAGCGTTTCAGATCATCCAGGTCTTTATCCGGAATGCCCAACATCACGGCAATGACACGGGCTGGGACAAGCCACGAAAACCCGGCCATGAAATCAAATGTATCCTTGCCGATGAAGCCATCGATTTGTTCGTCGACGATTTCCTCTATGCGATGGGTAAGCGCTGCAACCGCACGTCTGGTGAAAGCCTTGTTCGCCAGTTTTCTCAGGTGAATATGTTTTTCACTATCGTTGAAGACCATCCATAATCCGAGACAATCACCCAGCATTTTTATCTGTTCCGAAGCGTCTTCACCCTGGTGTTCGACGAAGGGGCGAATTCTGTCTGCAGAAAAACGGGCGTCTCGCAGGGCCAGTGTAACGTCTTCGTAAGTCGTCAGGCACCACCCACCAATAGAGGCGTTCCAGTGCACAGGATTATCCGCGACCAGAGCACGGAAATGCGGGTAGGGGTCCGTGATATTGGCGGGATCGAGAAAGTTGATTTCAGGTAATGCCATGTCGTTTTGGGCCAAGAGAATAAGGGAGCTGCAAGGAAGTGCAGGATGCCCTGTTTTTGCCGCAAAACAAAGGGAGTTCAGGTCAGGTGAACGCCTTGAAGGTGATAATCGTGAAGGTATCGCGAACGCCGGGTATGCGTTGAATTTCTTCGGTCACAAAATGGCCGATATCGACCCCGTCATCGAGAAAGCATTTCATCAACAACTCGTATTCGCCTGACGTAGAGTGAACTTCTGATACGGCCTCGATAGACTGTGCAGCCTGATCTGCAACCTTGTAGGTTTCCCCAAGTTCACATTTCACCATGATAAATATGGTCTGCACCGCTCGTCTCCGGATTTGTTGCTGAATTAAGTGGGATCTAATAACCGATCAGGATGATTTGTCAGGCTTTGCAGGTAGTTCGACAGGCCGCGCCAGGAAGGCTGGCATATGATCACCCATGCCGACAACAACCTTGTCATCATCACGGTCACGGCGTTGGCCGCGTTTGTTGTTTGACGAACGGTCAGATTTGCCGGAGGCTGATCTTGTCGTGTCCGGCTTGTTCCGGGTCTGCTTGTTGCCTGAATTCCGGCTACGGGCAGGCTTTTCAGCATCAGGTTCGGCGGAAGCAGTTTTTGCAGCTTTTGCACGACGTGGTGCAGGCTTGGCTTTGGCGACAGTTTCAGCTTTTGGTGCTTCGGTTTTGGGCGCTTCAGCAACAGGTGCGTCGGCCTGAACAGGATCGGCACTGATAACTTCAGCAACCTCTGTTTCGGCGGATTTGGTTTCTGTCTTGCGACCCGACCGTGCGGCAGGTTTGTCGGCAGATTTACCACGACCCCGGCCGCGACCTTTGGGTGCTGCAGGTGCGGCGTCGTCAAGTTTTTGTTCCTTGTCACCGCCAATAGTGAGGCGTGGGATAGGACCGCCTATCAGTTTTTCGATGCCTGCAATATATTTTGTATCTTGTGACGTTGCCAGGCTGATGGCTGTACCCTGTAAACCTGCACGACCGGTGCGGCCAATACGGTGAATATAGTCTTCGGCATGAGTTGGCATGTCGAAATTGAAGACATAGGGCAGGCCGGATACATCCAGGCCACGGGCAGCTACATCACTGGCAACCAAAAATGCCAGCTCGCCAGCCTTGAATTTTTCCAGCGTTTCCATGCGCGCAGGCTGGCTCATATCGCCATGAAGAGCTCCGGCGTCAAAGCCGTGTTTCTTCAGGGAATTGGCAACAACGTCAACGTCGCGTTTTCGGTTACAGAAAATAATACCGGCTTTGGCTTCTTCTGATCGCATGATCTGGCGCAAAGCTTCGCGCTTGCCAGGGCCAGACGGCACGATCGCCATGGCCTGTTTTACAGTTTCCGCCGGAGATGCGGGCGGTGCGACAGTTACTTCGCGCGGATTGCTGAGGAACTTGTCGGCCAAACGGCGAATTTCCTTCGGCATTGTTGCCGAGAAAAACAGGGTCTGGCGCAAAGGTGGCAGCAATTTAACAATACGTTCAATATCAGGGATGAAACCCATATCCAGCATCCGATCCGCTTCGTCGATCACTAATACATTTGTTCCGGTCAGCATCAGCTGGCCACGCTCTACGTGATCAAGCAGACGACCAGGCGTCGCGATCAATACATCGACACCACGGTCAATTTTTTTGGCTTGTTCTGCAAAAGAAACGCCACCGATCAGCAAGGCCATCGATAACTTCTGGTACTTGCCGTAAATCTCGAAGTTTTCGGCAACCTGGAAAGCGAGTTCACGCGTTGGTTCAAGTATCAGGGCACGAGGCATCCGCGCCCGGGCACGGCCAGTGGCCAGAATATCCAGCATCGGCAGCACAAAGCTTGCCGTTTTACCGGTTCCTGTCTGGGCACAACCCAACACATCCCGCCCTTGCAGAACGTAGGGAATTGCCTTTTCCTGAATAGGGGTCGGGGTTTCGTAACCCGTCTCTTCAACTGCCCGCAATACTTCCGGGCCTAAACCAATGTCGCTAAATTTCATCTATTTTCCGGCCAGTGCTAATCGTGTGACAAGCGATAATAGGCGTCTATTCAGCCAGGTAATTGGCTGATGGGAACCGCTGCAGCGTTCCCTTGCCGCGCCGGAATACCTGACGCACAGCCAAATGTCAACTTTTCCCTTGTTTTCCGCCTGTCTGGAGATTACTGGACCTGAACATCGGATGCGCTAAGTTGGTTATATTTCAACCATTACAGGATATTCATTTTTCATGTCAGAACCCAGGAACCTGATCCTGCTTCCAGGCCTGCTGTGTACAAGGGCCCTTTGGGCGCCCCAGATAGAGGCCTTTTCCGGGTCACACAACGTCATCGTACCGGATCTTGGCCAACACGACTCAATTGCCGGTATGGCAGCCCACATCCTTTCCAAAGCACCAGAGAGCTTTTCTCTCGCTGGGTTGTCCATGGGCGGGTATGTGGCCTTCGAAGTGTTCCGACAAGCAAGGGAACGTGTTGAAAGGATTGCCTTTCTGGATACGTCGGCACGGGCGGATACCGGAGAAAAGCGGGGTCAGCGCGAAGACCTGATCAATCTGGCCAGGCGTGGCAATTTCAAGGGCGTATCACCGCAGTTAATGCCGATGTTCATTCATCCCGACAGGGCTGAAGATACGGTGCTTACCGGTACGATTACGGCCATGGCCATGGATATTGGACAGGAAAGCTTTATTCGCCAGCAAACGGCAATTGCGGGTCGTCCTGACAGCCTGCCAACACTATCCGAGATCGAATGCCCTGCTTTAGTTGTCGTAGGCGCACACGACATTCTGACACCGCCAGAACTGGCCGAAGAGATCGCTGCGGGTATTGGAGGTGCCCAGCTCGAATATATCGCCGACGCGGCGCATTTACCGACCCTGGAAGAACCTGAGGCCACGAACGAGGTCCTCAAGACCTGGTTGCGCCAGTAACGTTTGAATTCGAAGATTACTTAGCCGCAGGGTGATGCCTGGCAATCTGTCGTGTCGTGATCCAGGTTCCTGATCGGCAGGGTTTCTTCGATCAAATCATTCAGCAATTCGATAAAGCGGGGATCATGCAGACCCGATTGCACGTCTCCTTCGCCCGTTGCCCGGGTCACATTCCTGTTGTCATGGCAAAATGCAGCAATAATCGTGGTACGTTCGCCGGGAGCAGCAATTTCAGGATTCGAGTTAGCACACAATGTATCCCCGTTTGTCAGCGGGCTGGCAGGATTAAACACCAGCACCAGTCGTGGCCCCTGGCCACGGTCCGACGGAGCAACCAGTGTCAGCTTTCTCTTCGCAATCCACAGGGGGATTTCAATGGTGGCTAACAATTTATCACCAGCCAGTGTCGAATTTCCAAGCAGGTTGCCGGAAATCTCAACGGGAAGATTACCGTCTTGCGTCACATAGCTCACGTATTCCGGCGAATAGAGCAATTCCTGTTTGACAGTGTGCACCATCAGGCAACCACTTAAACCGAGGCTCAACACAGTCAGAATCCCGATCCGTCCAAGGGTTCGTAACATCGGTTTCTCCTGATACTGAGGTTGTTGTTCTATTGGTAAAGGTGGGTACATATTATCAAAATTTCAATCCGCTGACTTTGCGAACTATGTTTGGTCACACATAGGGTGCTTCGATACCTTCAATGGCAAAGGTATTCGCGATGGATGAACGCTTTGAAAGCCGCTCAAGGTAAGGCCCAAGGTTGGCATATCCCGTAGGTGGCTGGGCAAAATTCCTGCACCAGCGGCATAGCATCAGCAGATACGGATCAAGCAGGGTATAGTCCTGACCCAATAGGTAAGGACCTTCAGCCACTGCTTTATCCATAATGGCCATCATATCACCCAACCGGACTTCTGCGGCTGCCTTCACGGCTGCTGTGCCGTCTTCGGTCACAGCATGCCGGTCCCCGTAATAGTACAATAATACTTCTGGCTGGAGCGTTGTCGCCATATAGAACAGCCACTTGTGAAATTCGGACCGTTCGGTTGTGCCGACGACAGGTGCCAGACGGGATTCAGGATACTTGTCGGCGATATGCAAACAGATGGCAGCTGTTTCAAACAAGACCAGATCGTCATCAATCAAGGCCGGGATGCGTCCAGACGGGTTCAGTTCCAGATATTCAGCGGACTTGTGGGCATCCACATTTCGGTCCACCAGAACCAGCTCGTAATCAGCACCGGTTTCCGACAACAATACATGCGGCGTGAAGCTCGCGTTCCCTGGAAAGTAATATAGTTTCATCATGGGTCAGGAAGCCTGGATCAATGATTTAGCCAAATAGACTACAGCTTTTTTTCCTGGCTCAAACACCTGTTCACCGGCCTCGACAAAACCGAGGCGCTTGTGAAACCTCAGGGAACCGGGGTTTGGCGGCAAGCTATTAACTTCGCAAGTCAGCACTGGCCGGCTGCCTGCAACATGATTTTCAAGTGCTTCATAAAGAAGCGCGCCGATACCACTGCCTTGAAAGCCTGCATCAACGGCTATGCGATCGACATAGGCGAAGGAGGGGTAGCGTTTGCAAAACCAGGCATAGTTAAGGCTGCCATAGTCAACACCTTCCACCAGGCCCAGAAGGAAACCACCGATCTGACCCGCGTCTTCCGCAACGAAGGTAACATGCGATCCAGATATCAGAACGTCCAGAGCCTCACAGGACAGGGGACCGACGGCAGGGACATTGTCCTCGTTGATCCGGTGCAGTTCTTCCAGATCGGCGGCACAGTACAAGCGAATTTTCATGAGGGCGTCTTAGATGTCCAGATCGGCAATGTCGGTGGCATGTTCCTGAATGAATGCCAGACGCAATTCCGGTTTGCGTCCCATCAAATGCTCCACCAGGGTTTCTGTTTCCTTGCCGGCAACCTCAGGGATGACCACACGCAGAAGCGTACGATTTTTGGGGTTCATGGTTGTTTCCCGCAATTGCGCAGGGGGCATTTCACCGAGGCCTTTGAAGCGGCTGATTTCGACCTTGCCACGGCCCTGAAAATCGGATTCCAGCAAAGCTTCCCGATCTGCGTCATCGCGGGCATAAATTGTCTTGCCGCCCTGTGATATCCGATACAGGGGGGGCACAGCCAGATACAGATGGCCATCTTCGATCAACCCTGGCATCTGGCGATAGAAAAATGTCATCAACAAGGACGCGATATGAGCACCATCAACATCGGCATCGGTCATGATGATGACCCTGTCATAGCGCAGATCATCTGACGAATATTTGTCCTGTAATCCACAGCCCAGGGCCTGTATCAAATCTGTGATTTCCTGATTGGCGCGCATTTTGTCGATACCGGCGCTGGCCACATTGAGGATCTTGCCACGCAGCGGCAATATGGCCTGGGTTTTCCGGTTCCGGGCCTGTTTCGCCGAGCCACCAGCCGAGTCACCCTCAACGATAAAAATCTCAGTGCCTTGTGTGCCGCCTCTGGCGCAATCAGCCAGTTTCCCCGGCAATCGCAAGCGTTGGGTTGCTGATTTGCGAGATACTTCTTTTTCTTGACGACGGCGCAGGCGTTCCTCTGCACGGGTAATGACGAAAGCGAGCAATTTATCTGCTGCGGCAGGATCGCCAGAAAGCCAGTGGTCAAAATGATCCCGCACAACGCTTTCAACCAGTTTGGTTGCGGAAATTGTCGCCAGCTTTTCCTTGGTTTGCCCCTGAAATTGCGGGTCACTGATAAAGATTGAGAGCACAGCTCCGGCAGGGCCCAGAATATCTTCCGCATTGATCTGGCCAGCCCCCTTCACCTTGACCATCTCGCCATAGGCTTTCAGGCCCTTGGTCAGGGCAGCTCGCAGTCCGGCCTCGTGTGACCCACCTTCCGGCGTCGGAACGGTGTTGCAATAGGAATTCAGAAAAGCACCACCACCACCTGTCCAGGCGATTGCCCACTCAACCCGGCCTCCTTTGCCGTTCAGTGAAACATGACCAACAAAGGGTTTTGCTGTCACGGTTGGCTCTTCGCCAATTTGCAGGGCGAGAAAATCTTCAATACCGTTCGGAAAATGAAGCTTTTCCTCGGCTGGGGTCTGGTCTTTGCCAGTGATCAGATCGGGCGCACAGGTCCAGCGAATTTCAACACCGCCATAAAGATAAGCTTTTGACCGGGCCATACGATAAAGTGCAGCTGGTCTGAAATGCAGGTCAGGACCAAAAATTTCGGGATCAGGATGAAATTTGAGCCGGGTACCGCGTCGATTATTAACCGGCCCGGTATTTTCAAGTTTGCTCGTCGGTTCACCCCTGGAATAGTGCTGGCGCCACAAAACCTTGTCGCGGGCAACCTCAATTTCAAGGCGATCAG
>Ga0233428_1004611_pt1 | contig 10606 bp, 7 predicted proteins | sample SI_118_April2016_4_FD_179890 | JGI IMG/M metagenome (GOLD analysis project Ga0233428, IMG submission 179890) | Seawater microbial communities from Saanich Inlet, British Columbia, Canada - SI_118_April2016_120_MG | ecosystem: Environmental > Aquatic > Marine > Inlet | place: Canada: British... | reverse complement strand
TTCCAATCCTCGTAGCCACCGGTCTGGAACTTGCCCCAGGTGGTGCGCCACTGCCAGGGGGTATTACGCGTTCCCTGGCCAAAGCCTGAACTGGATCCCCACTTGTCGTTGACCCAGTTCTTGATCCAGTCAGCGTCTTGCCAGTTATTTTCTGCGATAATACGCGCCATCGCATTGACAACCAGCAAGTCAGTTCCGGGAAGAACGTCTAGCCACAAGCCGCCATTTTTCTCGGCGTAAGCAACACCGGCAGTGCGGCGCGGTCCCATCATGATGGCCTTCTGGCCGCCCTGGATGGCTGGCATGATCCATTGAGTCCACAAAATGGTTTTGGTCTCGTAAGGATCCGTACCACACATCAATAGCGTGTCGGCATCGTGCCAATCCTGATAGGCCGGGCCAAAGTTGTCGAAGCCGGCGTCTCGGAAGCCGGGCGTCGATGACACGTCCGAGGGCGTGTCGTGGAACGTGAAATTGGCCGTGTTGATGTGACGCAACGCATACTTGGTAATGGCGTACGTATTCTCGATATATTGATACGAGTATGTTTTAACACCGTAAGCGTTGTCGCCGTGTTTGGCGATCACGTGGCGACCCACCTGGGCGGCGACGTCAAGGGCGAAGTCCCAACTCACCGGTTGCAAAATACCATAAATTCTCATCAAGGGAGATTTCAGGCGATCACGGGTTGGTGTTTGCGGATTGTAGCATTTTTCCGCAATACAACCGCCACGGATCGACGAATCGCCATTGACGTTGACGGCATTGGTATCCTTGTCAGGCAGGATCACAACGTTGTGCGGTTTTTCATCGTGCATGACGACATTGTGTTGAGTGGGGGCGACCCATGATCCTAGCGGCGATACGGGGAAATCTTCCCCGAAGGCGTTCTGATCAGCTGTCGGTCCACCATCTTCAACGGTGGTGGGCCAGCGGTAAACCTTGTAGCCGCAGGCAACAATGCAATAGTCACATGCCGTGGTCAGGACTTCCGCATTTTTTGGCGGAAGCGGGACGTCGGTCTTGGGGATGTAATATGGTGTTGACAATTTATGTTCCTCCCTAACCCTGCAAGTTGTCGTGACGGCCGAAGATCAGGCCGAAAACGCCAACCGCGTAAATGTTGTCACCATCAAGCTCCAACAGGACCTGCGGCAAACTTTGATAAGCCTGACCCGAAATCAGAATCCCGTGACGGGTCAGATCGTAGGTCGACAGATGCAACGGACAGGCACCAAGGGATTTGGTATCGCCCTTGTAAGAGCCTGAGAGAGGCCCACCCTGATGAGTGCAAGTGTTGTTGAAAGCGACGACGTCACGATCGGCGCCGATGCCGCCACCGGCCTCTACGCCAAGCTTGACGATGACCGATTCGGAATAAGCGCCTTCGTCAGGATATGAAAAGTCGAGAGGTTCATCCTGTTTCAGGTCGCTCATCTTGGCGATCAGCTTGCGTGGATAGGTAGAGACCATCGCCGGTGTATTTGCGGCGACGCCAGCGCAACCGCTGAGCATGACGACCGAAACAGTGGCCCCCGATGTCAACAGGAACTCGCGCCGGTTTACCAGGCACTTGCCGCCCTTTTTATCGCTTTTGGCCATTTCGCTGTTGGCCAAATCATGGCTTACCGGAACATCCGATCCGCTCATATGGGTTTCGATAGATTTTGTTTTAGTCATTTTCATATCCCCCTTATCTGACCGGAGCAGGTAATGGTGCGTAGGGTGGAAGTTTCGGCGATGCGATCTTGATCTCGTCGCCGGAAAGAGATTCCAGGAAAGCAACCAGATCTGTGATCTCGTCCTCGGAAAGATTCAAGGGTTTGATCAAATCAGTCTTGTTGGCCGAAAACTCGTTCTTACCGCCACCCTCGTTATAGAACTCAACAACCTCTTGCAGATCGAAGAAAGTTCCGTTGTGCATATATGGCGCCGTGTAGAGCGTATAACGCAGACTTGGCGTACGGAATTTGCCTTTGTCCTGCTCCAGCTTGGTGCGGAAGTAGAAGCCCGCATCGTCCTTGACTTCGCGATACATCTTCTGGGTTACACCCTTGGCATAGTTCTCGAACCGGAAGGTGATCTGAGCCAGGCCATTATCAAGCCAGGTTTCGGCACGTGGAACGCCCAGGTTGTAGTACTTCTGATCGCTGAACAAGGCACCGTTGTGGCATTCGATGCAGTTGGCTTTGCCTTCAAACAGGCCCTTGCCACGAACCGCTTCTTCAGACAACGCTGACTTATCGCCGTTCATATATTTGTCGAAGGGCGTATCGCGTTGCACCAGGGTGCGTTCAAATGATGCCATTGCCCGCCAGGCATTTTTCATCTTCGGATATTCGTCGCCGAACACATCCTTGAACCGTTTGCGGTATTCGGGGATGAAGGCCAGACGCGCGGTGCCGATATCCGTTTCCAGATTGCCGGCAACACCACCTTTGGCGGCTGATGGCGCCTGAGCTTCCAGCGACTTGGCCGAGCCGGCCCAGAACAACTTGCCATAGTAGGCAGAGTTAACGACCGTCTGGCTGTTACGCCAATGTATGGTGCCGGGATAACCGCGGGAAATATCGCCCGAGAATCCCCAGCCTTGTTTAGGCTCATGGCAGGTTGAACACGCCACCGACGCATCGCCGCTGAGGCGTGTGTCGAAGAACAGCAGCTTGCCAAGTTCAATTTTTTCCGGCGTCTGCTTGTTATCGGATGGAATTGGTGGCGGCCCGAGGGCAGCCAGAGGCGCATTCACATCCGCCTGCACTGGACCGACAAGGGCGGCAACAGCAACCCCGATGGCCAGCCCGAAGGTGGTGGTTTTTGTCATAAACGTTGTCATCATCCTGCTCCTAGTTCGGGGTGTTGACCCAATCCGCGATAGCCGTGTAGTTGGCCGGGATTTTGTCTTTCCACACATGTTCTGCACTGGTCAGTGGATCACCACTAAGGGACTCCAGATAGGCAACCAGATCGGATTGTTCGCCTGCTGACATGCCAAGAGGCTTAAGAGCCTTGTCCTTGTTGGCATCCGAGCCACCGCCCTTGTTGTAGAAAGCGACAACATCCGACAGGGTTTTGATCATGCCATTGTGCATGTAAGGCGCTGTGTACTTCAGTTCGCGAAGTGTTGGCGTCATGAATTTGCCAATATCGGAACCGTCAGTTTTGTGTGAACGCACATGTGCACCGACGTCACGGCGAATGTTGAAGATGTTCTCAATACCCATAAACAGGCCGAAGGCGACATACGTATGATGACGCATGGGATCAAACCAGATGTCCGGGTTGTTGGGAACGGCCGTATTATGAGGCTTGTCATCCGTAAAGCGGGTGCCGGTATGGCAGGTATCGCACTTTTTAGCATGGAAAACGTTTGCGCCACGCTTGGCGGCGGCAGACAACGTACCTTTATCGAACGGAGCACCGCGCGAGGTAAGGGTCTTCAGATATTCGGGAATGGCTTTACGAACCGAACCGTTGGACGGTTCGCCGTAACCGGCATCCTTGAACATTTTCAGATAGACAGGATCCTGCTTGACGCGTTCCTGCATGATCCGCATATCCATATTCATTTTATAATCTTCAGTGATCGATTCACGGGTCACATCATTAAGGTTGGTACCCAGACGTCCGTCATGGAACCACGCCGCTTTATGAGCCGTATTGATCAGGGTCGGGGTGTTGCGGAACCCTTCCGAACCCGGGTATGCCTTGGAAAGTGCCAGGCCGTCCGCGAAACCTTTTTCGGGTATGTGGCAGGTAGCACAGCTCTGTGAACTGTCTCCGGAAAGACGCTTGTCGAAAAACAGTCGTTTTCCTAAAGCCGCCTTTTTGGCATCGACCTCGATCGCCTTAACCGGCCCGGTTTCATGAGCGGTGGTGTTATTCGATACTAAAGTGAAAGAAACTAAAACAGCCAAGGCCAGCCCGATATTTTGGGCCCAACCAAGACGCATCAATTTTGGAAAGCATGGTGACATTAGCTTTTCCCTCCCGTTCAAGGCGCTCTTGCTAGCTATAAGATGACGCCTCATTATTCGTGGGCCCCTTAGATAATCTTCGTCGCAAAGATGGTCCCACATCCTCAAATCAGGGGGGGAGTTTGAGCGTGATTTTTTCCCAGATCAATTCGCTAAATTGTTCATTTTATTGACTTTAGACTGCGTATAATGTGCGCAGCCTGCCAACATGAAAAACAACGGTTTAATGGGCTAATTCAAATTGTTTTAATATGCGAAAAGGAAAAATTGAACGTTTCGTTCAACACCGCCGGGATGTTTGAATGATTCGGGGACGTGGTTTTTGGAAAAAACGGAGAAGAAAATTTACAGTTGATCACTCTTCACGAACGAAACCGAATTCACCGATCCGGCGTTCCAGCCGGGGCCGGCTTATACCGAGAATTTTACAGGCTTTTCCCTTGTGCCAACCCGTTGCGACGAGCACCGAACGGATATGATCGCGTTCCAGTTCCTTGAGCGACATACCTGAAGTCTTTCCTTCCGAGGGAGGTGTGAGTTTCTTTCCGCTAACGATTTCCTCTGGCAGGAACTTAATGTTCAGGGAATCCCCCTGAGCGATGACAACAGCCTTCATCAGTATGTTTTCAAGTTGGCGCACGTTGCCGGGCCAGTCATATGCGACAAGGACATCCATGCAATCGGATGCAACACGCTTGATGACCTTGCCTGCTTCCTTGTTGATCTTGTTAACCAACCGCTCGACAATCAGGGGAATATCTTCTCGGCGCTCACTGAGCGGCGGAATGGCAATGCTGAATACGCCAAGCCGGTAGTACAGGTCTTCACGAAATTTCCCGCTTGCCACCTGCTGGGCCAAATCATCACTGGAAGCCATTATCAACCGGCATTCGGCTTTCACCGGCATGACGACACCGGTCGGGGTGTATTCGTTGTCTTCAAGAAACTTCAACAATTTTCCCTGAAGATGGAGAGACAGCGAAGTAATCTCATCTAGAAACAATGTGCCCGTACCGGCCAGATTGATCTTACCCGGTTTGTTTCCATCGGCATTCCCATTCACGATTCCGAAAAGCTCATTTTCCAGGAGTGTGTCGTCCGAAGAAGAACAATTGACTACGACAAACGGTTTTTCAGCATCAGCCGCCGCTCCGGCATTATGGATGGCTCTTGCCACGGCTTCCTTGCCGGTACCCGGCGCACCATGAATATGAACATTTACGCGGTTTTGTGAGGCAATTCCGATCAGCTTGAAAACATATTGTATGCCCGGTGATCGCCCAACGATGATCCCGTGCCGATCATCCTGGGCAAGGATGATGTCGTCTCCTGAATGACTGGTAACCTTGGTGATGGCCTTATCGACGGCGGCCTCCAGCTGTTCAAGGTCGATCGGCTTGGGCACGTAATCGACGGCTCCGCCACGCATTGCGGCCACCGTACTGTCAAGATCCTGAAAAGCCGTGATCATGATAAAGGGCAGTTCCGGCACCATTTCGTGAACTTCTTTCAGGAGCGACAGACCGTCCCGTCCGGGCATACGGATGTCGCTGATCACCAGGTCAAAGGATTCAGATTTGATAAAAGCCAGGCCTTCCTCGGCGGCGCTTGCGGTTTCGACATCGAAGCCATGGTCTTCAAAGTGCAGCTTCAGCGTTCTGCAACTCGCTTGCTCGTCGTCGATTACCAGTATTCTCGTCATCACCGTCAGCCTTATTAATCTCTTTTCGCCGTTGGCAGGGTGAACGAAACCTGCGTTCCAATGCCGACACGCGAGACCAGGGATATTTCACCGCCATGGCGCTCAATGATACCTTTAACGATAGCTAAACCCAAGCCTGTGCCTTTGGTGCGTGTCGTAAAAAATGGTTCCATGACGTCACCAATGACGTCTTCTTCTATACCGCAACCGGCATCTGAAACTTCTATGGTAATCCACGGATTTGCAGATTGCTCCTGTAATTGGCCTGAAATTGTCATAACTCCGCCATCGGACATCGCGTGAATGGCATTTTCGATCAGATTTCTCAAGGCCGCGATAACCTTGAAGCGGTCACAATAAATGCGCGGCAGGCCCTTATCCAGATTACATACGACTTCAATGGCGTATTTCTCGACGATGTGCGACACCGCCGTCAAGGCGTCTTCGATAATCGTGTCGAGTTGATGCCAGTCGGATTGCAGTTTTTCCGGGCGAGCATAACTCAACATATCGCTCAGGAACTGTTCCATATATCGGACCTGATCGAGTCCGATTTGTGTATGTTCCTGCTCCGGGTCACCTGGATTGGAATGCTTTCTGTTGAGAATTTGCAAATTCATCTTGATCGTTGAGAGAGCATTCCTCAGGTCATGGGCGATCATGCTGGCCATGCGGCCAAGGACAGTCAATGAGCGCGTCTCGGTAATTTCCCGAGACCTTTCTTCAACTTCTTTTTCCAGTTGCTCCTGATAAGCCCGAGCCAGGGTAATGTCACGCTGAATACCCAAAAACGAGACAATATGACCGCTCTCGTCGAGAATCGGGCTGATGGTCAGATCGGCTGGATAAATTTCACCATTTTTTTTCTTGTTCCAGACCTCGCCCCGCCATGGTTTCCCAAGCGAAATTGCCTTCCACATTTTGCGGTGGGTTTCCGGGCGTGTCCTGGGCGATTTGACGATTGCAGGCCTTTGCCCGATGGCCTCGTTTGTCGAATAACCGGTAATCCTCTCGAAGGAAGGGTTGGCGTAATAGATTATACTTTCCGGATTGGTCAAAATAATGGCATCGGTGGCGCCTTCAACAGCTTGGGCGAAGGCCGCGAGTTCATTTTCCGACTGACTGACCCGTCGGGCCATACGGTTAAATTCTTCGGCCAGTTCGCCAATTTCATCCGAGCTTGAGATTTTTACCGGATGATCCCTGTCGCCTCGGGCGAACTGGCGAACACCTTTGCGTAAATCATGCAAGGGCTGGGTCATTGTCCAGGCCAACAAACCACCGGCGAACCCAACCAGAATAACACCAAAAAAACCGGTGACAGCAAACGATCCCAGGGATTTCTTTAGCCCTGCGTAGCTTTCATCTGGCGATTGCGTGACAACCACCGACCACCCTGGCAAGGAGAAAACATCTCTCAGGGCGTTAATTGAAGCAATGGGAGCGACGCAGACAAGGCGATCCCACAAACCGCCATCGCTGGTGGGTAGGGAAATCCAGTAAGGTTCGGAACCGGGCTTCAAACCCTTGGCGGGAACAGCATTTGATGGCTTTTTTTTCGATAGGGCGGCGATCAGGAATGGCCGCGCTTCTCCGTGTAATGGCACGCCCGCGTAATCGACAGCAATGGCTTCACCGGTCTGGCCGAAACGCAGCGACATCACATCCTGGGTAAAAATCTTGAAATCCAGTTCAGCGTAGACAAACCCGGCAATGTTGACGCCGCCCCATACCGGCATCACCACTTTCAACAGATTGCTGGAAATGTCGATGTCCAGATAAGTAAAGTGTTCTTCTCTGGATTTGACCTTTAGGTACCAGGCATGGTCCCTGACAACCCTGTCTCCCGTCGTGACCGTCGAACCAATAAGCACACCGCGGTGATCATAAACCGAAAAATCCTTGACCAGGGCGCCTTCAAGGCCGGCCAGAATGGACAGACGCTGGGAAAGTTGTGGGTGAAAGTATTCCTTGCGCAGTTTGCTGTTCGCCGAATTCTGCCATTCCCGATCCAGACGCTTGAGCCGTACTTCGATCCAATCATCGGAACGGTTGCGATAAAGGTGGTTGCCTTCCATCACCGCTTCCGCCGTCAGCACGTCAATGGCGATATTGCGTATCAGGGAAGTTTTCTGCGTTAAATGGTTTTCAAACTGGTCGGAGACCCGGCTTGCGATTTGGCAATAGGTCTGGCCGAGAGTGCCCTGAATCGAAACAAGACCCGTCACATAAACGACAGCCGCAGATATAAGAAGCACACCGACTGCGCCAAGACCAAACCAGGTCGCCAGGCGACCGCGAATACCGAGTGATTTTCTTCCGGTGTCTGATGTCATGCAGCAACCTTCACAAATTTCCTGTTCGCGTGCTTCCCCATCTGGACGTTCGATGCCTCTAGCATGTAACCTCACCGTGCCATCGGCACCCAAGAAACGCATTTACTCTAGACTGACAGTACAATGAATATCAGCAATGACAATAGATCGGGCGCAAGCATACGCCGCGATTTAGGGACAGCCAAAGAGACAACATCCCCGAAGTTCACTGGTGTTTGTCTTTTGTTGTTGCTGGCTTTCGTCATGTCCTTTAGCGCAAGAATGGACGCCAGGGCCTACGAATTGAAGCAACCTGTTGACTCTGGCAGCATCCGGGGAAAAGTTCATATTGGCAATGCCATTCCATTGGTCAAGCGCATGCAAATCTTCAAGGACCAAAAGATATGCGGAACCAAGCACCGGGACATCCCGCTGGTACAGGCGAGTGGCGACGGATTGCTTAATACCGTTGTCTATCTTGAAGACATCTCATCAGGCAAACCGTTCCGGGCGGCTTCAAAGAAAATTACCGTCAACCAGCTTGGCTGCCGTTTTATTCCGCATTTGTCGGTGATGGCCAACGGCGGCGAGATCGAGATTATCAACTCCGATACGATCCTCCACAACATCCACACTTATGAAATGGTTGGGCCCGCCAATTTCTCGGCGTTCAGCGTTTCACAACCCCAAAGGGGGGATATCGTCACAAAGCGCATTGAACTAAAAAGAAGCGTTGGCATGAGAATAATGTGCGATGCCCATGATTTCATGCGTGGCTTTGTCTTCGTTGCCCGCAATCCTTATTACGCCATTGTCGATGGTGATGGCGAGTTCTTCATAGACAACGTGCCACCGGGTACCTATGCAATCAAAAGCTGGCATGGAACCCTGGGAGAAAAACAAGCCTCCGTATCCATCCAGCCAAATGGCGTTGTAAAAATTGAATTTTTTTATTGAAGAGCTTTGTCAGTGGGGGCTCTGTGGGATTAACCGAACTGAACAAACCTGTTGTTTTGGAAAATGTAATCACCGCATGAAAATTACTGGTTTTTGAAATATTTCTTATTAACTTCAACAAAAGATTTTAGTCCGCTTTGGGTCAAAAACGGAAGTAAACAGCACCCTGAAATAACGTCCGCTTTACCTCTTGAAAACGGACATCAAATTCCGGAAACTGGATTTTGTGTTTTTTTTACTTCCGCTAACCGTAGAAAAACGGACATTATCGGGTGGCCACCAAAAAGTCAGCTTTTAGCCAAACTCGGACATTCATCAACTCACCGGGTATATCCGAGAAAAATCGGTTTTTGGTTGGAAGTCACGCGTTTATTTTCTATCATTTGCAGGGTGTGACAAGTGCCATCAGAGGGCCGAGTTGATGACCGTAGAAAATCATTTCAACTGGGAATGGAAGGAACTGGCAGATAAGTCCTGCCTGTATGTTACGGTCAGTGAAGTGGTTGACGACCAGCACTGGATCGCCTTTTTCGAAGAGGTAATGGAAACTTACCAGGACGTCGAAGCCTTTATTATTATCGATATCCGGCATGTCGAAGATCGAATCAGCCTGGAGGGTCTCCAGGGAGTCATCGACATCCTCAAAAGACAGGGTGTCAAAAGCGCCGTTTTCGCCGCCCTCACGACCCACGAATATCACGATTTGACGGCCAGTATGTTCCAATGCTTGGCCGGAATGAGTGACTTCAAACTACAGGTCGACGTCTTCTTCAATGAAGATTCGGCGAGAAGATGGATGATAGAGAGGATCGGATGAGACTAAAGCTGATTTATTGGAACCTTATCCGTGAGATTATCCGAAGCGGCCAATAAATGTCGGCAATGGGTCAAAAACAGAAGTAAACAGCATCCTATAATGACGTCTGCTTAACCCCCTAAAAGTGAACCTGTACTTGCAAATTTTAAAGATAAAATTATTACCCTGGGTTCATCATTATTTAATCAGCATTACTGAATGAGAAATACAGCCTGGTGTATTGTCATCCATTTAATTCCAATAGATCATCCGCACCATTTTCACTTCTGATAATATTTTCACGTAGGTGTGTTATGGATGTTTTGAGTTGACGAAGGCTGGCACGATAGCCGAACCTGAACCCGCTATTAAATAACGGGTGCGCAACAGGATGACTGACTCCCCTTCGTACAACGCAAACCGCTGGCAGCGTTTCTCCGACTGGGACAAGCGTCCGTTGAGGCTCGATCAGTTTGCTGTTGAAGATCCTGAAAACGGTTTCGCCGCTTTTGCCGGGGCCAAAGACCCCGAACCGGGTGTCGCCATCGTCGATGGAAAAATCACATCAATGGACGGTGTCGCTGTTGAAGACTTCGACATGATCGACGCCTTTATCGCTCAACATCACCTTGATCTTGAAATTGCAGAAGAAGCCATGGCGATGGCGTCGGGCGACGTCGCCCGTATGCTGGTTGATATGAATGTGCCTCGTGTAGATTTAACACGACTGGCAAGAGGCATGACCCCGGCGAAGCTCGCCGAAGTGGTCGCCCAGCTTAACGCCATGGAAATCAGTTTTTCCTATTCAAAAATGCGGGCCCGGCAAACACCGGGCAATCAGGCCCATGTGACAAATGCCAAG